>Ga0299912_10001722_pt1 | contig 17660 bp, 15 predicted proteins | sample RVTome_2_FD_207667 | JGI IMG/M metagenome (GOLD analysis project Ga0299912, IMG submission 207667) | Soil microbial communities from uranium-contaminated site in the Upper Colorado River Basin, Wyoming, United States - RVT95D214 (version 2) ... | reverse complement strand
TGTGCTGAAAAAAAGAAGGTTCTGTTTAAGTCGATTTTGTCTTCAATAGAAATTTTATGATTTATATCAACAAATTAGGACGCTCTCGAGCTCTTCTCACCGGACAGCAGTGACCCCGGGTATACTTTTGGATCTAAGAAAGGAAATGAATTTACGCTCTTGTGATTCGGGCGAAATAAACTTAGCAATACCAAATCAGTACCGTTAAACTGTTTGTGAAAAGTCCAAAGGCTTACTTAGAGCCTTGGGGCTATATCCGTCCCAAAAGGAACAATATAAGGAGAATGATCAGAATAGTTCCGATAATTCCACTGGGGCCATATCCCCAACCGCCGCTATATCTCCACGTTGGCAATGCTCCAACTAAGACAAGGACCAGAATAATCAGTAAAATTGTACCTAATGACATTTCAGTTCTCCTTCAAGTTTTGATAGTAATTGAGATCCTTATTTAAGTCTGGAATCACCAACCCCATTTTGGATTTTTTGGATCTCCTGGCTCACCTGGATTTCTCGGCTCGTTTGGATTTCTTGGATCTTTTGGATCATAGGGATATTTTGGGTCATTGGGATGGGCTGGATCATTTGGTTTTCTGATAATCTTTGGTTTCTTTGGTGCATTGGGTTTCGTCGGATCATTTGGGTTTCTTGGATTTGACATACTTTATGCTCCTTTGATGAAAGGTAAATTATTTTCAATAATTACCATGTTAAAAAGTTAATATTAATTTCTGGTTAAATTTTATTCTTCCAGCATTTCTAATTTTTTACATGAAAAGGCACATTGATAATAATGCGCGCCTGGTTAGGAATATACTCTGACCAAGAAAGAACTTTGGCAATGGCATTCGCCGTGCTGTTATGCAGAAAATGTTGCCACCATTTTGCCGGAACAATTTCTGGCAGAACAATCGTAACCAATTGATCGTCAGCTTTATCAAGGTAAAGCACGTATTCAACAATGGGACGAATAATTGAGCGATACGGAGAATCTAAAATGACAACCTTAAGTTGCCAATCCAGTTCTTGAAGTTGCTTGCGGGTATTTTCAGCAGCCTTTCCATCAAGATCAACAATGAGAGCAATAACATTTTTAGTGATTTCACGAGCAAAAGCGAGCGCCTCATAGGAACCTCGATGAAGGCGAGAGACAGGTACGACGACAGTTCTATCAGTCGAATGAGAAAAGTGATGGCGAATTTCTTTCTTTTTCACTTTCGGGGTCACACTTAATTCTTTTTCAATGATCTGATAATGATTACGAATCGCATAACAACTGGCAACCATTAGAGGTACTGTTAGAAAAATGAGGAACCCTCCTTCCATAAATTTAGTCGTGGAGGTAATCACAAGGGCTAAGGCGGTGAAGGTCGCACCAAAAGCATTAATAAACATTTTGGTGTGGGGGTGAGAAAACAGTTCTTTTAAAGAAAAACGATGAGGCTTTTTTAATTTTTTTTGTTGGTTAACTTTAAACCAATAGCGGGTCATACCCATTTGATTTAAGGTAAAGGCGCTAAAGACACCAATGGCATAAAGAGGAATAAGAGCATGGGTGTTCCCTCTAAAAATAATAACCAAGACACAAGAGATAATCGTGAGCCAAACAATACCATAGGCAAAAACTAAACGGTCTCCTAAAGCACTTAATTGCTTAGGAAGCCATTGGTCTTTAGCGACCATGGCGGCCAATTGAGGAAAGCCCGCAAAAGAGGTATTGGCAGCTAAAAAGAGAATACCAGCGGTTAGAAATTGAAAGAACGTGTAAAAAAATCCATCACCCAAAACGCTACGGGAAATCTGGCTAACAATACTTTCCGTCTCCATGGGAACCAGTCCAAGTTTATTCGCCACCTTCGTAATCAAAAAGAAGGAGACCGCTCCAATGAGACCGATCGCGATTAATATATGTTGAACAATTCTGCCTGTTGATTCCTTCAAGACGCGGCCAGCATTGGCAACGGCTTCAATACCTGTCATCGCTGTACATCCACCAGAAAAGGCGCGTAATACAATGAAAATGGTTAAAATGGACCAGATAATCTCATTGTCTGGGGTAGGCGCCACTAATTTAACTTCCCCAGGTGTGACGAAAACGCCTAAAATACCAATAACGAATACCATGACAATAAACGCATAAACGGGAATTAAAATGACATGAGCTGATTCTCTAACGCCTCGCAAATTAAGCCAGCCCAAAAACAAAACACCAATAACGGATAGTTCCATTGTCATGGGGAGCAATTGAGGATAGGCAGAAGTTAAGGCGCGTATGCCAGCCGTAACCGAAACGGCCACAGTGAGAATATAATCAAGGATTAAAGCAGATGCGCCAAGAATGCTGGCAAAGGGACTGATATTGTACTTGGCAACAACATAGGCTCCGCCCCCTTCGGGGTAAGCTTGAACCGTCTGAGAATAAGAAATAACCAATGTCCACAACAAAAGAATAATGGCAATCGCAATGGGCATTGATAAATGAAAAAATTGCATTCCCCCAATACTCAGAGCAATAAGGATTTCTTCTGTGGCGTAGGCGAGAGAAGAGATGGTATCAACGGCAAGGATAGGCAACCCTAACCAAAAGCCCACGCGTTCTTTTCTTTGACTCGACGTTTTGAGAGGATGCCCAAAAAGAAATTGGCGAATTTTTGCGAGAGGATTGTTCTCTACTAAACTCCGCCGAAAGTAAGAAATTTTGCTGACGAATTTTTTTTGAGGCAACTTTGAGTTCATTAATTTTTTCTCTCACAACACCCTGTTGATAGCGCCCTCTCCTTCTTCAGGATATCAGAGTCTTCAGCAAATGCCGGCTTCATTTTTTTAAATTTTAACATTTATAACGATGAGTGAAAACAATAATCCTGAAGGTAAGAAGGAGAAGGGAGCCTGCGCATTTCATTACCCTTCCAACCGAGACGAGGTTTGTCGAAATAGCTAATCAAGGTGGTCATCTGACTGAAGAAATTCTTGATAAAGATCAACAGTTGAGCTTTTCCCAAGATGGGAATAGTTTTCTTGAATCCATACATCAGCAGCAGCGCGCCCTTTTGTAAACAGGTACATAAGAAAATCCCAGTCCGTATTGAACTTGCTTGGAACACTCAGCTCACACACATCGTTTCATCACCGCGGATAGAATGCAGGAGGATATCTTTAAAATGTCCTGGATATGTGAGAACATCTCTTGTTGAAAAACAAATTCCAGAACAAGCAAAAGATTTAGGAATCAGTGAAGAGGATGTTATCAAGAAAGTGATGTTAAAAGACACCATCGATGGTGAATTTACGACAGTAGAGAATGTTGCAGATGTTGCCTTATTTTTTGCATCATTTGATTCAAATGCGTTGACAGGTCAATCGCTTGTTGTCAGTCACGGTTGGTTTATGCAGTAAACAGGGAACTCATGCGATGAACAAAACAGACATAAAAAAATCCGCTTTCTCCATGCCCTTGACTGCTCCTTCCTATCCCAAAGGTCCTTATCGTTTTATCAATCGTGAGTTCCTTACAATCACATATGAAACTGATATGGATAAATTAAAACAAGTCGTTCCTGAACCTCTCGAAGTGACAGATCCTATTGTTAAGTTTGAATTTATCCGGATGCCCGATTCGACAGGGTTTGGTGATTATACGGAATCAGGTCAAGTCATTCCGGTGATTTATAAAGGCAAGAAAGAGCTCTATTCTCACGCCATGTATCTTAATGATGAAGCGCCAATTGCTGCGGGGAGAGAAATTTGGGGTTTTCCAAAAAAGCTGGCCAATCCAAGTTTGCAAGTGGCACAAGAAACCCTTGTCGGACAATTTCATTATGAGAAGTGCCAGATTGCTTTAGCAACTATGGGGTATAAATACGAGGAATTGGATATTAAAGAGGTGCATAAGGCGCTTCTGGGGCCCAATTACCTCCTCAAAATTATTCCTCACGTGGATGGGTCACCTCGCATTTGCGAACTCGTCGAATATTATTTAGAAAAGGTGACCGTCAAAGGCGCTTGGAGTGGTCCAGCAGCTTTGCATCTTATTCCCCATGCTATGGCGCCAGTGGCAGACCTTCCTGTTCGACGAGTGCTTTCGGCGACACATATTTTAACGGATTTAACCTTACCTTATGGAAAGGTCGTTTTTGATTACTTAAAAGAATAATCTTCATTTATGGTGTATTAAATCCATGTCTAAACTTTATACTATTGGTCATTCAACACGAAGCCTCAAAAAATTTATTGCTTTATTACATACATATAATATTACGCATCTTGTTGATGTGCGTACAGTTCCGAAGTCTCGTCATGTGCCCTGGTTTAATGAAAAGGAATTGAGCGCAGTTCTATGCAAAGAACACATCAACTATAGCCATATGTTAGAATTGGGAGGATTACGACACGCCCATAAAGAGTCCATTAATCAAGGCTGGCATAATGCCAGTTTCCGTGGATATGCAGACTATATGCAAACACCTGGATTTTATTCAGGGCTTAAGCAACTCAATCAACTCATGAAAGAAGGCGGTAAAGTCGTTGTAATGTGCGCTGAAGCTGTGCCATGGAGATGTCACCGCTCTTTAATTGCTGATGCTGAAATCGTCCGAGGCATAGATGTATTTCATATTATGAATGAAGCAGCTGTTAACCCTCATAAGTTAACTCCATTTGCTGTCGTTGATAGAGCGAAAAGGCATATAAAAGTTTATTACCCCATGCCGTGTTGTGATACTCCTCTATGACAATGATAAAGTTCATGTAGAGTTTATGGACCCAAATGCGTTAACCTTGTCAATCATCCGCAAACTAACTTTTCTTAGTCAAGTGTGAAAAGAAAAGATAGGGGCTTATTTTCCATTCTCAATCCTCACTTCAGCGCCGGCAAGAAGAGAGGCACCAAGCCAGGTTCTCCAGCCCAAATAACTTTTTTCTTGGAGTTGGGTTGAGGGAGGTTTTTTTACCACATAGCGCAAGCTGAAATCCACCGTGGGTCCCACATAAAGTTGGACAAGATCCTTAAACTGTTGAAATCCTTTTCCATTTGGTAAGAAGAGATCAAGTTGTTCATGGGTGAGGGGGCCTAAGTGAAGACGCAAATGGTTTGGTTGATCCCATACGCGCGTCCCTAAAACAGCTCCCTGGCCCAATTTCTGCCATTGGCCTTTTCGTCCTAACCGGGTTAACTGATCCTCAGAAAGCGAGCGCCAACGACCAAAGCATTTTTCCACCCGAAGGGGGATATGGAAATAGCTTGTTAGGATCGTCTTCAGCCCTTCGGCTGAATGGGGATGGGACCAATAAAGGCCTGCATAATTTAACAAGCTTCGATCCGATACATGCAGGCGATTTTGAAGAGCGTGTTGCCCGATTCCCAAAAATGCTTTGAGCCCAATGGCAATTTCTGTCTTTTCTGGCGTTTGGGTGTTGAGGCTAATTAAATATTGTTTGCGAATTCGGTGGAGAATAGAAATCAAACGATGATTAAAAATATCAAGAAAATCTTTAAGGCTTGAATCCTCATTTCGGGCACGTTGAATGATCATTTCCGTGTAAGGAAAGGGAAGGGGGCCTTGAATGCCTGCAATCCCCATAAAGTTCACTGTAAGGATGGGAGGCTTGTAGCGAGAAGACTTCGTATTTAAACCTACATTTTCTAAGGAATAAATATCACTCGCCATGGATTCTAAATACACACGGGATTTAACCCTTACCACTTCTTCAAAGGGAACGACGGTTTCCCCAAAAGGTTTGGCTTTCGGGTTAAGATATTCTAAGAGCTTGATGGCTTGATGAAATTCAAACCGATAGGGCTCTTGAAAGAGAATATCCTTTACAGTAGGGATTGACTTCCGATTTGTGCGGGCCATTGTTTCCAGATTCCATCACTTTGCGTGCTGATAAGAGTGAGCTCCGTAAAGGAGTTTAAAGAGACATAAAGACTGAAAAAATCGTTCAGAACAGAGGCAAGCATAAATCCGCCTCGGCCTGAAAAAGGGATCTCATCAATCGTGAGGGTGATGCTTAACCCTTGTATAAATCCTCTCCAAGCATCCTGTCCCCGCCGGCGCATGATGGGGGTATAAGTAATACTTTCAAGGGCATTGATTTCAGGATGAGACTTACTTTTATTAAAGCCCGAATAAAGCTGGAGAAGTTCCTTTAAGGCTAAGATGGCCTTTTGATCTCCACTTAAGCTTAAGTGATTGAGAGAAAGTTGGGAAATCAAACGCCATTGAGAATCCCCATCTAAAGAAGGAGAAATTTGGGTGGTCGGTCGTTTCAGACACGTAATGGTTGTGGGTGGTATGGCCCCGTCAACTTGTAGGTTCCCCCCGGCCGGGATATATGTCGCCAAGTCGCGGTTTGTGCACAGAGTATAAGCGTAGACTGTTTTATTGCTGGGTTGTTGGGGCGTAAAATTATAGTCAACAAAGGAGAGAGAAACATCTGTACCTGAAATCTCGGGAACTTCAGAGGGAGCCCGAGTTGAATGCCAAAAAAGCCCATTGTCTCTTGCTTCCACATCGTAGTCATAAGAAAAATAAGGGGCGAAAACTTCCGTTTCCCGTCCGCCGCTAACGGCTGCGACAACCTTTAAAATGCTATGAATTTCGGTTGTATCTTCATTCCGCTGATCACCTACCAACCGGTAAGAAACGGATTGATAATTCAAATCTATGGGTTCGCTAATTTTAGGGAAAAGATTGACAATAGGTGTACAGCCCAGAACAAAGTTATGTTCACTTACCCGCAACTTGTCTGCTCGGCTGCGGTCAGCAAGTGGAATGTAAATATCCACATAACGATTGGCCCCAGCGGTTGAAAAATGGTGAATATCCAGAAACTTAAATTTATCTGGAAAGACAAAGAATTCATGGAGAATCCGGTAAGCATCCAGTGCTTTATGTGGGTAAGGAACTAAGGAATCTTCTTCTCGAAATCCAATAGGGACAAGGGCACCTTCGGGAAGTTGAAGAGGTGCCTCCGCCGTATCTGCTTGCAAATAAACAGGTGTTGGCGTCTCAGGAAGATATCCAAAAATGCTGTCATAAAGGCATTGGGAACTCAGAGAATCTCCCGAAATAAAGAAACGTAAGAACGTGGGATTGAGCTCACTCATTTTTCCGTCATAACGTTGCACACGGATTTTCACCACCCACTGGGTTTGGAGAAGAGCGGGAGAAAGGGGGCTTTCATCCACATTCATAATACGAGCTTCTGAGACCTCAAAAGGCCACAATTCCACAGGATATGTTGTTTGAAAGCGGCAAATTTTCTTTTCTTGTGCTTCCGTAAAGAGGGGTGTTCCACGTGCAACGGTATAACCTGCTGTCGACTTTCCCAAGTGGGGAGAAAGACGGAATGAAGCAATGGCAGCTGAGGGGAAAGGAGCTTCAAATTGAGGATAAAGAACCCCTAAAAGTGTATTTGTAAATTGGATATAGCGATTATCAAGTTCTTTCTGCAAACGTCCTGTAAGGAACGCAAAGGATTCCATAAGCCTTTCCACATGGGGATCAGAAGAACCTGACGCAGAAATATTTAAGTTTTGGGCAAGCCGGGGGTATTGCTCCGCAAAACGTGACCCTGCTCGACGTAGGTACACCATCTCTTGCTGATAGTAATCAAGCATTTGCTCGAAACTTTCCCGGCTCACCTTGTACCCCTGTTTTTGGCTTCTTAAAATGAGTTTACTTGAAAATGGGAGAGGTTGCTATACTCGATCGCGACAAATATCAAAAGGTCCTTTTTAGTCCCCCGGCCATATGATAAAGAGTGAGGGATAATTTTGAAGGCAATCATGACACAATTCGAATCGGTTTATCGTTTTTTTGGGTGGTGGATTATCAATATCGATATGTTTTTCCTTGTCCTTCTTTTTATCGGAGGCATCCTTTTATTGATTCGAAGAAAGAAATGGGCCAGGCGGTTCCTTCTGATAAGCTGTTCCGGTTTTGCTTTTTTTGGGGTTATTCCCATAGGCTTATGGACGTTAGAAGGGCTTGAAAACAGGTTTCCCATAATTCATCAGATCCCCTCCGACACAAACGGGATGATTCTTTTGGAAGGAAGTTTTGACCGAATGACAACAGTTGCGCGAGGAGAAACGGCCTATAATTTAGCCGCTGGAAACTTTATTCAGTTTGTGGAACTTGCAAAAGAACATCCCCACCTTCAACTTGTATATACGGGAACTCCGTTTGAAGTTGAAACAGCCAAAAAGGAATTCAAGGCCTTAGGGCTTGATCTTTCCTCTATTCTTTTTGAGGGAGAGTCAAAAAATACCAAGGATAACGCTTCAAAAACAGCTCAGCTTGTAAACCCGAAGCCTGAAGACAAATGGGTGCTTGTTGCATCAGCTTATCACATGCCGCGTTCCGTAGGGCTTTTCCGAAAGGCTGGATTTAATGTGATTCCATTTCCGGTAGATTATCATACGCCGGGGAATTATGAGATGTGGTTTCCCCTCGGCTTGAAAATGAATCTGGATGCTTGGCAAGTGAGTTCACGAGAATGGTTGGGAATGATAGTAAACTATATTACGGGAAGGTCAGATGAACTTTATCCCAGTCCTTTAGAGTTTTAAGGCTGAGGACAGGGTGGCTTTAAGGGGCCCCAATTTACCCCAAAACCTAGAAATGCAATAAGCCGTCTTTGCCCATGAATCGTATGTCCGGTGCTAAAGAGAACATAAGAGTTGGGTGTGAAATTATAGCTACCCCCAAAATTATAAATGACTTCTGAACCATCGGTTACGCTCCTCGGTTCCTGAACTACAATTTCATTTCCGAGCATAAGACTTTTTGTGAATTGGTATTGTAATAGGATCCCTCCAAAAAGAAAATTGAATTTGTCTCTTGCTGGGTTTAAGCCATAGCCTCCACCCGTGGTGACTTTTAAAGCGTCCCAATTCTTTTGCATCCAAAAAGGAATTGTTCCTGTCCAAGTTCGATTTCCAATTCCTCTTTCGGGATCGCCTGAAGGGAAGGTAAACTTTGGATAAAAAGCGGCTTGGGGACGCCATTTCGTTTCTTGAATGAAGCGATGTTTAATTCCAAGACGAACGTCGCCATAGCCGTATTCTGCTGGTTTTTTTTTAGGCTTTGCGAGAGAGGCTGGGACAACGAGTTGAATTGAATATTCTGGATAGACACCTACGTAAGATTCAAGAGCTGGCGTATTCATATCTGTTTTACGTTTCGTTTGCGAAAAAGAAGAATGAAGATCTATGAACACATTCTCATAGGGTGTGGGCGTTGGGCTATCGACAATGAATTCGTCTGCCAAGGCTGGTTGAAGAAAGACTACGTTGATGATGAGAATCAGGACAAAGAAAAGGCTCAGATCCTTTTTCAAGCAGGGGCTCCCTTTTGATTTACTTTTTTGGAGAGACTAACAAAAGGGCATTTATAAAGCTAGTGCTACCTTCTTCCGAAGAGTTTTTCCATGTCAGCGCGCTTCATTTCGACATAGGTAGGTCGGCCATGGTTACATTGGCCGGAATGGGCCGTTTGTTCCATTTGACGGAGGAGAGCATTCATTTCTTCAACGGAAAGTTTACGCCCTGCTCGTACACTGTTATGACAAGCACAAGTCGATAAAATTTCCGCAAGTCGTTCCTTAAGACTTAAGGGGCTTCCAAGCTCTTTCAATTCATCAGCTAAATCTTGCAAAAGTCCTTGGAGATTAATTTCACCTAAAAGAGCAGGGATTTCTCGAACGAGAAGGGCCTTTTCCCCAAAAGGTTCTACCACGAGGCCGAACGCGAAGAGATCCTGTTGGACCTCCATGAGATGCTGAAGATCAGTTTCAGGAAGTTCTATAACTTCGGGGATAAGAAGGGGCTGACGTTTGACATGCCCCATTTCGGCTTTTAGTCGCTCATACACGAGGCGTTCGTGAGCCGCATGTTGGTCCACAATAATCATTCCTTCCCCTGTCTGTGCGATGATGTAGGTCCCATGGAGTTGGGCCTTGGCAAAACCTAAGGGAGGAGTATCAAGAGGCGCTTCAGTTGATAAGGGAGAAAGAGGTGCAGCCGAACTATCCTCGTTCAAGGTACTGAATTGCCAGGGCTCCTTCGGAGCCTCGCAAAGATGGTTAATTTCATCATTGCGAGCGGGGGGGAGAAATCCAGGGTTCCTACTTTTTTGAGGGAGATATCCTGTCAAAGTTGGTTGCCGTAATGGTTCTGGGCGAAAGGCTTGGATCGCTTGGAAACTGACGGTTGTTGAGGTCTTATGGCTTGCCCCAGCAAGGGTTTGTTTTAAAGCACTGACGATTGTCCCACGAATCAGGCCACTATCTCGAAAACGGACCTCACTTTTACTGGGGTGGACATTCACATCAACTTCCTCTCGTGGCACATCTAAAAAGAGGGCGAGGAGAGGATAACGATCAGACGCCAAAAAGTCTTGATAGGCTGCGCGGACAGCGCCTTGAAGGAGTTTATCTTTGACGGGTCTGTCATTGACAAAGAGGTATTGGTGGGATGCATTCGCTCGATTCAAGGTTGGCAATGAAATAAATCCCGTAAGGTTAATTTCGCTCCGACTCATCTCAAGAGGTACCGCATTTTGAGCGAATTCCGTGCCCATGACTTGCGTAAGGCGCTCTTTTAAGGATTCGCATGGCTTATAGTCAAAGACGGTCCGTTGGTCAGAAAGGAGTTTAAACCCTACCTTATGATGGCTCATCGCAAGTCTGTTTAAGAGCTCTACTGCGTGGGAGAGTTCGGTTGAGGGGCTTTTAAGGAACTTCAATCGTGCAGGTGTGGCATAAAAGAGATCCTTGACCTCAATATGAGTCCCTAGGGGATGAGATGCGGGGCTGGGTGATTTTTTTTCTCCCCCTTCGATCTTTAAAAGCCAAGCATCTTCAGCGCCTTGAGCGCGGCTTGTAATATGAAGACGGCTCACGGATCCAATGGAAGGGAGAGCTTCTCCGCGAAAACCAAGGGTGTGAATATTAAAGAGATCGCTTGAAGGAAGTTTCGACGTTGCATGTCGTTCTACTGCAAGTTCAAGGTCTTCTCGGCTCATGCCGAAGCCATTGTCAATGACAGAAATGAGGCTGCGTCCCCCATCCCTCAGCTGGACAGTGATGGATGTAGCGCCTGCATCAAGGGCATTTTCAACGAGTTCTTTAACAGCTGAGGCTGGGCGCTCAATCACTTCCCCAGCGGCGATTTGATTGATAAGATGGGGCTCCAGCATCCGAATTTTCATGCCGCGAGATACTCCCTTGCCAGTCGCTTTCCTTCTTCCACAGCAGGCTGATCAAAGGCGTTCACACCGATAAGGTATGAAGTTAAAATTGTTTCGATCATAAAGTGCATCATGAGGGAGCCTAGCGTTGACTCATCGATTCGCTCGAGGGTGATCAGACGGGTGGGACACTTATGGCGTATCAATGTTTCATAGGTGGCTTTTTGTTCTGCTGCAAAAAGGTCTCCCATGCATTTCCCTGTAAGTTCAGGAATGAGAGGGGAATGAATTTTGTCTCCCTGTCCATTCCATATTGGAGAAATAACGGTAAAAAATTTATCCTTAGGACCATCAAGATACAGCTGGAGTTGGCTGTGTTGATCAGCAGTCCCAAAGGCGCGAATGGGTGTTGTTCCTTTGCCATCCTTTCCCAGACTTTCTGCCCAGAGTTGGCGGTACCAAAGTGAAAAACTATCCAGTTGATCGGCATAGGGTAACATGACGGAGAGATTTTTCTGGCGGTGTTTTTCTAAATATACCGACATGGCTGCTCCCTCAAGAGCGGGTGGAGAGTCATCATTGAGGTGTAAATTTAAAACCTCGCGGGCGCCTTCTCGAAAGGCATAAGGATCAAGGCCTGCGAGGATTGCAGGTAAAAGCCCCACGACAGAAAAACAGGAATACCGCCCTCCTACATCCTTTGGATGGTCAAGACACAGCCAATTATGGTCTTCAGCAATCTTTCGCAAGGGGTTAGGGGAGGGTTCTGTAATAACAATAAAATGTTCCTGAAGGCTTTGTTTTTCAAAACGTTGCAAGCAAACTAACAGTTGTAAAAGGGTTTCAATCGTTGAACCCGATTTAGAAATGACGAGTACGCCTGTTTTTTTAAGATCGATCTCTTGAAAAAGTAAAGTAAAGGTTTGGGGGTCGATATTGTCGAGAAAATGCAAGCGCGGTTTTTTTTGGGTGGAAAGGGCATAAAGAGTTTTGCCGCCAAGACTTGAACCACCCGTGCCGAGAATGAACACATCCTCAAAATTTGCAAATCGGTGTGCGGCAACTTTATAAAACTCAATATCCTCGTGTTGCTCAACCAAAGAAAGGGGAGTGAGATACCCTTTTTGAAAACTGGTTCGAAACGTGTCTAAAGCTGTTGATTTTAAAAAGGTATGGAGGGCTGCTCTATCACCGTTTCCACTATAACAGCCTTCAAGATTTTGTGTGTATCTCATATCGCTTTTGCTTTTTTACCCAAAGGATCACCATCAATCATTCTTCAGCCGGTGCTTGGTTTTGTGGAATTCCTTTTTTCTGAAGGTCTACGGTTTCTTCATAAGGGTTAATGACATCGGTTTTTGATTTCTTCTTAATTCCTAGCTTTTCAAGGAGGGGTTTTCCTTTCGCTTTTTCAATATGGGATTCTTCGTCAATTTGGCGTCGAACTTGATCTTGCCCTTCTTCCGCTCCTGCCATGTCAAGAAGCGCTTTCTGACCGGGAGTTAGGATTCCTTTATTTGACCTTAAACCTAAAATTTTTTCCTTTTTTGTATTATTTTCTCGTACGTCTTGAGGACGTGGTGTACCCGGTTCTGGGGCGGGAAGAACAAAAAAGTCTGGTGGCATATCTAAGGGTTGTGTGCTGGGGCTGACTGCAAATTCATCAGGCGGGTCACGTTCTATGCCCAAGGATTTTTTAACGGAGCCACATCCTGGAAGCAAAACGCATCCGGAGAGAAGGCTAATAACGACGAGATGATAACGTTGAATCACTTTTTTTCCTCACATAACTTTCTATAAGTAAAAGACATACACCCACGGTAATGGCACTATCTGCCACATTGAACGCGGGAAAATGATATCCAAAAATGTAGACATGAACGTAAATAAAATCAACCACGGCACCAAAACGGAGGCGATCAATGATATTTCCAATGGCTCCTCCAATAATCATGCTGAGGCTGATCAGCAAAAGTTTTTCTGATGTGCGCCATAGCCAAATGCCGAGAACTGTTGAAATACCAATGGCCGTTACAACAAGTCCCAGAATTCCCCATGTTGAATTGGCTTTTAAGAAACCAAATCCGACACCTTTATTCCAGGTGAGGACAATATCTAAAAAAGGAAAAATTGGTAGGATAGAGGGTGGATTCATAACATCATAAAGGATCCAAGCCTTTGAAGCTTGATCAACGCCGATGACAACAAGGGCGATGAGGAAGGCGTGAAAGAGACGATTTATTTTAATTTGCATCATCAACTCTCTTTACCACATCGGCGCAGCGATGGCAAAGGTCTGGGAAAGCCTTAATTGTTCCTACTTCAGGCAGCACTTTCCAGCAGCGGGCGCACTTTTCACCCTCCGCCAGTGAGACAAGAACACCAACGCCTGGGACTTCATCAAGGCTGAAGATATTCTCTGGCAAAACATGACTTTCCGTCATTTTTACATCAGAGGTGATGGAAAGTTCTGCTAAATCAATTCCTTTTATGAAGTGGGTAAGGGAAGGAGTTAGAAAAACTTCAATTTGGGCCTGAAGGCTCGATCCAATCTGTTTGGAGGCGCGAGCAACTTCAAGGGCTCCCGTCATTACCTTTCGAATATTACGGAGTCCTTCATATTTTTCAGCTAAAGAAGGAGCATTCCAGGCAAAGGGAAGAGAAGGAAAAGTTTCAAGATGAATACTTCCTTTTTGACTGGGATAACGAGAAAGCCAAGCTTCTTCTGCTGTGAAGGATAAAACGGGGGCTAACCATTTCGTAAGGCATTCAAAAATAATGTCTAGCACTGTTCGGGTAGCCTTGCGTTTGGGATCGGAAGGATGATCGCAGTAAAGGGAATCCTTTCGAATATCAAAATAAAGGGCGGAGAGGTCAACAGCGCAGAAATTATGAATTTCTGTATAAAGGGCTTGGAAGGCATATGAATTTGAAGCCTCGCGGACTTTTTGATCAATCTCATAAAGGCGGTGGAGAATCCACTTTTCAAGCTCAGGCAGTTGCCTGTAATCGATTTTGTCATCCTCAGAAAATCCTGCCAAAGCGCCGAGTAAATATCGAAGTGTATTCCGATGCCGCCGATAAATGTCTTGCTGGCGTTTCAGGATTTCGGGGCCTACGCGCAAATCTTCTTGATAATCACTTCCAATCACCCAAAGGCGTAAGATGTCCGCACCCATTGTGCTTGTAATGGTTTGAGGCGAGACTGCATCCCCGCGGGATTTGGACATCTTTCGTCCTTCCTCATCAACAATAAAACCATGGGTCATCACTTGTTTGTAAGGGGCTGCGTGAACGGTTCCACAAGCGACAAGAAGGGATGACTGAAACCAGCCTCGATGTTGGTCAGATCCTTCTAAATAAAGGTCCGCAGGCCAGTGAAGGTCGGGACGCAAACGTAAGACAAAGCTTTGGGTTGACCCGGAATCGAACCACACATCAAGAATATCCTGAATTTGCTCATAATCGTCAGGATTATAGTTTGGACCGAGGAAGAGTGCGGGATCAGCTGTATACCAGACATCTGAGCCTTCCTCTTTAACTGCTTTAACAATACGGGACATAACTTCATGATCGCGGAGAACTTCTCCTGTTTTTTTATTTACAAAGAGTGTTAATGGAACACCCCAGGCCCGTTGACGAGACAAACACCAATCGGGGGCATTTTCAACCATAGCTTGGATGCGATTTTTGGCAAGTGCCGGAATCCATTTGACTGTTTCAATAGCTTCAAGGGCTTTTTTACGGAGACTCTTTTTCTCAAGGCTAATAAACCATTGGGGCGTTGTTCGGTAGATAAGGGGTTTTTTAGAACGCCAAGAATGGGGATAGCTATGAATAAGCTTCCCTTGTTTTAAAAGGGCTCCTTTTTCCTCAAGTTTTTCAATGATCTCAGACGCCACTTTATAAACATGTTTTCCAGCGAAAAGGGGAACGTGAGGGTAATAAAGGCCATCGTCCGCAACCATTTCAGGAACTTCAAGATTGAATTCTTTCCCGAGGGCAAAGTCTTCAACGCCGTGACCTGGTGCCGTATGGACAAGACCTGTTCCAGCTTCAAGGGTGACGTGCTCGCCAGGGAGTAAGGGCACATCGAAATCATACCCCTCCCCATAAAAAGGATGGTGACAATGTGTGTCTTTAAGGTCTTGGCCTTTGAATTTTTCGAGGATTGAACTTTCTGTTATACCGACTTCAGTCTCGAGAGTTTCTTTAAGACCTTCAGCGATCAATATAACTTCACCCGGACGTGCTAAAGATCCTTCTGTAACAGCATCGATGCGGAGGGCGATGTAATCAAGATCTTGCCCATAGGCAACCGCACGGTTTCCAGGCAAGGTCCATGGGGTTGTGGTCCAGATAACGGCACTCGCCCCTTTTAAGACCGAAAGTGGGGACTTATGAATGGGAAAGCAGACATAAATGGAAGGTGATTCAACGTCTTCATATTCGACTTCCATTTGAGCAAGAGCTGTTTTCTCTACAACGGACCACATCACGGGTTTTACGCCGCGATAAAGGCTTCCATTCATAAGAAACATACCCAGAAGCCGCACGATTTCAGCTTCGGCAGCATAGGACATGGTGGTATAAGGATGGCCCCAATCTCCTGTCACGCCTAAACGTTTAAACTCTTCCCGTTGGATCTCAATCCATTTGTCAGCAAAAACACGGCAGTCTTGGCGAAACTGGGCGCGGGGAACGTCATCTTTTTTAAGTCCCATTTCCCGGTACTTTTCTTCAATCTTGGCTTCAATGGGAAGACCATGGCAATCCCAACCTGGGACGAAAGGCGTTGATTTTCCGAGCTTATATTGGGACTTGTTGACCACATCTTTTAAAATTTTGTTAAGCGCATGCCCAAGGTGAATGTTTCCATTTGCATAGGGAGGACCATCATGAAGGACAAAACGTTCACGGGCCTCTGCCTTTGTTTGCATGAGGGCATACAGCCCAATCTCTTCCCATCTTTTGAGAAGTTCAGGTTCGCGTTGAGGCAAATCCCCCTTCATGGGAAAATCTGTTTGGGGTAAGAAAACTGTTGGGCGATAATCTCGGGTCATTGCATTATTTAATAATCTCTCAAACTTGAAGTTCTATTTGTGCCATTTACTTCTCATGACGTCAAATGGGATCTCAACTTTTCTTTCTCTTGGTATTGGTACCACATACGGTGTCATTTTATTAGGAGAAAGCTTGGAGTCCACTAATGGAAAAGGAATTATCATATGCATAAATTTATCCTGCCAACAAAAATTCTTTACTTTTATACGGCCCGCCCAAAACATAGAATTATAGATTGAGGTTGTGAAGAACTTAGACTTTTTTAAGTAAAGCCACAAAAAAAACCATTTGTTCAACACAGCCCCTCACAGATGCGACAAAACCTTAAATTTCAATGGCTTCTTCATTGGCGAGGGGTATATCAAGAGGTGTGGATTTCAATTTACTCCCTCTTAACTATATTTATGCTATATTAGTTATATGTACGTGAATTTATTTATGCTGGTGGTGTTATGAGTGTTTTAAACAAGTATCTGTATCCTATAGCCTTTTCAACAATGTTGTTGGCTTCACCAGTGATGGCCAAGGTTCATCCCACTGCCTTTAAAAAGGTTACGGATTTTTTCCGTGAAGGTCAGGAATTTTATTCCCCTACCCTAGGGGAAACAGCACTTGAGGCAGGACTTATAGAAGGCATACGTTTCTTTGGCCCTTATGTGGCGGCTTATAATGAAAAAGGAGAGCGTACCTATATAAAGGACACTTCGTCTGATCCTCTTTGGAATGTGGTGAAGATTCTTTTCCCTTCTAACAATGGTACGTTAGGAACTGAAAGCACGGCGGATACAAATTTTGCCAAGTATGTGGGGCACCCCAAAACGGTTGCTTTGCTTATTAATTATGTGAAGGATCTTCGTGCGGAAAACAAAGTGGACATCGAGAAACTGACCAAAACGATTTTAGACACGCTCAAGAGCGATAACAAAAGCCCTAGCAGTAAATTTAAAAAAGTCACCCTAAACCCCCTCTTAGAAGCAATTCAGCATTCTATTGAAAAAGAAAAAGCAAAAACATCCATCTATCCTAACTACACCACTGAGCAGGTCCTTTCAGCCTTTTTTTGTTATCAATTTAATATACAAAAAGATATTTGGGATCTTCTCGGGGACTTAGATGATTCTATTGTGGACAAAGCAAAACCACTTCCAATTCAAGAAGATCTCCTCAAAGAAGAAGACTTTTCTACCATTGCCAAAAAGGAAATATACAATCTTGATGACGTCTTTGATCTTTCCCTGGAGGAGCTTTGGAAAGCGCCTGTTCCTTATAAGGAAGGGATCAGCCTCTTAAACAACGGCAATACTCTCTATTATGACAGAGAAAAAAACGAAGTTAAAAAAGGAGACTTTTTTGCGGATTGTGCGGAGACTGCTGGTCGACACATCTCAAATCTTCTCTTTT
>Ga0299912_10001721_pt1 | contig 17667 bp, 13 predicted proteins | sample RVTome_2_FD_207667 | JGI IMG/M metagenome (GOLD analysis project Ga0299912, IMG submission 207667) | Soil microbial communities from uranium-contaminated site in the Upper Colorado River Basin, Wyoming, United States - RVT95D214 (version 2) ... | reverse complement strand
AGCTTTACAAACGATTCATAGGACGTGAGTGGGACAATCTCTTTAATAAAATCAAAAATGACGATGATAAGAAAAAACGCCGCAAAGAAATCATCAGCAAACTGGAGCAAGCAGATCGTAATTTTTCTGGATTAGATCCTGACAGCAGTATTCGCATGGAGCTTGAACGCATAATCTCCCACATGCAGATTGGTACAACCATAGGACCCTGTGCCATCATATCCGGTGTTCTATTATTATCCAAAGCAGAGATCGATTTAACGAGAGAACTCTATGAATTCTTTGGAAACCCTTCAGAATTTGCCTGGATTGTGATCGCAATCATTTCGGTTACTTTCTTGACGTGGGTCTTCCCCATTTTTCTGGGAATCATTGCAATAGCAAATATATTCGCTCTCACTAATTACTCAAAAATGTTGGGTTTTGATCTAGCGTTTGCGTATCTCGCAATCTTAGTGGGTCTATTCTTGATAATAGTGGGAAGGATAAAATCACTTCAGCTGACCAAACAAAAGTTAGACCTCTGTCACAATCCACCGAACGATTATTAGCTTATACTGCTCTGATAAATATCTATTTCTCCAGTGGCGACCTCCCAAAACATGTACAAGCCAACAAATTTATGTTTTGCTGTATGCTTGTGAAAGAACCTTAACAGGGTGCCGCACTGCGCAATCGCTGAGATGCTCTATCTGCATTTTGCAGGCGGAGCATTCGGTCAGGACATTGTTTGTCGGCGATTTTTCAAGGGCATCTTTTAAACCCGCAGCTATCTGAGAAGAAAGCTGGTAATTCTTCTTTTGCATGCCGAACGTGCCAGCTAAGCCGCAACAGCCGGCATTGAGGTCAATGACCTCTACGCCGCAAAGTTTTTCCAGAAGCTCAATACTTGCTCGCCTATCGCCGACAGCAGCCAGATGACAGGGCAAATGATAGACGTACTCGTCGCTCGTCCCCCTGCTTCCGCAGGGGCAAGCCTGTCCCCGTGAAAACGGGAATCGCTCGTCGCTAGTCCATCGCTTTAATTTACCCTTCTTGAAAAGGTCATATAAATAATTCATTAACTCGTAGATATTTTCCGAAACAAGTTTTGCATCCTCACCAGCCACAAAATGCCGAAGCTCGTCTTTGAGGCATAAGGCGGCGCTGGGCTCAGAACAGACTATCTTGTAACCTGCCCGAACAGCCTTAGCTAAGTGCTTTACATTGTAGAACAAATCCCTGCGCGCGATCTTGACGTCGCCATAACAAATGGCTGGCAAAGGCGCGGGCCGCTGCTTAGGCAAAATCACATCAATATCGTTGTGTCGCAGGACATCAAGAACCGCAAAGCCCAGCTCATGGTCGTTGTAATTTGCGTAGGTGTCCACAAAATAAACGACCTTATCGACCGGCTCACTTATTGGCTCAAAAGACGCCAGATATTTCCGCCCGACCCTCAGAAACGACCTGCGTCTGAACCTTGGCATAGACCTGTGGTGATCGATGCCGGTGAATTTCTCCAGCAGCCACTTAGAAGGAGACAGCCACATTATAATATTGGAAGCTGGCGAAAATACACCGCCCAGAACACTAAGATATCGATTGTGGCTTAAAACCCGCTCGGCACGCCGCAGACCCTTACGCCGGACGTACCGTGCTCTTGCCATAGTCATCAGCTTGGAGACATCAAGTCCTGACGGACATTCCATCAGGCACGCCTTACAGTTGACACACAAATCCAGGAACTTGCGGAACTGGGGCGACCTGAAATCCTGCTCGGTCAACTGTCCTGTCGCCCAGAATTGAAGGATATTATATTTGGCCCGTGAGCTGGCCAGCTCCTCGCCCATTGCCCGAAACACCGGGCACATCCGCAAATCGGCTCGCCTGCTCAGACACAGTCCGCAGCCATAGCACTGCTCAAGGTCCAGCTCAAGCTCATCCTCTTGGAAGAGCAAATCGGTTTTGAGTCTTTCGGGCAGAATCTTGGCCTGGGCCTTAATATTTTTGACCATGACATCAGGGTTGTTGTTAATAATTTTGCCCGGGTTCATCAAGCCACCCGGGTCGAAGATGTTTTTTATTTTGCACAGCAGCTCGTAATATTTATCGCCGTATTGCCTTTTTATGTAGGCTGCCCTGATTAGGCCGTTGCCGTGCTCGCCGCTGATCGAGCCGCCCAGCGACCAGACCAGCGAAAAGACCTCCTCCGCGACGATGCGCATTTTCGCGACCTCCGCCGGATCACTAAGGTCCAGATAAGGCCGCAAGTGCAGCTCTCCATCGCCTGCGTGCCCGAAGAAGCTCATCTCGAGGCTGTGCTTTTTTGCGATCTCCTGCAGGCCGGCAATATACTGACCGAGACGATTGTGATCGACCGAAGTATCCTCCATAAACTCGGCAGGGTGTTTTTTACTTCTCCTGCGGTAGAGCAAAGGACCGGCATCATTGCGTGACTTCCACAATCGGGCCTGCTGTTTCTGGTCGATAACGATAGTCCGCCCGCGAGCCAACCGCCCTACCGCCGCATCGGTCGCATCTATTTTTTCTCGCACCTGCTGCTCTGTCTGCCCGGTATGCTCAACCAAAAGAACCGCGGCAGCATCAGCCGGCAAAATGTCACGATACTCAGCAAATGCCTCAAAAGCCATATCAATCAAGGTCTTATCCATAAGTTCGCAGGCCGACGCGCCGCTACTCACGATCATCGGGACCGCCCGTGACATATCCTGGAGCGAATCAAACTCAAACTGCACCAGCGCCTTTGCCGCTGGCAGGGCGACCGTCCTGAGCTTGATTTTGGTGAAAACAGCCAGCGTTCCTTCGGAGCTTGCCAGCAGCCGGGCCAAATCTATCTTGCCGCCGTGACAGACCCCTGCGATGTTGTAACCGCTTCGATTGCGGCGAGTTTTGGGCAGCGCCCTGCTTATCACGTCCTGATTTTGTGCCAGAAGTGAATGACATCGCTCTGCGATTGAAGCAAGCGGTTCGTCTTCAATCTGCTGCGGGTCTGCGTCATTTCTGAACGCTACCAGACTGCCGTCAGCCAAAACCGCTTCTATGCATTCCACGTAATCAGCCATATGCCCGTATTGCAGCGAGTGCGCGCCGGTGGCGTTGTTGGCAACGCAGCCTCCTACTGTCGCTCGGCTGCCGCTTGATGGGTCAGGCCCAATTTTTCTGCCATATCCAGATAGACAATTATTCAATTCATCCAGTACCAGGCCAGGCTCGCAGACCACCGCCGCCCCGTCATTTTCAACCTTGATTATCTTGTTCATATACCGGGTCATATCAAAGACTATGCCACTGCACAACGACTCGCCGGCCACGCCGGTTGCCGCTCCTCGGGCAGCCACCGGTATTGCCTTCGGGTGGGCGTATCTTACAACGGCAACTATGTCGGCGCTATCCCGCGGCGCAACGATACATTGCGGCAATATCCTGTACATGCTTGCATCGGTGCTGTAGGCAACCCTGTGCAATATGTCCGCGAAAACATCGCCTCGTACAACGGCGGCCAAATCAGCAGCGACTTTTTCCGGTTGATCGCTCATGGCAGCTTGTGTGGTCTGGCGCACGCGTGCTCTCTAATATTATTCAAAGTCACGAGGCAAGAATTGAGCCTGAGCAATGGTTCCGCTCATCCGCAGAACTGCCAGGTCGTCCTCACTGACCTGTCCGTTGATGAACTGCTGGACTTTTGGATGTGGATGATTACGAATATGGTCGGCATCGCCGTCGGCAATGATTCTGCCGTCATGCAACATTACTATACGGTCGGCTATTTTGTATGCGCTGGTCATATCGTGCGTCACCACCACCGTCGTTTCGCCAAGCTCTCTTTGAAGCTTCAGAATAAGCTCGTTGATTGTATCCGCTCGAATAGGGTCCAGTCCGGTGGTCGGCTCATCATAAAGAATAACTTCCGGATTCAACGCGATGGCCCTGGCCAGCGCCACCCGCTTTCGCTGACCGCCCGAAAGATTCGCCGGATAATAGTTCTGATAGCCGTCAAGACCAACCATCGCCAATTTCGCCTTTACCAGCTCTTCGACCTCGCGCCAGTTGGCGATTTCAAAATGCTGCCTGATGGGAAACATTATGTTCTCAGCAACGGTCAAACTGTCAAACAGTGCCCCGCCCTGGAAGAGAAAACCGTACCGCGTCCGTATCTTGTTCAACTGCCTCTCATTTAGGTTGTCGATCCGCTGACCCTTAAAATAAACCTCGCCGGAAGTGGGCCTGACTAGAACGATGAAATGCTTTATTAACACGGTCTTGCCGCATCCGCTCGGCCCAATCACCACGGTGGTCTTGCCCTTGTCTATCTTCAGAGAAACATTATCCAGAACAACTCTGGGCCCGAACTGCTTGGTAAGGTTCTTGACGACAATTATGGCGTCACCGTCACCAACCTGAGCTTGCTTCGTGTCGTTAGCCTGTTCCACTTTTTATTTGTCTGCCTGATCTGCAAGTGTTGATCGCAAACTGTTTTGTCGCCTTATCCGACCAGACTTTTGATCGGCCAAAATGTAGCATAGACAGCTTTGGAAATCACCGCCAGCGCAAAATCCAGCGCGAGAATCGAGATAAAGCTGGCTACAAACGCCTCGGTGCAGGCCTGTCCCACCCCCTGCGCGCCTTCTTTGCACGTAAAGCCCTTGTAACAGCTAATCACCGCAATAGCTGCTCCAAAAAAGAAGCCCTTTACAATTCCTATCGTTACGTCCCACAGCTCCACGCCATAGGCGCTGAAGTTCCAATACGCCCTGCTGTTAATGCCCAACTGAAAGAAGCTAACCGCCGCTCCGCCGATAACGCCCATCAGGTCGGCATAGATTATAAGAAATGGCGTAAGCAGCAGACACGCCAGCACCCGCGGCGCCACCAGGTATCGCACCGGGTCAGTACCCATACTCCTGACGGCGTCGATTTGTTCGGTAACATTCATCGTTCCCAGCTCAGCGGTCAAGGCCCCGCCGATCCGCCCTGCCAGCATAACCGCCGCCAGCACCGGCCCCAATTCTTTCACCACCGAGATATTAATCAAAACGCCCAGGTGCTCCTCCAGGCCCATGCCGGCAAGCTGGTCGTACGCCTGAACTGCCAGCGTCATACCGACAAACGCGCCCGTAATCATGATGACCGGCACGCTGCGGACGCCGATAATATTCATCTGTGACCAAACCAGCGGATAGGTCTGGGCCAGAGCACAGCTCCGGGCCGAAGTGATCATCGACCGCCAGACAAACCGGCCAAACCGTCCTATATTGCCCAAATCTTCTATGGTCTTTGCTCCCAGTACTGCGATCATAGTATTTGTCTCCACAACGGACCTTCACCCCGGCAAAGGTTGGGACCGTTTAGAGTCCCACACTAAGTACATCGGCCGGATTTCCTCCACTTTTTACCAATCCCCGCCCCAACTGTCAAGATTATGCTGCCGCAAGCGTCCCCCCGCCCGTATTCAGCTCCCGAATTTATTCGGGGCTTAACCTTTCTCAACAGTCACTTTTGCTCCTTCCGGAACGTCCCACAGATCCGACAAGTCGCCCTTGACCTTGCCCACGACGTTTACCGGGGAGGCCGCACGGATTTCATGCTCTCCCCGCGAAGCCGGCGTCGGCCCGAAGAATATGCACAGTGACGTTCCTGTCGGCCAGTATCCCAGCTCGCCTTCTTGTACTACTTGTCGGGCACCTTTTTCCAGTTGACATGCCAGGTCGATATCGAAATATATTTCTCCGCCCCAGCGTTGTGCTTTTGCCCGTATGGGTAGAATATCCGCTATCGTTTCCGCCGTCTCACTATCGTTCAACTCTCCCTCAACTACAATGTCACCAGCTCTAATCACTATTTTCTGTGGCATTTCATGTCCCCTAATACCGACTGCTACTCACCGCCTTTTTTCGCTCGCACCACACGGCTTGACTCTCGCTGCTCCGCCGGATGTCCTTTCCTGAGCGAATTTTTCTGCTGCCCTTTGTTTTCTGCCGTCTGTAGTCGGTCTTCCTTCTTTTGTTCTCTGTCCTCCGCCCCCTATCTCCTACCTTCTGTCTTCTGTCCCGCGTCTTCCGTCCTGTGTCCTCGCGCCGTTATGCTCTTTTCAATCTCACAGACTCTCTTAGAGTAACGCTTACTGTTCCCAGAACTAACATTCCAAAAACAACCAGCATCGGCCCAAACGGAAACACAGCGCCCGCTCCGACCACACAGCCAATCAAAGACCATTTGTAAATATCGACAAATTTGCTTCTTCTGGCACCTGGCAGCAACTCAAAAAGTGCCACACCTACCGCAAAGCCGGCTCCGGTTACTACCGGAGCACATAGCCAGAGAATAACTCTTACTGCTATGCTCTCTATTCCCGCCTTAAAGGCCGCAATGGCCACCGCCATCCACCCCGTATAAAAGATTCCGGCAAAAACAAGCGAACACGCCACACGAACGACCACTGCCAACAGTGACTTAGCATTCACTAATCCGGTCCTCAATGGCCCACCATCAAGTTCGTCAGATACACTTCGCAAGGTGCTAAAACCTTCAAAGCGGCAGATGTCACGCGCGGCCAGATACGCTTCACCAGATACGAAATACGAGTCACCATGTCAGCCTTTCTCCATTAACAGCTCATATTCCTTTTCAAAGCGAAGTTTGTGCTTGACTTCTTCCTCGGCCAGTGACAGTAAGACCACGCGCGACTCTTCATCGCACACTTTCGCCGCCAAATCCACGTAAATGCGAAACGACGACTCTTCCTTTTCCATTCCCAATAGAAGCATATCTTTGTAGTCTATGTCTAGTTGCGATGGGTCGTCCGAGATGATGTAATCACTTTCTGGACGACCCGGCTTTAACTTTGTGCTCACTGTCCTGCCGGTCTTGATAACCTCCAGTTCCAGCTTGGCCTTGTGCTCCAGCTCCTCTTTGGCCAAATCTTCAAAGACCTTGCGCATCTGCCGGCTCTTGACTCGCCCCGCTAATGCCAGAAAGAAGTGATACGCCTCCACTTCTCTGGAAATCGCAAATTGCAGAATCTCCTCGTCCGGACTATTCTTTCCCATCGTGCCTTTCCTTTGCTGTCGGCTGCCAACGCGCGTCTTTGTCAGATTAGCTCACTTCATATTGAACCGCAACTATTATTTCGCCGCCCTCCTGCTGCAACATAGCCAAGATTTATTACGCGACCGCTATGCCCATATCAACACAGCTTTTTAGCTTCGTCCTATAAACTTCTCAAATACCACGTCACTATCACCCCGTCACAATTTAGAGAAAATGGTTATGCGCTTGCATTTTATCTATTTTAACTAAAGTTTCTTTGTCTCGCACTCCGATAGTCAGATTGCTGATGGCAAAAATCTACCTATATTAACACAGAACACAAGAATTTTTCCTGCTTGTGCGAAAATAGGTAGGTAGCAGGGTATAATTGTAGTAAGGAAGGAAGAAATGGTAAAAGAATCTGTTCTGGCACATTATTTGGAGCCGCTGCTGCGAGGTGACAGAAAAGGCTGCCGGGCTGTCGTCGAAGAAACGCTCCAGAGTGGGGTGCCCGCCAATTCTGTCTATGTCCACCTTATTTGGCCAATCATGGTCGAGACAGAAAGACTTCTGCGGGGCGATAGAATCACTCCCACTCAAGAGCACCTGGCCACTCGAATCAACCGCACAATTGTGGCCCAATTGCAGAATAAGCTGCCACGCCGACCCAGCAAGAATAAGAAAATAGTTATATGCTGCGCAGCAGATGAACTGCAGGAGCTTGGCGCCCAAATGATGGTTGATTTGTTCGAGAGCGACGGCTGGGAAGTGAGATTTTTGGGCGGCGGCCTGAGCAATGACGACATCTTTGCTTTCATAAACGAATACGCCCCGGACGTCCTGCTAATCTACGGTGCCAGCCCGAAGCAAGCGCCCGACATTCGTAGGCTGGTCGACACGATTAAGGGCGTGAACGCCTGGCCAGATCTGCGCATAATGGTCTGCGGCGGACTTTTCAACCGGGCTGAGGGTCTATGGGAAGAAATTGGCGCCGATGCATTCGCGGCGACCGCCCTGGAGGCCATCCAGGTCGCAGCAGACGACAGCCAGATGTCACGACACGACCGAAGAACAATAAACCGCCGCAAGAAAAAACGCACGCTTGTACCACAGCCTCAGCAGCAAGAACTCGGACAGGAAAACCTCGTGGCGGTCACCGGGTAAGAACGACTGCCGCGCAAATTACTCCGCAGCATAGATGGCAACCCCAGACAAGCTGGGGGCAAGACATCACTGGGTACCTTTTTGCAGTTTATATTCGACGGAATCGACCAGAGCTTGCCAGGAGGCTTCGATGATGTTCTCGGAGCAGCCGACCGTGCCCCAGATGGAGGTTTTGTCGCGGGACTCAATTATTACCCGCACACGGGCAGCGGTTCCAGCTCCGGCATTAACCACCCTTACCTTGTAGTCAATCAAATGAACATCTTTGATGCCCGGATAGAAATTCTCCAACGACTTCCGCAAAGCAGCGTCAAGCGCATTGACCGGGCCGTCACCCTCCCCGACAACATGCTCTACTCTGTCACCAACTTTAAGTTTGACCGTGGCCTCGGTGACAAGCTCACCTGTTCTGCGCTTCTCAACCTCAACATGATACTCTATCAGGTCAAAGGACGGCTTGTATGTGCCCATAACCTTCTTGACCAACAGGTCAAAGCTGGCATTGGCTGCCTCGAACTGATAGCCTTCATTTTCAAGTTCGCGGACACGCCGAAGTATTTTCTCGGCCAACTTCTTGTCCTGAGCAACCTTCGCCTTTTCCAGTTCAGCTAACACGTTGGATTTGCCGCTCAGCTCGGATATGAGGAACCGGCGTTCATTGCCCACTGACTCCGGATCGATATGCTCGTATGTGTGTTTGTTTTTACGGAGGGCGTCCACATGCAGACCGCCTTTGTGCGCGAAGGCGCTCTCGCCGACATACGGCATATTCATAACGGGCGTGAGATTGCCTATCTCAAATATAAACCGCGATACCTCTGTTAATGTCTTGATCTTTTCCGGACTGAGCACATCAAAACCCATCTTGAACGCGAGGTTAGGTATGACCGTACACAGATTCGCATTGCCGCATCGCTCACCAAGCCCGTTCATCGTTCCCTGAACGTGACGAGCGCCGGCTCGAACGGCGGCCAAACAGTTGGCTGTGGCACAGTCGGTATCATTATGTGTGTGAATGCCAATCGCAATGCTTCCAAACCGCTCATAGACGAGCTTTGTGATTGCGTGTACATCTTCCGGCAAAGAACCACCATTAGTATCACAAAGCACAAGGACATCTGCACCAGCTTCTGCTGCGGCTTGCAGAACCTTAATCGCATACTCGGGATTATTCTTGTACCCGTCATAAAAATGCTCAGCGTCAAAGATTGTCTCGATGCCGTGACTTTTTAGATACCGGACCGACTCAGCACAAATAGCTAAGTTGTCATCCAACGAGCAGCCGAGCACCTCAGTGACGTGCATGTCCCAGCTTTTGCCAACCAACGTGCCAGCGGGGGTCTTGCAGGCAAGTATTGTGTTGAGCGAAATATCGTCTGTGACTTTGCAGTCGGCCCGGCGGGTGCTGCCGAACGCTGCTATTTTTGAGTTCTTCAAACCGAACCTCGCTACTTGCTGAAAGAACTGCATTTCTTTGGGATTAGAAGCGGCGAATCCGCCTTCAATGTAGTTCAGGCCAAAGTCATCAAGACATCGGGCGATGGCGAGCTTGTCTTCTAAAGAGAAGCTGACGCCCTCGGCCTGCATACCATCGCGAAGAGTCGTGTCATAAATCTGTATCTTTTCCACAATTGGTCTCGTATCCTGGCTACTGATAATCGCCAATTGGAAGTTACCGTACTCGGCACATTTGCAGAATTCCTATCGGATTCTACCGCTACACCGGAAAGGTGTAAAGCGGAAAAGTCCAGACCGGAGACTGCAAGAATCAAAATTTGGTGAAAAGTTGTTGCAGGCTTGGCCAGGGCAAATATAATCCGGAGTTTGCGTTGATTCTTCGGAGACTGGTAGCGTATTCGATTGGGTTGGGATGGTCCTAACGCAAATATTGCAGCCAACGTGCATCAAAGTTCCGCTGGAAGGCAAAGACAAGGCCTCTGTGATCTCGGAGCTGATCGACCTACTTGATGCTAACGGATTACTGCTCGACAAAAAAACCGCTTCCGAGGCGGTTTTCATGCGCGAGCAAACTCGCAGCACCGGAATTGGCTCGGGTATCGCGATCCCTCATGGCAAATGCAGGGGCGTCCGCGAACTTGTTATGGCACTCGGGATCGCCCACGAACCCCTTGATTTCGAAAGCGTTGACGGAAAACCAGTAACGATTGTCATTCTGCTCGTCTCGCCTGCCGACCGGACCGGACCACACATCCAGGCTTTGGCCAAAATAAGCAGACTGATGCTGGATGAGCAATTCAGGCAGACCCTCGCAAACGCCAGCACCGCCGATGAGGTGTATCAACTGTTGAGCGCCAAAGAAAATCAGTAAACCGTATCCGGTCTGCTGCCGGAGATGTTTCGCTGCTGTCATATAGCAGGTGATGGCCCGTCACCGGGTTATTCGCCTTGCTTTGCAGGCACGGCTTCCCACAGGACTAAGCCGAGCTCATACTTGTTAGCCAGATCCGATCGCTGGGGCAAGATCCTCACCGCGACACCATGTCGGCCTGTTGTCCTGCAAGGCATCAAGCCGGTAAACCAATGTTCGCCGTTCTGTCCGGCTGTCTGTACGCGATCCATTTTAAGAGCCGAGCCATCCGTAATATTTCCGCAGCTATCGACAGGACCGTGATAAAGCTCCACTGAGACGTCGCCCGGCCCGATATTGCCAAGTTTGACCAGCGCGCTGACGCTGATCTCTGAGCCGACTTTAAGCCTGGATTGCCTGGGGCTCAGCGGCTCGTAGCCCTGGCCATTCTTGACTTCTACTTTTACATCTTTAAGTGCCAGTTCAGGCCAGGCTTTTTTCACATGTGCTTTCCAGGCCGCAAATTCTTTGGCCTTAGCCATAGCCTCAGCGGTTAGATACTGCTGCCGGGCCGCAGCCGGATTGTAGAACCTTCGCGTGTACTGGGCGACCATTCTGTGAGTGTTGAAACGAGGTGCAATCCACTTGATCGAATTTTTTATCCGGCGTATCCAGGCCCGCGGTAAATTGTCAGCGCAGCGCGTATAGTATAGAGGGACCATCTCATTCTCCAGTATGTTATAAAGGGCGTGCGACTCCACCTGATCCTGATACTCGTGGTCGTCATAATCTTCGCCGGCACCAATAGCCCATCCTCCTTGAGCCGTATAGCCCTCGCACCACCATCCATCCAAAGTACTGATGTTCAACGCACCGTTGAGCGCCGCTTTCATACCGCTGGTGCCGCTGGCTTCCATCGGCCTACGCGGGTTGCTGAGCCAGACATCGACACCACGGAACATAACCCTGGCCACATCAATGTCATAGTCTTCAAGAAACACTATGCGTCGTCTGACTTCCTGCTGATTGGCGAAGTGAATCACCTGTCTTATGATGTCTTTGCCTTCGGTGTCTCGGGGGTGCGCTTTACCCGCAAAAATAATCTGGACGGGTCGCTCCTGATTTGTAAGAAGCTTTACGAGGCGCTCCGGCTCCTTGAGCAACAGATTGGCTCTTTTATAGCCCACAAATCTTCTGGCAAAGCCAATAGTAAGTGCCTCAGGGTCGAGAACCTCTTCAGCCCAGTTCAATTCGGTATGATAAGTACCCCTGCGTTTCATCTGATCCTTCAGGCGGTTACGCGCGAAGACCAGCAACTGCTCCTTGCAACGTTGATGCACGCGCCAAAGCTGCTCGTCCGGAATGTCTTCGACGCCATTCCAGGCTCTGTTGCTGAACGTCCCGTCCGCCCAACCTGGATCGAGATACCTGTCATAGAGAGAACCTATTTCCTCTGACAGCCAGCTTCTGACGTGGACGCCGTTGGTTATCGATATGATCGGCACCTCCTTCTCGGGGATGCCGGGCCACAGGCTACCCCACATCTGACGCGATATTTGCCCATGCAGCTTGCTGACACCATTTATGTAGCTGCTGAGTTTTATCGCCAATACCGGCATCTTAAACGGCTCATCGTCATCATCAGGAAGCATTCTACCCAGCGATAAAAACTGGTTTCGATTTATTCCCAGATGAGGGAAGTAACTGCCGAAGTATTTGTCCATCAGCGGCGCACGAAACTCGTCAAGGCCTGCTTTTACCAGGGTATGTATGGTAAAGACGTTGCTCGACCTGGTCGCTTCCACAGCTTCTTCAAAAGTCATATTAGTTGCACTTCGTAGTTGCCGGATTCGCTCCAGTGCCATAAAAGCTGCGTGCCCTTCGTTCATATGGCAAACATTGGGCGTAATATCTATTGCCGCCAGAGCCTTCAGGCCGCCAATACCCAGCATAATCTCCTGACGAATTCGCAGTTCGACGTCACCACCATACAAAGAGGCGGTGATCATACGATCCGCGGACGAGTTGACGGGAATATTGGTATCGAGCAGATATAGCTTCACCCTGCCGATGGAGACACACCATATTTGAGCTGAAACGCACCTACCCGGGTATTCAACGCTGATGGTTAGGGGTCGGCCACTGCTTGTTTGCACCAGCTCGATTGGCACGGCGTCAAAATTATTGTCTACATACAACTCTTGCTGCCAGCCATCAACATTCAAATACTGGCGAAAATAGCCTTTCTGATAAAGAAGACCAATCCCAACCAATGGAACACCAAGGTCCGAAGCGCTTTTGAGGTGGTCCCCGGCCAGAATCCCCAGGCCGCCTGCATAGATGGGCAAGCATTCGTGAATTCCAAATTCGGCGCTGAAATACGCGATCAAAGGCTTCGTGGGTTCTGCGGCGACTCTATCAAACCAGGTTGGCCCATTGAGATATGATTTGAGCTTTTCAGCCGCCTGGCTCAATCCGATAAGGAAGCTGTCGTTCGTGCTGAGAGACTCAAGCCTAGCTTGAGAAACACAGCCAAGAAGTCTGACCGGATTATGCCCGCAAGCCGTCCATAAATTGCCGTCAATACGCTGGAATAGCTCGGCAAACTCAGCGTTCCACGACCAGAACATGTTTTTGGCTATCAGCTCAAGGTCCTTCAAGGAATCTGGAAGCGCGGGCAAAACCGTGAAGGTACGCACACTGGGCATTGTTACCTCCCTACCGTAAGTTCTTTGAGAATATAGACTAACGACTCAGGGCGAAACGCAAGCGTCCGCCAGCTCTAATAATCGGCAAATACATTCCTCGGCTTAAGTGCAAAAACAGAACAGATGTTGGGTACGACCACTGTGATGGTCCGGTATTTGCACCGGTTCTTGAGTTGATACTTGGACTAAAAAAGGCCTGTTAATCAACAGGCCTTTCATCAATTGCCAGGCTTTCCTCCACTGGTGCCGTAAGAAAAGGATTTTGAAGAGAACCCATTACTTCCAGGTGGGTAATCGTTGCTTGCGTCCGAAAGTCCTATCGAGTAGGCATTTCCGGTCCGTCAAGGCCTGATTTCCCTGAGTACGGGTATCGGTTCTTTCAAATACACACTTTCTCAACGAACACCGCAGGGGTCCGCCTGCACTATCTCTTTTATCAATTTCCAGAGCAAAAGTCAAACAAAATACCACCAAATCCGCTGTCTCCCCCTAATTGAGACTTCCAACACCCTATGAATTGATTTTCGGCTTTTGATCGCTTTTTCCAAAAGCCAAATTCAGACTGAAAAATCGAAATCTGACTTCTGTCATCCCAAGCGCCGCTTTTTATGGCGTTTCCGCGCAAGTAGGAATCCACAGCATGCTCATTCTAAAACCAGAAAAGAATCTCGTTCGCCTTGACTGAACGATTGCGACGCTGTCTGTCAAAACAGCCTTGAACTAAAACCTACCGATGTTATAATTCAGGAGCCAACCTGGAAATGACGGTGGTAGGCAGAGCCGAACCCGCCGCTCTATTTTTCGCTAAAGTGAGTTCAAAAGGAATTTCCAATGCTAAGAACTTGGTGGAAGATTATTCGATTGGCAGTCTTAGCGATTGGAGTATTGTTGTCGTTCTTTGCGGTTATTGAAGTACTCAGAGCCTATCAAACATTGCACGAGTTCCATCCCGCTGCAGGTTTTGTATTCCTTGGCGTTTTAGTTTGCGGAACACTATGGATAGTTGGCTATCTTGTAGTGACTTTAGCTTCCCGACCAGCAGTTCTGATACCTCCTCCCATTAGGGATGCAAACAGCGCCACGAATCGCGAACTTCGTCGTTACGCCAAGTATTTGACCAAGTACATCGGACGGCTCAGTGGCAATGGTGCTTTGTCAATTGAAGACCGCGACAAGGCCAAGGAAGCTATGGGAGAATTAGCACTCGCAATAGATACTGGGGACAGCAAAGAGGCCCTTATCATAGCGGTTGAAAAAGTGGAAGGTCAGGTAATAGATCCAATGCTGGCTAAGCTTGACGCAGAAGCGAATAAAGTAATTCGCGACTCCGTAGGTATAGTGATGGCGGGAGTTGCCTTCAGCCCTTATAAGGCGGCCGATTTAATGATTGTACTCTATCGAAATCTTGTCATGATGATCACAATTGTTCGTATCTATAATAGTCGACCTCGGTTTCGGGAACAGTTGAGCATATTCTTAGACACGATAAAGGTTGTGGCGGTAGTAAATTACCTCAATATGGGCAAGAAACTGGTCGAAGGACTGCTATCGGCAGTACCCTTTGTCGGAAGGTACATAGATGATGCTGCACAAGGGTTTGGTGCAGGTTTTATGACCTCCGTAGTTGGCCACGTCGCAATGGATCGTTGCCGAGCTTTCAGGGGTTGGAAGGAGGAAAACGCTAAGGATAGCTTGCGCGATCGCGTGGGTGAGTTCTTTACAGACGTCAACGATATGTTCAAAAAGGACATTTTGCCTGCGATTATGAAGCGTGCAAAAGACGTTTCGAAAGAGAAATTGGAGAAAGTCAGAACTGGTATAGGCTCGGCTTTAGATGAGACAGGTAGTCGCATCGGAACTTTCGTGAAAGGCCCTTCGAGGACCGCTAAAGAAAAAAGCAAGCCGGGACCCTCCCGTGCAGGAGCTATGATAAGCGGTGCAGTTAAGGGTTGCTCCACCGCTGGGAGGAAAGCTAAGAATCTGGGACTGGGCATATTGCGAATTGTGAAATCCACAGGGGGAAAAACTGTGGACTATTCAAAGAAGAAAATGCGAACGATAGGAAAGCTTATTCGTCGGAAAAAAGAACAACGACAACGGAACGAAACATTCAAGACCTTCGACAAAGATGAAAATCACAGGTAAAAGAATGAAATCGACACCTAAACTTACACGGTTCTCAGTTCCGCGCCGAGGGATTTGGCCAGGCGCTGGACAATATCTGCCTGGAAATGGTCGACAGTCTCGTGGGTCAAAGTGCCCTGCTCGTCTCTAAAACACACAGACAGCGTAACGCTTTTTTTGCCCGCTGGGATGCCTTTGCCGCGATATATATCAACAAAACGGACGCCCTGCAGCTCAGCAGGAGCTTTGTGCCTGACCGTCCGGACTATATCGTCCCAGCGCACCTGCTCATCCACAATAATCGACAGGTCTCGCTCTATGGCTGGAAATCTCGCGATGGGCCTTACCTTTACGGGCCCCGACTTTAGAGCTGCAAGCTGTGCAAAGTGCAGTTCGGCACCAACAGGTGCGAGGTCGTCTAAGTCAAATCTCCGCTTTACTGCCTGCGAAAAAATTCCTGCGGTTCCGATGCTCTTGCCATCGACGACAATCTCGGCACCGGCTTCCGCCCAGACCAGTTCCGCAGGCCTAAACTCAATCTGGGCATCTCTATCCATACTCTTTACCAGCCCCTCGATTGCACCCCGTAGCTCTCTGAAATCCCCGTCACAGACCATTGCCAGCTTGGCCTCTTCAATGGGCAGGCTGCACTTTTTGCCCGTCGGCACGAAGGTATCGGCTATCTCGTATATCTTGCACGGCAGATTCCCAGCATTTACGTTCGTCTTCAGAACATCCAATAACGAACCCAAAAGAGTCTGGCGAAGCAGGTTCATGCTCTTCCTGGATTCATCCCGCACGCTCATATAATTCCTGGCGCTGCCGGGCGTAAAAAGCTCTGTAACAGAACTGTCAACGAATCCCACATTAATCGTTTCGTAAAAGCCGCAAGCGTTCAGGTGCGTTTTGAGTGACTCAGCCAATTTCTGATGTGGATCAACCGGCACAGCTTCTATTTCAATCTTCCGCTCAGTAGGTATCTTGTTGTAGCCGTAAAGGCGCGCGACCTCCTCAATTAAATCAACCTCTCTGTATATGTCACCCCGCCATGACGGCACCGAGCAGACTATCAAGTCTCCTTTTAGATCAGGCTGGAAACTTAGCACGGCAAGAATTCTGACTGCTTCTTTAGGCGGCACTTCAATACCAAATAGTTTGTTCAAACGCGAAAGCCGCAGCGTTACTTCCTTCGGTGGCTTTCTTTTAGGATAAATATCGACCACGCCTCTAACTACTCTGCCGCCGGCCACTTCGGTAATCAATTGCGCAGTGCGCTTGGAGGCCCAATCTATCATTTCAATATCAACTGTCCGCTCGAATCTAAAGGCGGCTTCTGAAGCAAGCCCCAGCCTGCGAGAAGTCCTGCGGATACTTACCGGATCAAAGTACGCATCCTCCAGAAGAATGGTCCCGGTGCTGCCGCCGACCTCTGTATCCAATCCGCCCATGACTCCGGCTACCGCCGCCGGCCCGCGCGGATCGGCGATAATCAGCATATCCGTGTCCAGATCACACTTTGTGCCGTCGATGCTGACGAGCCGCTCTCCGGCTACAGCTTTTCTGACGATTATTTTGCCCTGGGCTATTCTGTCGTAGTCAAAGGCGTGCGGCGGCTGACCGGTCTCCAGCATCGCATAGTTGGTGGCATCGACCACATTGTTGACGCTTCGCACGCCGACCGCTTCAAGCCGATTCTTGAGCCAGTCCGGCGAAGGAACAACCTTGACCCCCTCAATAACGCGGGCCGTGTACCGGCCGCACAAAGCCGGCTCAAGTATCTCAACGCCGGCAAGTTCAGTGACATCTTTATCTGATTCGTCCAGTTTAACTTCTGGGATTGTCAGCTCCCTGCCCGTCGCCGCAGCCAGTTCACGGGCAATGCCCATAAAGCTCAGACAGTCGCCCCGATTGCTGGTCACCTCAACGTCTATAACAGCATCGTCACCGAGATGCACTATTCCTTCACAGGGAAGTCCCACATCGCTAAGAGTCTCGGCAATCTGCTCGGCAGATAGCCCGGCGGTCCGAATATAATCATTCAACCAACTCAGCAAAATCCTCATGGCAATACCCTAATCTTCGTCAATAACTGTGTCAACGATTTAGTTGCCACAGGTTCGCCGGATAGATATACTACGTGCGGAAAGAAACTACGAGTTGTGCCCGGCACATAGTCACGCCGACACAAATCGCGATCATTTGGAACGTATCTATTATGAAAGAACACATGGCAAACTACCGGAAAGCATTCCGCATTCTGTATTCTGTCTTCTGTATTCTGTCTTCTGTTCTGTTTATCGCCGGCTGTGTGGAACGCAGGCTGACAATCAATAC
>Ga0299912_10001720_pt1 | contig 17670 bp, 17 predicted proteins | sample RVTome_2_FD_207667 | JGI IMG/M metagenome (GOLD analysis project Ga0299912, IMG submission 207667) | Soil microbial communities from uranium-contaminated site in the Upper Colorado River Basin, Wyoming, United States - RVT95D214 (version 2) ... | reverse complement strand
TTCCTTCGCATAAAACTCCGCTAATTCCTGTCTCACTTCCTCCCCTGCCTTAAGGTCATTAGTATGCATAACCGCCATCTTGACAATTTGCTCCTTTTCACCTCTCACCCTATTGATCATCTCTTGCCTTGCCTTAGCTACCGTCCTCATCCGTCCCGTCTCTTTGAGTTCCCCATCGACTAGCTCCAGAATGGGTTTTATCTTGAGAAGAGCTGCAAGATAACCTGCCAGGAAGTGTACCCGTCCGCCTTTTATGGCGTTTTCTAGAGTCGAAAACGTCACTAAGAACCGTATCTTGGGCAAGGTAGCCAAAACCTCCTTTTCGATCTCTTCCAAAAGGACTCCCTGTTGTGCCAGCAGGACCGCTTGTTCTACCAAAAACCATATACCCAAAGAAAGAGACCGCGAGTCAATGACCGCAATGGAAAGCTCTGGCCTCTGCTCCCTTACATGTGTGGCCGCATTCACCGCTGAATCATAAACGGTGGAATGTCTTGATGTGGCATGAATGGAGATGATGGAGTCGGTTTCGCTGGCAAGCCTTTGATAGGCTTCAATGGCAGCGCCCGTGATCGCCCCTGAAGTCAGGGGGATGCGCTTTGATTCCCTCATTCGCCGATAAAGTTCGCTGGGGGTGATGTCAAAGTCAGAGCAGGGGACAAGTTTGCCCCCCTCCGAGAAGATGATCTCCACCGGCAGAACGTCGACCCCCAATTCCTGCACTACCGGATATTCCGGCCTCATAGAGCTGGCACTATCAGTGACTACGGCGACTTTTCCCTTTGGATTCACTATACACCCCCCTTATTACCATAGGGACTAGAGTGCTATTGCAGAAGAGGTGACAAACCCCTGATATTGCCAACCTCCACTACTTCCAAAAAATGCAGAGAGCCAACGCGGGGAGAACTCTCATCTCGAGTAAGAAACGGTTAACGACAGACATATTAAACGCCGTTGTACGTCTTGCTGTCAAGGCTTCAATCAAAGCAATTATCGCCCCATCTCCACGCGATGAAAGGCCTCCGCCAGTTGGAAATTCTCACCCCCGGCCAGCATCTCATGTCGTTGCCTAAGCCGTTGCTCAAATTCCGGGGAAGGATTATACCCTACTTGGCTCTCATGGCAACGCAGGGCAGCTACCTTCAGATCAAAGGTATCGGTGATGTCCGAACGGTAGTTCATGTCCTCTGCACCCCAAAACAGGATCTCCCTGACCCTATGGGGATAGAGGTTCTCCTCGATCAAATCAGGGTAGGCGTGAAAATCCCGGGCATAGGGGAAAACGGCGTCCAAAACCACTTGGCCGGTGATGCGATGATCCCGATGCCATACATAACGACGGTAAGGGTCTGCAGTCACGACCGTCTCCGGCCGATACATCCTTATCAAGCGGACTATCTCTTTTCTGAACTCAGACGTATCCTCCAAGTCCTGATCCGGATGACGAAGGAAGACGACCTCTCTCACCCCCAACAGCTTAGCAGCGGCCAGTTGCTCTCGCTCACGAATCTTGGCTAGCTCCGCAGGCTTCATATTGACATCGCTAGTGCCCTTGTCACCATTGGTACACACTGCATATATGACCTGCTTTCCCTCCCTTACCCAGCGAGCCACCGTTCCCGCAACGCCATATTCAGCATCATCTGGGTGGGGTGTAAACACCATCACATGAGCTAGCTCCATCGCCGCAAATAAGCCTCCTCAAAGTAGAATAAACAATAAATCAATTCTATAACATCTGCCTATTCATCGCAACCATAATCCCTCTACCTTGACTTGCCATATATAGAAGCTACCCTAAAAAAGGCAGATATATGAAGTCTAGCCCACTATATTAGGTTGAAAAGGGAGTCATAACAGAAGATTGTCATTGTCAACCTCGAACAGTCACGGAAGACCCAAATGAGTGAGGCCACTTCTTTCGCAGCATGGCTCTCGTCGTTAGGGAGTTAACTACAATCTGCAACCAGCGCAGGCAAGGAGTAAGTCCCCCTGGCATGGTAAGGGCTACTTGCAATAAAGGTTATGGTATTTTAGAATTGGAGCGTTAATCTCGAAAGCCGTTCAAGGTCGGATAGTCTAAGGTGAAATCACTAAGAAGTAAGACGCTGCCCGATACCGCACTCATATTTTTGCTCTTATTACTAGCAGCCATCTTCTTTTGGCGGGTCTTCGTATTTCCTGATCAAATACTCTATTCCCCCCTCAACGATACCATCGACTTCTTCTACCCGATGTATAATTTTGCCTACAATATGATCCGCAGTGGCGATTTCCCCTCGTGGAATCCCCTTATCTTCTCTGGCTACCCTTTGGATGCTAACCCCCAAATTGCCGTGTTCTATCCCCTAAATGTTTTATTCTTAATCTTCCCCACACATTTAGCCTTTGGCTATAGCCATATCTTGCACATGTTCCTCGGCGGCGTCTTTATGTACCTCCTGGTAAGATACATCGGTTTGGATAAGGGCAGTTGTTTCATTGCGGCCATAACCTTTATGTTCAGCGCCTTTCTGACCGCGCGTTTCTACGCCGGACACTATTCCCTGATATGTGCTGCCATTTGGACCCCCTTGATATTCTTGCTTTTAGAAATCGCCTTGAATAAGATAAGTCCATTTTACGCATTGTTAGCCGGGGCAGTTCTTGGCATCCAGATCTCGGCCGGCCACATCCAAATCAGCTTCCTCACCGTAATGGCTTTGGGTCTCTATCTCTTGCTTAGGGGCTTTTTGATCATACGGACAGAAAGGGATTATAAGAAAACGGCCGCCTTCTTTTCTATGTTTGCCCTGGTCTTGATAACGGGTATCCTATTGTCTGCCATAGAGCTTTTCCCCCTTTATGAGTTTTCCACATATTCTACTAGGGGCGGTGGCGAGGACTATGAGTTCGCCACCGTATTCTCACTCCACCCGGGCCTTCTCCTATTTCTTTTCCTGAGCCCGTGGGAGACCCCTTCCTGGATTTCTGGTGAGCTGCCTATTCACTGTTTTTGGGAATATTCTCCTTATGTAGGGATACTGCCTCTAATCTTAATGCTCTTTGCCATTTGTTTTAGAAGAGCTAACAAATACGTGTTTTCTCTCTCCGGGCTGGCTATTGTTTCATTAACACTCGCTCTGGGACGTTACTTCCCTCCCTACTGGCTATTATATAAGGCTGTCCCCGGCTTTGATATGTTCCGCGGCCCGGCAAGGTTTATGTTTCCGTTCACATTTTCGGCCTCCGTACTAGCCGGCTTTGGCTTTAATTTCTTGCAGGGAAAGCTAACTCAAAAGCAGCGAAGTAATATCTGGAGAACTGTAAAGATCTTCACTGCCACGGTAGTTATCTTGATGCTGGCTGTTGCCGCCATATCTCCTTTTCACGACTCCATTATTAGATTCGTCCTGAAGTACTCCATTGGCTTCTCTCCCGAAGAGGTGGTTAGCGTAGTTGATAGCATATATTCAGCCGCTTGGAAAACTGCGGTTGTTTTAGCGGTTCTACTTGTAGGCAGTATACTCGTTATTGCCCTGCGCACCAAAAACATAGTGCCCCTCCAGTCTTTTAACGTTATTGCGGCATTGTTTATCTTGGCCAATCTCTGGTTTTGCCATATAGGATTTGTTGATACCAGAGCGATCCCCGAGGTCTATAGCGTGCCAGCTTTTGTTACATATCTGCAGAACAATTCCCAAGGCTACCGGGTTTACGATCCAGAAGATATGATACCTATGGATTATGGGATGATATATGGGATTGAGGAAGTCGATGGCTATGACGCCACCATGCTGCGCCATTACTCGGAGTTCTTATACGGCGTATTCAACTCAAAAGCGCAGCTCAATTTGTTACACGTCAAATACACTCTACATTCACAGCCATTAAACGACAACCGCCTTGTGTTGGTTGACCAGGGGAAGGGGTATTACCTCTATGAGAACCCAGAAGTCTTGCCCAAGGCGTTTATGGTCTATGGTGCGAAGGTGATAACATCCGAGTTTGCGTTCCGGTCGGAGCCTACTGCCACCGCCACGCCCTTTGTCTCGCTTGGGGATGAAGATAATCTCCCTGATTCCACGCCAACCCCCACCGTGGTGCGGGTGTATCCCGAACGAAAGGCGGACGGGTCAGTTGCGGAAATCACCCAATGGAGTGATGGTAGCTTTGCTAGTCGCCTTGCGTCAGCGCCTCCGCCGGAGATTTCAGCGTCTCCGCCGGAGATTATAGCGAGGCCCAAGGCTTGGGGTGTCTCCAGGACAATCGCCTGGCCTCCGAGGTCAACCCCCCAAGTTACGCGGGTGTATCCCGAACGACAGGCGGATGGGTCAGTTGCCGAAATCTCCCAATGGAGTGATGGTAGCTTTACTAGCCGTAATCTTCGGTCAGCGCCCCGGTCAGAGATCATAAAAAGGCTCAACGCTAAAGATTTCGACCCCAAGGGATATATCTTCTTGGAGCAAAGCCCAGGGAATGTAACACTCAACAACGGACAGTCTCTAGATGAAGTGGAGATAAGACAATACTCGTCCAATGAGATAATAATGAAGACTGAGAGTGATAGTCCCGGTTTTCTGTTCTTAAGCGAGACTTGGTACCCCTCGTGGAAGGCATATGTAGATGGCAAGCCAAGCGAGGTTTACAAAACAGACCACACCCTAATGTCGGTTTATCTCAGCGCCGGGAATCATACGGTCAGGTTTGCTTATGAGGATCATCTGCTCAAAATGGGAGCGGCTATAAGCGGTGCAACAGCGATATTGATAGCCACAGTGGCAGGCATTCACATTATCAAAAGACGCAGGGCGCAAGAATAGCCTCACCGACCACTCACTCTTTTACAGCCTCCTCAAAGTAAGATAATAATCGGTCAATTTCACAAATCTACAAGCTGCCGCAATTGTCTGTACATGTCGAGTTAATTCTACGCCAAATCACGCTACCTTGACTTTGCCATACATTGAAGCTATTCTAAAATAAACAATTTACCAAGCTTATGATCGTTGTAGCGAGTTGAAAAGGCTATCCGAAAAATTAACGCCATTGCAAACCTTATTTAGTCAAAAGGTTGAAATGACTGAAACTACCTCTTATCGCGAAACAGCCTTAGCTGTACTTAGAAACCGCAACTTCCACAGGTCTGCGCTGGTCTCACTCTTTGCATACTACACCCTAATCTACTACTTCGGGGAACTGGCAGACTTCGCCGGATTGGAAAGCTTACGCTGGAACTTCTTCTACGGTGTGCACGATCTGCATCGCGTCTTTTTTCTCGTTCCAATAGTCTATGCCGGCTACATCTTTAGGGTAAGATGGGCGATACTGGTAACAATTGCCTCTTTCATTGTCTTTTTGCCCCGTGCTCTCAGCATCTCTCCTTTCGCCGACCCGGTGCTCAGGATAGTGCCCTTTGCCATAACTGCAGGCGTCATAGGTTCCCTTACCGGGATGATGCGCAATGAGTCCGAACGGCGCAGCCATCTTGAGGCTCTGGTAAGAAGCGAGCGAGATAAGCTTCTGGGCATATTGGAGAGAATGGAAGACGGAGTCCTCATCATTGGCCCTGATTATCGCATACGCTTCGCCAATCCCAGCATGGTAAGGGAATTCGGTGAGGGCGTTGGCTCCTACTGCTACCAATATCTGCATGACTTTGATGGCCCGTGTAACGAAATCTGCAAGCTAGCAAGCGTTACAGGTGGGATAACTGAGAGATGGGAATATGGTTTCCCAAACGGCAGAACCTATGAGGTGATTGCCTCACCCTTCCTAGATTTCGATGGGGAAGTTTGCCAGCTTGCGACACTCAGAAACATTACGCAGCGTAAGAAGGTCGAGCAGGAGCTTATTGAGCTCGACAAACTGAAATCCGAACTCCTCTCCAATGTATCCCATGAGCTTCGATCTCCATTGACCTCCATAAAAGGGATCGTCAGCAGCCTATTGCAGAAAGACATAGAATTGGGTGAGGAAACTCAAGAGATGCTTCTAAGCAGCGTAATCGAGGAGACTGACAGGTTGGCCAGCCTGATTACCAATCTACTTAATATGAGCAGGCTCGAAGCCGGTGTCTGGAAACCCGAAAAGGAGCGCTGCCATGTCGCCGACATCATCCATGAGGCACTAGAGCGCCAGAAATGGGTTTATAAGAAGCACATCTTCGAGACCGACTTAGAGCCCTACCTGCCCGAAGTTTACGCCGACTATAGCCAAACAAGACAGGTATTGATCAACCTGCTGGAGAACGCTGCCGCCCACTCTGAAGAAGGAACCCGGATAATTGTGAAGGGCAGGGCTATGGATGACGAGATTGTGGTGAGCGTCTCCGATCAAGGGGTGGGGATACCACAGGAAGACCTAGGGAAGATATTCGACAAGTTCTACCGCGGCACCCAGAAGCGGGGCAAACCCGGAGGCACGGGCCTTGGCTTAGCTATTTGCCAGGCCATTGTCCACGGCCACGGCGGAGAGATTTGGGCCGAAAGCGAAATCGGACGTGGCTCCACCTTTCACTTCACATTGCCCGTTGCGTCACTAGGCACGGAGTAAGACTAAAACTGATGGCTAGCAAATTCAAAATCCTTGTCGCTGACGATGAGCCCAAGATCCGCATGTTTATTCGCGCTAACTTAGAGGCACGGGGCTATGAAGTATATCTTGCTCAGGATGGCCTCGAGGCCATCGAAATGGCTGAACGCATCCTTCCCGATGTCATCATATTAGATGTGAACATGCCCCGCATGGATGGCATCGAGGCCTGTCGCCGGATAAGGCAATGGGCAGATATGCCCATCATAATCCTGAGCGTAAGGGGAGACGAAAGAGACAAGGTTAGGGCCCTGGAGGAGGGCGCTGACGATTATGTAACTAAACCCTTCGGCATAGAAGAGCTGATAGCCAGGGTTAGAGTTGCCCTTAGGCGTTCGGCAGGGCCAGCCATCGCTGCTCCTGTATTCACGGCGGGAGACTTGGAGGTCGACCTCTCCCGACGAGTGGTCAAACGTAAAGGGCAAATCGTAAAACTCACGCGCACCGAGTATGAGCTATTAGCGTATCTCATTGCCAATCATGGTAAGGTATTGACCCATAAGGAACTGCTGCACAACGTGTGGGGACCGGAATACGGCGAAGAAAGAGAATATGTCCGTGTCTTCATCGCGCAACTTAGACGTAAGATAGAAGACGACCTCGCAAACCCTCGCTTCATCCTCACTGAACCCCGTATAGGATATCGCTTTGTAAAGCCAGAGTAAAACTCCAAAACAAGCACCCTGTTCTCAATTCCTGCTTCAATTCCCCTTCGCTTTCTATTAAAGCTCAAAATCCTAATAAAATCTTTATGATTTGCCCTCCTGTTCTTATGCCTTCTTTATGCTTCATCCTCCATAATTATGGTGTACAAAAACCCAAAGGAGGCAATACCATGGAGATAGAAGCCATTCTGAAGATTGTCTGCTTTAGCTTGGTCAACTGGATTTTGGTGCTCTTGGCTCTCAAGAACTTCAGGAGAAGGCAGAGTATGCTAGGAGGCCGGAATAACATCTTTGCCTTGTCAATAGTGTTTGTCTTGCTTTGGTATGCCGTCTTACTCGCCACTTCATCCCCATTTTAAGAGCGAGGGTGATTTGTGATAATTAGGACTTCTATTGCGGAGGACCCTACTATGGGGAGAAAGAAGATCATAGTTGTAGATGACGATTCCATTCTTTCAAAGACCATAGACATGTGCCTCAGCAAAAGAGGTCATGATGTTAAGGTATTCCGTAGCGGCGCTGATGCCGTAAAGTACCTATTTGAAGATACGCCAGACTCAGTATTGTTGGATATAAGATTGCCGGATTGTGATGGTTGGTTTATCGCCCAGCTTTTCGGGAAACTTGAGTGGCTGGACAGAGTGCCCATCATCGTTATATCGGTCCTGGAGCCTGATAGAAGAAGGATCGCCGAATTCAAGCCCTATGCCTATATTTCCAAACCCTTCGATATGGGGCAACTCGTAGAGACCGTGGAGAGAAGTTTGAGCGAAGACAAACCGCTCGCTAGCATGTAACACGCTCAAATGATGTGTGTGAGGCGAAAGAAGAATGAAAAGGATCGAAAAGATTTTGAAAGAACTGATCGAAGCCCTAGGCAAACCAGAGCAACCCCTCGTCCCAGTGCCGGTTCGAGTCAGGTATTAGTCATCATGGTCTTGCTGGAATGCCGAAAGGGAATGCACGGCCTATGAAGAGCCCTGCTTCAGAGCAAGCCCTCTTGATTTCCCGGTAACCGGTCAGGGGGCTTCCCCAGCAACCTGGAAATATCGTAGCACCACAACACGTAGCCCTGCTTTAGGTCCCACCCCAGAATAGCCGATATCACATATTGATTTATTCACTGCCATCATAGCTGGATACGCAGCTATCCGGTTGCTCTTATCTCCGTAACACTCAACCTATCCTCTAGCGACGATATTCTACCTAAAACTCTTGGCTGCTACTCTTAGCTAGATTATACGCCATCCTAAGCAAAAGTACCTATTGTCCACCACAAAGTAAGCACTTTTAACGGCCCAGGGTTAAATGGATTTGCTGTGCCAAGGCGAACTTTTTTAAGCCTTTTTGGTATGAAGAAATAGGTACTGAGGACGATGGCATCTTAGCTTCAGGCTGGTAAGCTGAGATTGAGAGTTGAGGAAGGGAGGAGATGGAAATGGGACAATTTGAAAAGACGCTGCTGGACACTCTGGTTTTCATTACCAGACTGGGCATTTCAGTGGTTATCCTATTCCTGATAGGCTATATCCTAAGAGTAAGGCACCTGAAGTCTTAAGAAATTAGAGAAGGGAGGTAGAAGCGGTGGAATTCACATGGGCGATCCTGATGGTGCTGGGGATATTCGTTGGGATGCCGCTGCTCGTATCGGCCATAGGCGGGGTCTATGCCCTAGTCCCTTGGCTAGCCTCCAGGGCTAAGACAGCGAAGGCCGAAAAGGCAACCGAGGTGCACTCCCCACCCAAAGCATATGAGAACAGGTGGGATGGTGACCTTGAAGGGCAACACCTTTATTGGGTTTAGAAACTAGAGAAGGGAGGTAGAAGCGATGGAATTAACATGGGCGATCCTGATGGTGCTGGGGATATTCGTTGGTATCCCGATGGTGCTCGTATTCTCCATAGGCGGGGTCTATGCCTTGAGCGGACGCCTGGCGGAAAGGGCCAAGCGGGCGCAAGCCCCGGCTGAGGCAGTTGAGTTGGACATCGAGGCTGAAGCCACGCCTACAATCTAAGTGCGAGCCCCTCAAGCCATATGACAAATAAATGCCTAGATCATCCCATTAACCCAATACTTGCTGGCGATTGTCAAATACCACCGAAAGATAAGAGCAACCGCCAGCAAGTATTGTGGAAAGAACAATTTGTGTGCTATTTACTTGGTAATCTCGGCCGGGGCCCGGTTGACAAATCTACTTAGCGGACGATGTGCAGATTGCTTAGCATGGCTGCCTACCCAAACTTGAGCGAGCATGCTTTCTGCAAACGATAATACATGCTCTAGCGGATGTAAGAATTTGATGAAGGGCTACAATTAAGCTAAGAAACCCCCGTTTTCATAAAAGGACAACGGCCCTGCCCAGGTTCGCCCCCCGCTTCTCCTGGGCAGGGCCCAGTCCCTAGCCAAGAGAGCAGGGAAACAATTCTCTAGTTACCCAGAGACAGATTGTCGTTGAAACAACGAGTGGGTGGATAAACGAAATAACGGAGGCGAGTTACATGGTCGAAAAGGCTATTCTATTCGATGCCACGAGGTGTACAGCCTGTCGTGGCTGCCAGGTGGCTTGCAAACAATGGAATGAGTTAAAAGGGGAGATATCGACGTTCACAGGTACTTATGAGAATCCCTCCGATCTTTCCGCTGAGACTTGGCTAAAGATAAGGTTTACGGAGAAAGCCGAGGATGGCACCTTTAGCTGGTTGTTTAGTAGACAGAGTTGCATGCACTGCACCGAGGCCGCCTGTGTAGATGTCTGCCCAACAGGAGCACTGTTTCACAATGAGTATGGCTCCGTTTCCCTAGATAAAGAGAAGTGCATAGGTTGTGGCTACTGCATGGAGTTTTGCCCATTCCATGTTCCCCGTCTGGATGTCGAGCGCTTTAGTGGCGCCGGTAAAATGAGCAAGTGTATATTGTGTACGAATCCTGGCTTCAACCGTATTTCTGCGGGCTTAGAGCCTGCCTGCGTCAAGACCTGCCCTACGGACGCCCTCATCTTCGGTGATCGTGATGAACTGGTGGCGGAGGGCAGGAGAAGAGTTACTAACCTAAAGACACCCCACTCTCGGGCCTATCCTCAAGCTAACCTCTATGGCGAAACAGAATTGGGTGGACTGCATGTCCTTTATGTCTTGGCTGACTCACCTGAAGTCTACGGCCTACCTGCGGATCCACAATTGCCTATCGTGAATCGAGTCAGGGACATTCTCAACCCCCTACGATGGGTTGTCTGGGGAGGTATGGCAGGTGTACTATTGTTCAACCTCGTAGTTGCTCGCATCCGACAGAATCTGGCAAAGGAGGAATAGGATGGCAGAGGCAGCACGCGTTTCCCCTAATGTAGTAGAACGCTTCACTCCCACCGCCCGTTGGGTGCACTGGATCCACACGGGAGCATTCATAGAGCTATGCCTGTCGGGCTTCCTCATCTTCTTGCCCTGGTTCGGCCCCTGGATGACCGGATCAGTGGGCACCTGGATCCGCATCATCCACCGAGTGGGCGTGGTGGTCTTTGTAGCTCCCCCCGTCATCTACGCCATTTTCAATCCGGTGAAGGTTTGGTACTTCATTGAGGAGGCCTTCGTTTGGGGGAAAGACGATTTCGGGTGGATCAAAGCTGCCCCCAGCTATTACTTCGGCGGCGACCCCCGGTTGATGCCTCCCCAAGGCTATATTAATACCGGCGAGAAGCTGTTTCGATTGGCCATGGTCTTCGGAGTGGCGGCCTTTGTGGTTACCGGGTTCATCATGTGGTTCTTCAAGGGAACAGTGGCCCCTCCCGTTTATCAGTGGTGCCTCTTAGTACACGATGTTGCCTTCATCTTGGCAGTCGCCTTTCTTTTCTTGCACGTTCAACTCGCCATGCTCCATCCCCGGATGGATGAAGGCATATTGGCAATGATTGATGGCAAGGTCTCAGGACATTACGCCAAGTCTCACCATGGCAAATGGTATGAGCAAGTTGCGAAGGAGGAGAAAGACTAACCTTTCATTGGTCTTCTTCAGCACGAGCTCAAAACTCAGTTGGCTTAGTTAGGGTAGGACAAGAACTGTGACCGAAGAGAAATACGTAACCCAGGGCTTAATAATAGGTTCCCAATCTCTTAGAGAGCGGGCCCTCAGTTATATAGATGTGCTTAAGCCGCGAGAGACCAGCCTAATCACCTTCATTGGGACTTTTTCTGCAATAGTGGCTGGGGAGGGCTTTCCCTCCCCAGAACGCTGCGCATTAGCCGCGCTAGCCATCTTCTTGGGCAGCGGAGGCACTAATGGCCTCACCAATTATCTGGATCGGGGCTTCGATGCACTGATGGTGCGCACCCGTGACCGTGCCCTGCCCTCAAAGCGAATCCACCCACCAGAAAAGGTCTTGCCTTTAACTATAGGCATGGTTATAGTAGCCCTAGCGTTGGCCTGGTGGCTTCATCCCTGGGCAGCCCTCGGCGGTCTGGTAGGGGTGATAGCGGCAATGATCGCCCGGGGGACAACCTGGAGCCACTTCTTGGGTGGCATATCCAGCGTCTCGCCAGTTTTGGTGGGTTGGTTAGCCATAAATCCTCGCTTCAGCCCGGCCCTCCTTCTGCTGTGCCTCCTGGTCTTTATCTGGGTACCCCTCCATGTGTGGAGCGTTATCTTGGCCTGGCGGCAAGACCACCTCAATGCCGGTCTCCGTGTTTTCCCAGCCACCTGGGAGCCTAGGGATGCAGTCAAGGTGCTATTTGCCCTGTCTTTTGTCCTCTATCTTACATCGCTGGCCCTCTACTTCCTGGGTAGGTTCGGAACCATATACTTGGTGATAGCTAACATCCTAGGGCTAGGCGTTGTGGTAGCCGGCTACAGGCTTTGGAGGAGCAAGATCATCTGGGATGCTTGGCTAGTGTACAAGCTCTCGGCATACCCTTATCTAGGTCTTACTTTTTTAGCCCTAGCCTTGGACTTATGGCTGTAATATGCGAATAGGTATCAACCTATATGAATAGATCCCAAAGGCACGCGTAAGAGTGTCGAGAAAGGAGACATAAGTAGTGGAAGAACTGAGTCGTCGTGACTTTCTTAAACTTTCCGGGGGCACCACCGCCGGTCTAGTGCTCTTCGGCAAGCTAGGGCCCGCCAAGCTGGCCCCCTCGGTCAGCTCCTTCTCCCTGAAAAAGAAGATCGGTGAGAAGATTTCCATCTGCCCCTTCGATGCCACCGGCTGTGGCTTCATCGTCGCCTCCGAGGGGGGCAAGATCACCAATATCGAGGGCGACCCCGAGCACCCCATCAACCGGGGCGGCGCTTGCTCCAAAGGTGCCTCCCTCTATCAGATCGCCAATAACGAACGGCGCTTGAGCCAGGTGCTCTACCGCGCCGCTGGCGGCACCAAGTGGGAGGAGAAATCCTGGGAGTGGGCTCTGGACGAGATCGCCAAGAAGATCAAGACCACCCGCGACGCCAACTGGAAGGAAAAGGACAAAGACGGCTATGTAGTCAACCGCACCGAGGCCATCGCCTCTCTAGGTGGCGCCGGCTTAGACAACGAGGAGTGCTACCTGCTGTCTAAGGCCATGCGGGCTCTGGGCCTAGTCTACCTCGAACACCAGGCTCGTCTCTGACACTCCTCTACCGTCGCCGGTCTGGCGGAAACATTCGGTAGAGGCGTAATGACCAACGGCTGGAACGATATCGCTAACGCCGATTGCATCGTCGCCATCGGCGGCAACCCCGCCGAGAACCATCCCGCCTCCTTCGGCCATATCATGAAGGCCAAGGAACGCGGCGCTAAGCTCATCAGTATCGACCCTCGCTTTACCCGCACCTCGGCTAAGGCAGATCTCTACGCCCCCCTCAGGTCGGGCACCGATGTCGCCTTCATCGGGGGCATGATCAAGTATATCCTCGATGATATGGATAAGAATCCCCAGAACTACAATATGACCTATGTCCGGGAGTACACCAACGCCTCCTTCCTGGTCAATACCAACTACAGGTTCACCGACGGCCTCTTCAGCGGCTACAGTGAGGCCACGCGCAGCTATGATAAGGCTGGTTGGCAGTACCAGTTGGATGAGAACGGCATCCCTAAGATGGATAAGACCCTCAAAGACCTCAACTGCGTCTTCCAACTCATGAAGAAACACTACGCCCGCTACGATGCGGATACGGTGGTCAAGGTTACGGGCACCCCCAAGGATACCTACCTGGAGGTCTGCCAGACCTTCGCCGCCACTGGCCAGACGGGCAAGGCGGGCACCATATTGTATGCCATGGGCGCTACCCAGCACACCAACGGCAGCCAGGTCTGTCGCTCCTACTGCGTGCTCCAACTCCTCCTGGCCAACATCGGCGTCGCCGGCGGCGGCGTCCTGGCCTGCCGGGGCGAGTCCAACGTCCAGGGCTCCACAGATTATGGCCTGCTCTACCACCTCCTGACTGGCTACCTCAAAGCCCCTATCAACAAGGACGAGAACAGCCTGGAGAAGTACCTGGCCCGCATAACCCCGACCCAGAAGGACCCCAAGAGCGTCAACTGGTGGCAGAATACCCCTAAATATGTGGTTAGCCTGCTCAAGGCCTGGTACGGCGATGCCGCCACCAAGGATAACGAATTCGGCTTCAAATACCTGCCTAAGAATAGCGGCGACTGCTCTTGGCTCACCCTCTTCGAGGCCATGTACGCCGGCGACATCAAGGGCCTCATGTGCTGGGGGCAAAACCCCGCCGTGGGAGGCCCCAACGCCAATATGGAGCGCAAGGCCCTGGAAAACCTCGATTGGCTGGTGGCCGTGGACCTCTGGGAGACGGAGACCTCTACCTTCTGGAAGAGGCCCGGCGTCGACCCCACGAAGATCAAGACCGAGGTCTTCCTCCTCCCCGCCTCTGCCTCGATGGAGAAGGAGGGCAGCGTCACCAACAGTGGCCGCTGGATGCAGTGGCGCTATAAGTGCGGCGACTCCCCCGGCGTAGCCGAGCCCGACCTCTGGATGATGAACCAGATTATGCTCCGCCTCATCAAGCTCTATAAGGCCGAGGGTGGCCCTAACGCCGAGGCTATCACCAAGCTCACCTGGAACTACGGCGAGGACCCCGACCCGAACCAGGTGGCCAAGGAGATCAACGGCTACGACCTCAAAACAGGCAAGCTCATGGCAAGCTTCGCCGCCCTCCAGGCCGACGGCACTACCACCTGCGGCTGCTGGGTCTATAGCGGTAGCTACACCGAGGACGGCAATATGTCCGCCCGTCGCGACCTTACCGACCCCTCCGGCATCGGCCTCTACCCCAAGTGGGCGTGGGCGTGGCCGGTAAACCGCCGCATCGTCTATAACCGTGCCTCCGTCGACCTCGACGGCAACCCCTGGGATAAGGAGCACCCCGTTATCAAGTGGGATGCCGCGGGCAAGAAGTGGGTGGGAGATATCGCCGATGGCGCCGCCGCCCCTATGAGCCAGGGAGGCTCTTACCCCTTCATTATGAACACCGAAGGGTTGGGAAAGCTCTTCGGCGGGGGCCTGGCCGATGGCCCCTTCTCTGAGCACTATGAGCCCTGGGAGAGCCCCGTGGATAACCTGCTGTCCAAGCAGCAAAACGACCCCGTTATCAAGATCTGGGCCTCAGAACTGGATTTCAAGGGGGATCGCGATAAATACCCCATTGTGTGCACTACCTACAGGGTGGTGGAGCACTGGCAGGCCGGCGCTATGACCAGAAACCTGCCCTGGCTGGCTGAGCTCATGCCCGATATGTTCGTGGAGCTCAGCGAGGAGTTGGCGGCCGAGAAGGGGATAAAGAGCGGCGATAAGGTCACCGTGGAGACAGCTCGGGGCCAGGTCACCGGAGCAGCCTTAATAACAAAGCGGTTTAAGCCCTTCCAGCTTAACGGCAAGACCGTCCACGAGGTTGGCATGCCCTGGCACTGGGGTTACAACGGGCTGGTCAAAGGCGATAGCGCTAACCTGCTCACCCCCCATATCGGCGATGCCAATACCATGATCCCCGAGTACAAAGCTTTCTTGTGCGATATTAGGAAGGCGTAAGGGAGGTTAATAGATGCCAAAAGCAGTTTTGGTTGATCTTCGTAGGTGCACCGGCTGCCGCGGTTGCCAGGTGGCGTGTCACCAGTGGAACGAGAGGCCAGCGGAGGAGACGGAGTTCTGGGGCACTTACCAGAACCCACCCGATAACACAGCCAATACGTGGTGCTTGGTCCGCTTTAGGGACACCGACAAGGGCTTCTTTTTCACTACTTGGCGCTGCATGCATTGTCTCGAACCCGCTTGCGTAAGCGTGTGTCCCACACAGGCGCTGCACAAAACCGAAGAGGGTCCCGTGCTTTATGATGAGACAAGATGCATCGGCTGCCAATATTGTCACGCAGCATGCCCTTTCGACATTCCCAGGTTTGATTGGGAAGAGGACAGGGTGATCCGAAAGTGCACATTCTGCGCTGATAGGTTGGCAATGGGAATAGAGCCGGCTTGCGTAAAGGCATGCCCTACTGACACCTTAACGCTGGGCGAACGTGACGAGGTGGTAGCCAAAGCTAGGGCCGAGGCGGAGAAGGGAGCATACGTTTACGGGCTGGAGGAGGCTGGAGGAACTTCCTGGATCTACCTGTCGAGCGTTCCCTTTGATGAACTTGGGTTCCCGAAGGTAGAGAGGGTAGCATACCCCAGCCACAGCCTTGCCGTATTGGGCTCTCAGCTAGGAACGATCGTAGTAGGTGGCGCCGCTTTAGGTCTCTACTCGCTCTACCTCAGAAGAAAGGACAGGGAAGGAGAACGAAGATGAGGACATCCAAAGGCCTATTCGGTGGAGAGTTCTACTTATTGCTCTGGATAGTAGGTCTATTAGGTGGCATACTTCTCGGGGTGATCGGTGCTTTCATGCTCCTTACCCGTGAAGAAACAGCACCTATACCGTGGGGCTTGCTCGTTCCAAGCTACGTTTTCTTTGCCCTGGCAGCCACGGGGTCGAGTCTGGTCAACTCTATCTTCAGCGTGTTTAGGATCGAGAGTTTCAGACCGATTATCAAGAGAGGGATCTGGCTTTCCTTGGTACTGATTGTCCCCGCATGGATTTTCATCATCATAGACCTAGGAAGGCCCTTCAGCATGTATAATCTTTACCTATTGTTCCACCCAACTTCAAGGCTGGGGTGGATGGGGTGGTTATACATGGCATTTGCGTTGTATCTCGTAATGGAGCTGGTGGTTGTCATAAGGGAAGAGCGTATGACCGAGCGGGCCGGAATAGTCACAGGGGTACTTGTCCTAATAGCTACCCTTGCGGTTCACACAAACCTAGGGGCGCTATTTGGGGCAATAAACGCTAAGCCGCTTTGGTCCAGCCACTTCCTGGCTTCCCACTTCATAGTTTCAGCTATGATGGTGGGAGCTGTGTTCCACATTCTCGCTATGATAGTGACAAACCTTCTCAAGAGAGGAAGCGTGCCAGGTGAGCTCACGCAGCTATTCTCGAAATACTACGCCCCCATGGTGATTGGGCTCATCATCTTAAACTGGATCCTGGTCGCTGGAGAATACATACCTGCCCTTTTCAACCCAGAGGAGGCCCCCTACGCAAAACTCCTATTGGCAGGGCCATATAGTGTATCTTTCTGGCTCATTGAGATCGTCGCCGGGGGCATCATACCGCTGGTCATATTGTTCTCTCGCACAACAAAGAACAAAGTGCCCTGGCTACTGACAGCGTCGATCCTGGTTGTGCTAGGGGTCTACTTCTCGAAGTACGACCTCCTAATCGGCGGGCAAAGCATCCAGTCTTTTGCGGGGGGATTCATCTCGTATTTCCCAGGTGGCGGCGAGATCCTCCTACTGATAGGCGCTACGGCGGTGTGTTTGCTCCTCTACACCCTGGGTGAGCTATTGCTTCCGCTAGAGCCGGAAGAGAAACCAGCGTGGTTTGTTTTTGTCAAGAGGGGGGCAAGCATTAGCAACTAGGGGCTTATTCTTCCCGGGCCCTGCGGCCAGTGACGATATAGGCGGCCTGGCCGATGATAGCTGTAACATGGTGATAGAACTGGACTTGGAGTGACAAGGGATACAGAGGATAAGATCCTCCGCAAATTGGAGGAGCTAGAAGCTCAAGAGGGGCGACTTCCTGCCCCTCTTGAGTTATATCGGCGCATATTGGCCGCTCAGGCTGAGGCCAAAGCTTCTCTTGCTGCTTCCCCGATAAAATCGGGGCCCCTCTCCGCGGAGGCCATTGCCCCGATGGAATCGGGGCTAATTGCCGGCGTGCCGCTCCTGTCTTTTGAGAAACAGGCGGTGGATTGGGCTGCAGTCCAGCGCCTGCTACGTAAGGTCTCTGCCATCGTCGTCGAGTACCTCGAGGACGCCGCAAAAGAAGCCGCCGGTTTGGAGAGCCTGGCCGCGGATTTACCCGCCTTAGAGAAAGCGGCCCAAGCCTGGTATGAATGTTCCCCCCT
>Ga0299912_10001719_pt1 | contig 17686 bp, 13 predicted proteins | sample RVTome_2_FD_207667 | JGI IMG/M metagenome (GOLD analysis project Ga0299912, IMG submission 207667) | Soil microbial communities from uranium-contaminated site in the Upper Colorado River Basin, Wyoming, United States - RVT95D214 (version 2) ... | reverse complement strand
CATAAGTTCCAGATTTTTTTGGAATCCACGATTGCGAAACGTCTAGACTTTGCTGGGAAGAAATCTCCCCCTGAACCCACGATATAGATTCAACGGCGCGTTCATCGTTTTTTACTTGGAACATGTAAACGAATTTTTGTTTGAAATCATGCTCGTTTGAGATAGTTCCGACTATTTGCATTTGTGAGTTTTGTGAAAATGATTGCAGCGGATTTCCAAGTCTGTCAGAGAAAGTAATTTCTGAATTTTCAATCCGTTCAATTGGAGGAATTGCCAGATCTACTCTCGCAACAGTTTCAACTGCCAAATGGTCTGATTTGGAGTGAGGTTTTGGCAAAGTGTGGTCATTGTATTTGGCAAAAATTTTATCCCCGGGAAGCGAATAGAGCCTATTTCCACTTGAAGGCGAGTTCTGGGATAGCGAAACGGTTGCAACAAAAGACCCTGAACTCTCAGACGTTTCTATTGCATTGACCTCAATTCCTGCGACATCAGAGTCAGAAAAAAGTTGTATCGGCAAGTGATCTATTGCCTCAGGATTCAGATTCATATCCGCGTCAATCACACGAACCGTTGCAGATTTTTCCAAAAAGAAAAGATCTTCAACGAAATTAATCGTTCCAACATTCCAGCGTACTGGAACTGATTCAACCAGCACAACCCCGTCTGCAAATTCAAACGAAATTGTTATTGCAGAGTCTCTGTCGACTTCTAAAAATCCGCCGGTAGGGCCGTTTCCAATGGTTCTAGGGGTCGTATCAGAATTCCCATCGCCGTCGGCATCGTGAGCAAAACCTGTAAGAATCACTTCCGCAGTAAAAATCCCAGAGTTTACGTCAGTCTCCGTAAATCGGTATCGGTCCAGGGAGTGCTCAGACGTGCCAATTTTAATTGCATGTTCACCTGTTTCTCCGATAGAATCAATCAGATGCCTGTCGGAATTCCAACTGGGCGAAATAATGGTAATCTTCATTTTGTCGGTCCAGGAATAAACTGGCTTGTCTATAAATATTGGAGAGTACGGATTATGGTAGTCAGGGACAGTCTGCCCAAATGCCGGAAGCAGAATCAAGAAGAAAAGTAAAAACTGCAGCATGGTAAAAATAAAGACGCAGTGAATTTAACGTTTGACGGATGAATTTCTAAGACTCTTCGTCAGGAAAAGAGACGGTCAGGATGTTGTCTCCGCGGAGAAGTATTTTTCCAAGTTTCTCATGCTTCGCTTCAGAGACATCTTCGGCATCGTCCAGTGAGAGGTTCATGTGAATGTCAAAGTCCTTGAGAATTCCCTGAATGGTTTTAGTGTTTCTCAATCTCAGTGAAACGGTTTTGTCTTTATTGTTGCTCATTAATGTTGAAATCTCATCGGCCATAATTATCACTTAATTCTAACTTATACTCCTATTTTTTCTTGCTTACTTGCATGTATAAGTCAACGGTACCACTTCCAATTGGAATGTTACTGCCAACAATTACGTTTTCAGTAATACCTTTGAGTTGCTCAACCTCGCCCATAAGTGCAGCATGTGCAATTGTTGGGACTGTGATTTCAAATGCAGCTCTTGCAAGAACACTGTCCTTGGTGCCGGCAATTCCATGTCTGCCGATTTGTTGCATGTATCCTCTCGAACACATCAGATCAGATACCAGCATGATGTATCTATTGTCAACTTCCAATCCTTGATCACCCAAAGTATGGTTGAGTTCGTTAATCAATGAATTTCTTGCAGCCTCAATTCCCAAGGTTCCTGCGATTTCAAAGACATTGTTTGTTCTGACATTCTTTTTGTCAATGCCTTTTACTTCGAGTACTTTGGCAATGTTAGAGCCGGTCGTTTGAATAACCCACTCATCATCTTTTTGAACTAATGTCACTCGTTCGATATCTGGAACTCCTTTGACAGTAGTGTTAAGGACTTTGTTTCTAATTGCAATTGCGGTTGCAGTGTCGGCTTCGTCCACCAAATTCAGTGTGATTAATTCGCCGGTAATTTCTATTTTAAATTTCTTGTTGGATGAAAGTGCGGCTTCCACTTCTGCAACAGAGCATCCCCTTTCTTTTAGCCTGGTAGGACTCAGGATTAATTGAATATTTGTAGAATAGTCTGTCGGGGCGCCTTCATTGATATTTCCAGTAATTAATGCGCTAACTTTAGTTTGCAATACATTGCGTGCAACTTCAATTGCCTTTTCTCGTGATTTTTTTGATTCCTCGTCAAGGTAGATATCCATGGTTGGAGTAACAGGTTTCTTTCTAGCATCAACTAGTTCAATCAATCTTGGAAGACCCAGGGTAACGTTTCTTTCTTTAATTCCTGCAAAGTGGAAAGTTCTCAGAGTCATCTGAGTACCAGGTTCACCGATTGATTGTGCTGTAACGATTCCTACTGCTTGGCCAGGTTCTACTTTGGCTTTATTGTAAAGTGAAAGTCCTTTCTTGCATACTGCTTCAACACCCTCTTTACTCAAGTTAGATTTGTGTAGGGCGTCAATTACGAGTTCAGTCAATCTTGGATTGAATGTCTTTGTGTATTTTTTAGTGAGAGTTTCCATCTCTTCTTTGGTTGCTTTCTTTCCAGAATCAGTCATGGTTTGTGATTCTGCCAATCTGCTTGCATTGAATGCTTCACCGTGATCACTTTTTTGCACATCGATTCCATCTTCACCGTATAGGAATTGAACAATGTGGCCGTGTGGGTCTCTTACTGTTCCATCATATTCCAATCTAATGTGTTCTAACGCGTTAATCAATCTACGTTGCATGTAACCACTTTGTTGTGTTCTAACTGCAGTATCTACCAGTCCTTCACGACCACCCATTGCGTGGAAGAAGAATTCTAAGGCGGTAAGGCCTGTTCTGTAATTTGATTTTACAAATCCATGTGCATCAGGATTGCTGTCGTGTTCCTGATAATGTGTCAATGCACGATTACTATAACCAAAACTCATTCTATTTCCTCTTCTCGATTGTTGTCCCAATGCACCTGCCATCTGACCTACGTTAAGTGCTGAGCCTCTGGCTCCAGTAGTGGCCATAATTTTACCAGCGTTACTATCATCAAGGGAATCGTTTGCAGTAGCTCCTGCCTTTTCTCTTGCCTTGCCTAATTCATTAACAATGTAAGCCTCTAATGCCTCTTCAGCCTTCATACCTCTTGTTAGCTTTAGAGTTCCTTTTTCATATTGATCACTCAGATCAGCCACAGTTTCATAAGTTGCCTTGATATCATCTAGAATTTGTTGTACGTTCTTTTCTGGCACTTCAAGATCACCATATCCATAACTGAAACCGTAATGGGTGATGAATTGTTTTACCATGATGAGAATAGAGTTTAAGAAACTTTTACCGACTTCATTGCCGTAATCTTTTGTAATTCTGTGTAAGACACTTTCTGGTTCTTCAGCACCAATTGATGTTTTGTCAATAACGCCGCTGATCAATTCACCGTTTTTAATTACAACGTCTTTTTCTGGACCTTTTGTTCCTTTTGACCACTTTGATGTAAGGACGTAGTTGAAGTCTTTTGGAAGGAATAGCGAGAATAATTGTTTTCCAGTGTATGCAGGTCCGTCTTTTGTTTTGGTTCCAGGTTTTGGAAGTGCATCAGTGTAACCGCCAAGCATTGCATAGTTTGAAAACTCTTGAACAGATAGGGTGGTATCGTCTTTAGTTAGAAGATATGCACCAGTTACAAAGTCTCTCAGTGCCCCAATGATTGGACCCCCGTATCTCGGAGAAATCAGCTGGTCTTGAACCCTCATCAAAAGAATTGCCTCTGCTCTTGCTTCCTCACTTTGAGGAACGTGAAGGTTCATCTCATCACCATCAAAGTCTGCGTTGTATGGCGGGCATACAGAAGGATGCAATCTGAAAGTTTTACCTGGAAGCACCCTCACATAATGAGCCATGATAGACATCTGGTGGAGTGATGGCTGTCTGTTAAACATGACAATATCACCATCTGAAAGGTGTCTTTCAATCAAATATCCAACCTCAAGGGTTTCAGCGATTGTAGAACGGTCTTCTACGAAATCTAATCGAATCTTTACACCGTCTGGTCTTACGATATAGTTTACACCCGGATGTTTTTCAGGTCCGTTGATCACTAATTTTCTCATTCTGTCAATGTTCCAATCGGTAACAATTTCAGGGATAGTCAGCTTCATTGCAACTTGTTCAGGAACTCCAACTTCAGACAAATCCAAGTTAGGATCTGGTGAAATTACAGTTCTGCTAGAAAAGTCAACTCTCTTTCCAGATAATGAGCCCCTAAATCTTCCTTCTTTTCCCTTTAGTCTTTGAGTTAATGTTTTGAGTGGGCGTCCAGAGCGATGATGTGCTTGTGGAATTCCAGAAACTTCGTTGTCAAAGTATGTTGTAGAGTGATACTGTAGCAAGTCAACTAAATCTTGAACAATTAATGGCGGAGTTCCGGCTTCTTTACTTTCCTTTAGTCTCTGATTAACTCTAATGATGTCTACCATTTTGTGTGTTAAATCATCTTCAGATCTAATTCCAGTTTCAAGAATAATTGAAGGTCTAACAGTGACAGGTGGAACAGGTAATGCTTGCAGAATGAACCATTCTGGTCTAGCAGTGATTGGATCATAAGATAGAAGTGTTAAATCTGCATCAAGAATTTGTGTAAATCTTTCCCTGATTGTGATTGGCAATAATCTATGTTCGCCAATTTCGGTTTTCTCTACAAAAATTGTTGGTTTTGTAAAGACCAACTCGTATTGGGTTTTTCCGCAGTGAGGGCATTCTTTTGCTTTTTTAGCCTTTTCAATAATCTGTTCTGGAATACGCTTTTGTGAAATTACAGTGTAAGCTGCATGCTTGTCTTTGATTTTCTGGAATGCGTTAAGATCTTCTTGAGGCACCTTAAGTCTGGCACATGAACGGCATGTTGATTGTAATAATTTGTAAATATTGTCAATAAACGCAATGTGTAAAATTGGTTCTGCAAGTTCGATATGTCCAAAGTGTCCTGGACATCTTGCAGCAGTATTTCCACATGTAAGACATTTTTGTCCAGGCTCAAGTGTTCCAAGTCTGCCATCCATGAGACCTCCCTGTACAGGCATTCCATCTTCATCGTATGTTTCAGGCGCAGTGATTTCTGCTACAGAGTATTTTCTAATTTCAGTTGGAGACCACACTGAAAATCGAATTCCATCAATTGCTTTAATTGCTTGAACAGACATTATATTTTCTCCTTGATCAACAATCTTGGTGCGACGTTAAGACTCTGCATTTCTTGCAACAGCAATTTGAACGCATAAGCCACAGACACGGAAGATACTTTTGCTTTATCGCCACAGACTCTGCAAACATATTTTCTTTGTTTAACATCATGATATGCAACTAGACCGCATCTTTCACATACAAAAATATCAGACTTGTCAGACTCGTCTAACAATCTATCTTTAAGAATCATTGAAGCACCATATGCAATCAAGCAATCTCTCTCCATTTCACCAAATCTCAATCCACCGCCTCTTGCTCTTCCTTCAGTTGGCTGTTTGGTCAACATCTGAACTTGTCCACGAGCTCTTGCATGGATTTTGTCTGCAACCATGTGGTGTAGTTTCTGATAATATACAACTCCAATGAAGACATCCACCGGGAATGCTTTTCCAGTTCTGCCATCATACATTGTTTCCTTACCAGAATATTCAAAACCGTGTGCATCCATTACTTCTTTAACTTCAGGCATTTTTTCTCCCACAAATGCAGAGCCATCGAATCTTTTTCCACGTAATGCAGCTGCTTTACCACAGATAGATTCCATCATCATTCCAACTGTCATTCTTGAAGGGAATGCATGTGGATTAATCAAAACGTCCGGAGACATTCCTTCTGCGGTGTAAGGCAAGTCTTCAGCTTTAGCTAAAATTCCAAGTACACCTTTTTGTCCATGTCTTGATGCAAATTTATCGCCAATTTCAGGGATTCTCATGTCTCTTGCCCTAATCTTGTACATTTTTCCGCCTTCGTTTGATTGAGTCATAACCACAGTGTCAATCACTCCAGTTTCAGATGGTCTCACACCAATAGAAGTGTCTCGTCTGTATGGACCAGAAGATTCGAATTCTCTATACTCTTCCATAAATCTTGGAGGGCTAGTTTTTCCAATTAAAATATCCCCACCTTTGACTGGAGATTCAGATGCAACTACGCCGTCATCTTCAAGTAATCTGTATGCACGTTCACCTTTGTAACCTCTGATGTTATCTTCAGCGTTTGGAATTTCAAAGCTATCACGCATTCCGCCAGGATATTGTTTTGCTTCAGCATCATAAATTCTAAAGAAGAAAGTTCTACCCAATCCTCTATCAACGGATGATTGACTCAATACAATTGCATCTTCAATGTTGTAACCGTCAAATGGCAATACTGCGACAATACAATTCTGGCCGGCCGGTCTGTCCTCCAATCCCAAAAGCTTCATTGCTTTTGTATTGACAATCGGAACTTGAGGATATAGCATAAGGTGTTGTCTAACATATGTACTGGTATTCATCATAGGTGTTGAAAATCCTAAGCTTTGTTTTGCCATTGCAGATTCGTATGTGTTTCTTGGGGATTGGTTGTGTTCAGGATATGGGATGATGGAAGCTCCTGCACCAAGTATTGATGGTGTGAATACTTCCAAGTGAGTATGTTTCTTTGTATCTTTTTCATCCAAAGCGACATAGCAATTTTCTTCTTCGTTTGCATCAATCACTTCCAAGATGCCCATTCTCAAAAGATCAGTCCAGGAAAGTAATTTCTTTGAAATTTTATCCAGTAATTCTGAAGTCAGTAATGATTTGTTGTCTTTGATAATAATTAATGGGCGTAGCACTCTACCGGCATTACAATTAACATACAGTCTTCTTGTTGAGCCTTCAATTTCCGATTTATGGAATGATATTCCAACATGTGGATGAATTTTTGAATTTCTTCTTAATTCTCTAAGAGATTCTGCTAACTCCCCACCCTCTTTGTAATACCCAATTAATCGCCCATCTACGAATACTCTAGTTCCATCTTTTTTCAAATCTTCTTTTGCATCAAAGAAATGTACAGTTCCAAGATCAAAGAGTTTTTCTACAATTTCTTCAGATGGGACATTTACAGAAATAATTCCAGATAATGCCAAATTTTTCACCAAACCGCAGTTTGAGCCTTCAGGAGTTTCACTTGGACATATTCTTCCAAAGTGAGTTGCATGCAAATCTCGGGCTTCAAAGTTTGGCTGGGTTCTGCTTAACGGGGATTGAATTCTTCTGAGATGGCTAATTGTTGAAAGATAATTAGTTCTGTCAAGCAGTTGTGTAACACCCACACGTCCTCGTCCCCAGTTTCCAGTTGCAATGGCATTGTTTAGTTTATCAGTGATAATTCCCGGACGAATTGCTGCAGCTACCGCATTAATTCCACGTTTTTGACCAGAACGTTCCAGCTGGTATTTCATATCTCTAACCAAATTTCTAAATGCAGTTCTGAATAGATCGGCCAACATTTGTCCTGCAAATTTGATCACCTTGTTTCCATAGTGATCTTTATCGTCAGGAGTAATCCAGCCAAGTTTTAATTCCAATAATTTGCAAGCTGCTTCACCCAAGAACTGGGCTTTTTCTTTTCTGTTTTCAGGATGTTTACCCAAGTGTGGCAATAGTCCCCAATCAAGTAATGTCTCAGCACGTTTTATCTGAAATTCCTCCAACATTCCAGGTGCAATTCTTTTACTGATATAGACAATTGCATCTTTTGATGTTGGCACATCACCTGCTTTCTCAAATGAGCCTTCCAATTCATCTTGAATTTGATCAACTAATGAAACGACAGATGCAATTTCCCTGTCAGATTCCAATCCGAGTGCTCTCATTAATGTGACAACCGGAATATCAACTGGGGAGCCAGGAATTCTAGCAACAATCAATCCGTCATTTTTCATGACAAGTTCTAGTTTTGCACGATAGCCGACAATTGAAGAATACACTTTTGCCTTGAAAACAATATTTCCACCAACATTTTCTTTATCTACAATTATTTTGTTGTAAGAAAGATCTTCCAATCCAACAATTACACGTTCTGAACCGTTGATGATAAAGTAACCGCCAGGATCACTTGGATCTTCTCCATGTTCAATCAATTTTTGAGTAGAGAAATTGTTTAAAATGCAAGCATTTGACTTTGCCATAACTGGTACATCTCCAATATGCACAAATCTAGATTCTAAAATTTTTCCGTCTTCCACGACACTTGCTTCCATCATAACTGGTGCAGAGTAAGAAACATTTCTCAATCTTGCCTCAGCTGGAGTGATGTGGGTAATTGAACCGTCAAGCTCCATCATTCTTGGCTGTTGGAGTTTTACTTTGCCCAGTTGAATTTTGTAAGGATATTCTGCATTTTCAATATCAATTTGTTCAACTTCATTGATGATGCTTTGAAGCCCTCTTTCTAAAAATTCATCAAATGAGTTTAGATGTTGACGTGCTATACCTTCACGTTTTAAGATATCTTGAATTATTGGCCATCTTTTAGTTGAAGGATCTGCCATCTAGACTTCCACCACATATCGATAATACAAACTTTCACCAGCAGTTGAACTTGTTCTAGTGATCTTAATCATATCTCCAGGTTTCACACCTAGCCCCAAAATTGCAGGATCATTTGCAAAAATTAATGGTAATTCAGTTGGTTTACAATTGTATTTTTTTAAAATTTCTTCACCTTCTTGTTTAGTCATAATTTCATGCTTTGGAACATAGATATGATCAGGCACTAGAACTTGATTTTTCTTAGTTGCCATTTACAAATCCCCCATGTCGAACATCAAATGTAACAGAAAATAATGCAAACAAACTGTCAAAAATTCGCTCTCTGGTTAATATATATGTAATTTTAACTTGGTAGGAAAAGACTATTTTTTCTATTTGGTCAATAAATTTCATCACAACCTTAAATAGTCCAAATTTGGGCGTAAAAATAATGAAATCACATTTGACGGTGTTTGCCCTAACTGCAATTTTATTTGCAAGTATTGGCATGGCACCAGCATTTGGACTAATACAAAGCCCGATTGTTGTTATGACAGACAAACCATCCTATTCTGATGGCGAGACAATCATAGTAACAGGAGAAGTAAGAGATCTGTATTCAGGAACTCCAGTAAGTTTGATAGTTAAGAACGACAAGGCAATTGTCGCTCTTGCCCAACTAACAGTTGGAGATGATAAGAAATTCAGTACTGAAATTACAGCAGGTGGGACAATGAGAATAGCTGGAAGTTATACAGTTGAAGTAACTTACGGAACCCAAAATCGTGTAGCAACAACATCATTTGAATTCGGAGGATCTACAGGAACACAAACTGGAGGTTCATCGGTAACTGACAAAACAGTTTCAATTGAAGGTTCTGATGATTTGATAGGATATCAGATTACAGGTGGAAAACTATTAGGTATCATACCTGATTTGGAATCAAAATCACTGATCATATCTATTGATGCTACAAGCGACGGTTCACTTACACTCACAATCCCTAGATCTGTATTGGATGCAACAATGAACGGTGAAGATGACGACTTTTTCGTCTTAATTGATGGGGAAGAAGTAGACTTTGATGAAACAACAACATCAAAAGACAGAACACTCACCATAGCATTCCCAGCAGGTGCTGAAGAGATTGAAATAATCGGTACATTTGTAGTCCCAGAATTTGGTACAATCGCAGCCATGATTCTAGCAGTGGCAATTATCTCAATAATTGCAGTTTCTGCAAAATCAAGACTAAGTATTATGCCAAGATACTAAATTTCATCTTTTTTTCTCTTTTTAAATATACATAAATAACAATAATGTTTGGATGAAAATAGATGAATTTTAAACGTTCTACAACATCAATGGCAATAGCCCTCATGGCACTGTCATTAGTTTCAATGACTTCAATTCAACAAGAAGCTTTTGCTCTAAATCAGGGAATGTCCATTACAGCAACGACTGAAAAAACAGGAAATATGATTACCATCACAGGTAAAACAGTTTCAGATTATGATATTACATTTGCCGTAGTATCCCCAAGTGGAAATAACGTAGTAGGTGTTAATCAAATATCTCCCGACAATGATGGCAATTTTGCTACAACATTTACAATCGGTTCAGGTTGGAAAGAAAATGGATTTTATTCCATAAAGGCAAAACAAGGCGTATCATCATTATATGAAGTAGAAGTACTTGTTGAAGTAACAAACGGCATAACTCTAAGAAGCACTTCTGTAACTGAAGGTAATTTAGAAACAGGAATTTTCAAACCAAATGAAAACAATGCTGCAAGAGATATGGGAATTATCCTCGATGAAATAATTGCCGAGGAAGGTTCTACAATGTTTGGAGTTACCGGAACAACTGACAGAGTGAGTCAAGATATCACATTGAAGGTGATCGCACCTAATGGAAATGTGGTAAAAGTGGCTCAAGTGTCACCGATGCTTGATGGAGAATTTTCAGCTGAAATTACAGTGGGTGGATCATTATGGAAACAAGATGGTGTTTACACTGTAACTGTACGACAATTTGACGATCCAAAATATACTGCTTCAACTGAAGTGGGTATCAAAGACGGAGTCGTAATACCAGAATTCGGTACAATCGCAGCTATGATTCTAGCAGTAGCAATTATCTCAATAATTGCAGTGTCTGCAAAATCAAGACTTAGCATCATTCCAAGATACTAAAAGTCACACAACTTTTTTCTATTTTTAAGTATACATAAATAGAGACGGCTGTAAATCGCAACAAGATGAACAACCGTACGACGTTCGCGCTACTAGTCTTATTGACTGCAGTCGGTACTTTAACCGTGTCATCAGCATATGCTCAACAAAATCCAGCATGTGTAGGTTGTACTCAAGAGGATGCAAAAATAATGGCATCAAAAGCACTCATGAATGCAATACCAGTATCTGTTTGGACAGACAAAGCAGATTATGGTCACAATGACATAATTAAGGTAGAAGGCCAAGTGGCAAATGAATCTGGATATCCAGTTACAATTACTGTGATTAGTCCTCTGAATTCTATTGTTACAATTGATCAAATCAGTGTAACAAATCATAGTTTTGAGACAACACTAAACACAGCAGGTGCAATGTGGAAATACGACGGTACCTACACCATTAAAGCAAACTATGGCACTAATGAAAAAAGCAACAGTGTCAAAGTCAAAATAACTGGTGGAGACGCATATGGGCAAACGCCAACCACAGACAACCAATGTGGTGCTAATGAATTATCTGCAAGTGGTCAATGTATGCCATTTAGCATTTCAGGCGGAACAGTAACCAGTGCAACTCTCAATCCTGGTGATAATGGTTCAATTGTCATCAGTATCAACGCTGAAGAAGACGGAACACTGACAGTAACCCCATCAAAAGCAACCATAGACGGTATCTTCATGGTACTAGTCGATGGCGAGCAATGGGATGATGTAGAAATTGTTGCAAACAAAGTAACAGTAAAGTTCCCAGCAGGCGCTGAAACAATTGAAATAATCGGTACCTTTGTGATTCCAGAATTTGGTACAATTGCAGCCATGATTCTAGCAGTAGCAATTATCTCAGTAATTGCAGTGTCTGCAAAATCAAGACTAAGCATTATGCCAAAATACTAAAAGTCACACAACTTTTTTCATTTTTTCATTTTTTAATAGTAAAGAAAATATACAAATGAGCATTGAAATATTTGTGGATTCCAGAATATTTTATAGTCTTGCATTATTACTAGTGATTTCCACAGGAACAGTATTTGCAGAAGGATTTTCAGTTTTGGTCGAAACCGACAATAATAATTATGATGAAGGCGATACGATTGTAATTTCAGGTGAAGTGAGCACCCCCATACCAGGAGTAGATGTTGTAATACAAATATTTAGAGAAGGGACTATGGTGGCAATTGCACAAAAGCCAATTGCGCAGGACGGAACATTTTCACATACAATACTTGCAGAAGGCCCATTATGGAAAAAATCAGGCACCTATTCGGTAAGAGCCTCATATGAGGCAGGAGGGATAACAATTTCAGAAACACCATTTACTTATTCATCTAAATCAGAAGTATCTGAAACCACAACCAATTTTGAGGTAGATGCTGGAAATGGTGGAACATTTGATGTGAAATACACCATCAAAGGCGGTACGGTCAAAAACATGGTGGTGGATTGTGAGAATTATGAAACTTGTGCATATTCAGTAATTGTGCAAATCGATGCAACAGATGAAGGAAAAATTACATTAGAACTCCCTAGAGAATTCATAGGAGCAGAAAAACAAGATGGTAAAGATGATACTTTCATCATCCTGATAGATGGTATAGAAGTTGCATACGAAGAATCAGTAGTTCATTCAGAATTCAGAGTGATAACGATTGAGTTTCAACAAGAAGATTCAGATATCGAAATAATTGGAACTTATGTCATTCCAGAGTTTGGCACAATTGCGATGATGGTTTTAATTGTCGGAATTATGGCGACAGTTTTAGCTACCAGAAATAAATTTCAAATTGGCGTTTAAGTTTTAGAACCGAAAGAGTATTTTTCTTTGAAAGGCGAAAAAGCCCTCAGCTCTTCAACTATTTTTTTCAGAGATGCCACCGTCTGCTCAATATCCTTTTCATTGTTAAACACGCCCATGGTCAATCTAAGTGATCCAGTTATCTGCTCATGAGAAAACCCCATGGCCTGTAAAACATGTGATGCCCTTTGAGTATTAACAGAGCATGCAGAACCTGTAGAAGCAGCAATCCCATATTCATCGAGTTTGATTATAAGGTCCTCGCCATTAACACCGAGGAATGTAAAATGGGCATTGTTCGGCAATCTAGATTTGGGATCACCGTTCAGAGTCACTTCGGGAATCTCATCCAATACTTTTTCAATCAGCATATCTCGAAGTTTACCGACATATTCCATATTATCATTCAAATTATTTTTGGCGATTTCGCATGCCTGGCCAAATCCGACAATATTAGCAACATTTTCAGTACCAGAGCGTAATCCGCGTTCCTGGCCACCGCCTAAAATTACGGGATCAATTTTGATACCGTTTTTGATGTATAGTGCGCCTATTCCTTTTGGGCCATGGAGTTTATGGGAAGAAATGGATAGTAAATCTATGCCCAATTCCTTAACATCGATTGGAATTTTGCCAACTGCTTGTACTGCATCTGTATGAAAGGGGATTTTTCGCTCATTGCATATTTTGGCAATTTGGGAAATTTTTTGAACTGTTCCAACTTCGTTGTTTCCAAACATTATCGAAACAAGACACGTATTGTCGGACAGATGATTCTCCAATTCCGACGGATCCACAGATCCGAATTTGTCAACAGGCAAATAATCAACATGGAATCCATTCAGGCTTAGTTTTTTACAAGGTTCTAAAATTGCATCGTGCTCTATTGAGGATGTGACTATACGGTTAGAATCACCGTCTCTAGATATCCCCATCAGAACCGTATTGTTTGATTCAGTACCACCAGAAGTGATCAAAATCTCAGAAGGATCAGCGTTGATCAATAACGCGATTTGTTTTCTAGCTTTTTCAATAGCCTTACGTGCAAGTCTGCCATATCTATGGATTGACGATGCATTGCCGTATTGCTCTCTGAGGTACGGCAGCATTGACTCTAAAACATCTTCATGAATCTGAGTGGAGGCTGCATTATCGAGATAAATCAATCCGCAATCACATTAATTTTTCCCGGTCTATAGCCTTCCTGATCAACCTCAACAGAAGTAAAACCAATCATCTTTAATTTCTCAGTGATTTGTTTTAAAGTAATTTCATCGAATCTAGGTATCATGTGTTTTTCAACTTCAATTTTTGCAGAACCGTTAATGTCACGAACTCTAACCTGTTTTACTTTTGTTAGTTGTTTAACAATAGTCTCGCCAAATTCTATTCGAATTAATTTTTCAGCGGTCACTCTTTGACCCCAAGGAATTCTCGATGCCAGGCATGAATTGGACGGTTTATCAAATACAGACAGCCCTATCATTTTGGCGACTTCTCGGATTTGTGATTTTGAGAAATTTGTCTCTACAAGTGGGCTTCGTATTCCATTTTGCTTTAATGCCTCAATTCCAGGCCTGTAATCGCCCAAATCATCAAGGTTAGTCCCATCGACAATAATCTCCACATCATGCTCTTTTGCCAGATTTACCAGATGGTCTCCCAATTCCAGCCTACAGTGAAAACATCGATTTGAATCATTTTTTGTAAAATCTTCATTCTCAAGTTCACTGTAATCCAAAAAGAGTTGGGTTATTCCAATCTCAGAGCAAATCTGTTTGGCTGTTTCAAGTTCTTCCTGAGACAAAGTTTTGTAATCTGCAGTTACTGCAATGGCTGAATTTCCTAGTTTTTGAAATGCGGCGTATGCTACTAGTGCACTATCAACACCTCCAGAAAGGGCAACCATAACCTTGTTTTTGTCCTCAAACCAATTCACAAGATCATCGAGTTTTGTCATCATCAATCTCCAACTTTTCAATCTCTTTTCTCAATAATACTTCTGTTTCTTTAATCGATTTACCTACAACATTGGAGATTTTTTTCAAATCATCAAACTCTATTTTAAAATCAATTTTTCCTTTAAATGAAGACTTTTTGTAACGCACTAGAAAAGTTTGCCCGCCCAAAGTTATAGAAACATCGTAGTTTGTTCTAGGAACGATTAATCTATTAGAGTCTGAAATTCGAATTCCCAAGGTTCCTGTTTCCAATACCAGCGTGTCTGTAATTTTATCAACATTTTCATCAGAACATATGACAGATACAAGGTTTGTAGGTCTTCCCTTCTTTGTAATCCCGTGGCAAATAGAGACATCCAGTGCCCCCTGCTCCACAATTTTCTCAATAAGGTGTCCCAAAATTTCTCCTGAAACATCGTCAACATTTGTTTCGAGGATTTTCACAGAATCCGTTTCAAAATTATTATCACGGCCTCTAACAATTTTTAAAACATTGGAAAAAGTTTCAAAATCTTTTTGGCCGGCGCCGTAACCAATCGATGTAACTTTCATTGAAGGATAATAGTGCGCAGAGTCATGAGCCAAATTCACCAAGATACAGGCTCCAGTAGGAGTTGAAAGTTCTTCGTTTGCATCATTTCCCTTAATGATTAAATTTGAATTTTTAAAAATCTCAAGAATTGCACTTGCTGGATTTGACATGGTTCCATGTGAAAATGTTACAGAGCCGCCGCCAACTGCAACAGGCAAACAAATGATTTTTTCATCAAACAATCCTAAATCATCCAATGCGATTGCAGCCCCAATAATATCGACCAAAGTATCAATACTTGATGCCTCGTGAAAATGGACTGACTCCTCAGGAATTCCATGAATTTTGGATTCTGAAGAAATCAGTGTGTCAATGCACGACTCGGCAAAAGATGCAGCCTTGGGGGACAGATGGATTTCTCGAGCAGATTTGATAATTGCACTTTTAATTTCAGATCCCTTTCTTTCATGAATATTTTCATCAACTTCTAAAACTAAATGAAGTGATTGGACTCCATGCTTTTGGATTTTTTCAAAATCTATTTTTTTTATTGTTGAATTTGAGAGGAATTTTTCTGATTGTTTTATTCCGAGTATAATTTTATTTTTATCAGCACCAAGATCAACCAATGAGCAAAGAAGCATATCCCCAGATATCCCTGCCATCTGAGGATCAATTACAAGAACCATGATTAAAAATTATCAAAAATGCTTATAAATTCGACTAATGTTTCGCAAATTTCATTAGATTTAATTATTCAAAATGAACACCAATTTTCATGATTACGATAATCGGTTCGGGCAAAGTAGGCGGAGATGCAGCACTATTCTCAGCTTTAAAACGATTAGATGATCAGATATTGTTGCTTGATGTGGCAGAAGGACTCCCTCAAGGAGAAGCAATGGATATCAATCACATGCTATCCGAGCAGGGAATCGATGTCGAAGTAAAAGGTTCAAATAATTTTGCAGATATGAAGGGATCAAACATAGTTGTGGTAGTTGCAGGTTCTGGAAGAAAACCAGGAATGACCAGAATGGATCTTTTGAAAATAAACGCATCAATTGTAAAGAGCGTTGTAGAGAATGTAAAAAAATATGCAGATGACTCCATGATAATTCCAGTAACAAATCCACTGGATCCCATGGCTTACATCACATACAAGGTTTCAGGATTTGACAGAAGCAGGGTATTTGGCATGGGAGGAATGTTGGATTTATCAAGATTCAGACAGTTCATTCATGAAGCAACGGGACATTCACGTGATTCCATCAGAGCGTTAGTAATTGGCGAACATGGAGAAAATATGTTGCCATTACCAAGATTTTCATCAGTGTCAGGAATTCCCCTATCGTCTTTCCTTCCAAAAGAAAAATTAGACGAATTGGTCCTAAATACAAAACAAGTGGCAGCCAAAGTGATAGAATTGAAAGGAGCTACAGTCCACGCCCCAGGAAATGCAATTTCTGCAATTATTGAATCAGTCGTAAGAGACAGAAAACAAGTCATTCCGGTTGCAACCTATCTTAATGGAGAATACGGCCATTCAGATGTAACCATTGGAGTTCCGGCAGTTATCGGAAAGAAAGGCGTGGAAAAAATTATTGAGTTAGACCTAAACGATGAAGAAAGAAAAGTATTCGATAAAGCCGTTGAAAGTGTCAAAAGCGCCATATCTGGTATCGAAATCTAAGCCTTTTTTTAGACTAACAAAGAAAAACCACTAATGGAAATTGATGGAATTTTAGAGTCATTAAAAAAAGGAAAAATTTCACCAGCCAATGCAAAAAAGCTTTTGTCCCTCTATTCAATTGAGGAAGTAGAAGGATTTGCCAAAATTGACATAAACAGGCAAAAGAGAAGGGGGATTCCAGAGGTAATTTTTGCAGAAACAAAAGAACTGGATGAAATTAAGAAAATTGCAAAAAAAACCCTAGAGAAGACAAATTCAGTAATAATATCAAGAATTAAGAAAGAAGACTATCCAAAAATACTATCCTTTTCCAAGAAATTAAAAGTGAAAATTAAAACTGGAAAAAATTCATCGTCATTGTTATTATTTAAAAAACCAATTAAATTCCACGGAGGAAAAGTGGGAATCATGACTGCAGGCACATCAGATATCGGGGTTGCGGAAGAATCAAGACTGATGTGTGAAGCAATGAATTGCAAATGCATAACAAGTTACGATGTAGGAGTAGCTGGGATTCAAAGGGTATTTCCAATTTTAAAAGAAATGATAAGCGAGGATGTTGATTGCATCATAGTTGCAGCGGGAATGGAAGGTGCCTTGGCTACGCTTGTATCAACGCTGGTGGATATTCCGATCATAGGCATCCCAACTTCGGTAGGATACGGATATGGCGGGAAAGGGATAGCTGCTCTCGCATCAATGCTTCAAAGTTGCTCACTCGGATTATCAGTTGTAAATATCGACAACGGGATAGCTGCTGGAGGGATAGCTGCAAATATTGCAAACAGGGCAATCAGAAAAAATCGTTCAGGCTAGAATTTCAAACCAATAAACCTCGTAAAGTATGTATCAAGCTTTACGCCTAAATCAATGGTATTAAACCAGAAGATCTAATACCCATATCTTGTATTTTTTGATACATGACAGACTGCGGTC
>Ga0299912_10001717_pt1 | contig 17696 bp, 18 predicted proteins | sample RVTome_2_FD_207667 | JGI IMG/M metagenome (GOLD analysis project Ga0299912, IMG submission 207667) | Soil microbial communities from uranium-contaminated site in the Upper Colorado River Basin, Wyoming, United States - RVT95D214 (version 2) ... | reverse complement strand
CAACGAGGCACAAGGCTTCTATTTCAGCCCGCCGGTGCGGGCCAGCGCAGTGCGGCGCACGGTGAAGCAGTGCGAATTGCGCCTTGCCGCACTCGACTCGGCGCCCAACGGCAAGGCCTCGAAAACGGCCGCGAAGCGCGGGAGCGCCGCCGAGTAGGCGTGGAGCGGCTCAAGCGTCGACGGCGATGCGGCTCTTGACCTCGCTCGGCGTACCGAAGTGCTCGAAGTAACGGGGATCGATCTTCTCCACCGGCAGGACGATCAGCACGTCGGTCGTGCCGAACTGGCGATCGATGACCGCGCCATCGCCCACAAAAGCGCCGAGCCGCAGGTAACCCTTGATGAGCGGCGGCAGCGCTTTGAGTGCGGCCTTCGCATCGACCTTGTCGCGCGGCAAGCGGTCCATGCGAGTATAGAGACGGTCATGTGCGCGGCAGCGCCACTCGGGCGGCGCCAGCGCATTGTAATGCAGGAAGCTCAGCGCCATGGCGTGCTGGTCGGGATCGATGCCGGCTAGGCTGGCGCAGCCGATCATGACATCGATCTTGTGCTCGCGGATATACGTCCACAGCCCGTGCCACAGCAGCTCCACCGTGCGCTTGTTGCGATAGTCTTCGAGCACGCACGAGCGCCCGAGCTCCATGAAGCGGTGCCGTGGGCGCGAGGCGATCAGGGGAGCGATGTCGTATTCGCTCTGCGTGTAGAAGCCGAGTGTGCGCTCGGCGACGTCCTGACGCAGTACGCGGTAGGTGCCGACGACCTTCTGGCGGCGCAAGCCGCCCCATGCCTCGGGCGCGAAGCTTCCCGCTTCATCGACGACGAGCAGATGATCGCATACGGCGTCGTAGGGATCCTCGTCGCGCCGGCGCAGCTCCGCGCGCAAGCTGGGGATCGCCGACATCTCTTCGTAAAACACTTGGTAGCGCAGACGCTGCGCCAGCCTGATCTCGCGCCGCTTACGCGTCAAACGCACCTCGAGGCTGCCGACTTTGCCGTAGACCTTGCCCGGCTTGCCCGTGGGGAAGACCGCGCCGCGACCCTCGCGCAGGGCGCGCAATGCCAGCAAACCGCGGGGGACCGCCTGCCATTTAGGGCTGCTCACAAGCCGGCTGGCCATACGCCGCGCGGTCAACTTCATGCTCCGTCTCCCCTCGATTCACCGCAGCATCTTATGGTGCGGGCCGCCCCTCTTGGAAGCCGCAACCTGCGCGCGGCAGGCGACCGACGCCCGCCCTTGCGGCTTTTCTCCAATGACCACGGGTGGATAGCACGATTCCGTGACAGACTTTAGATGGTAGCGCTGCGGGCCGAAACCAGAGGCCTACGCGGCCGCGTTCGTGCCGCCGCTCGCTGTCTGCCCGAACCAGCGCTTCAGGACCGCTTCCAGGCCCGCCTTGTCGAACGGCTTGGCCAGGTAATCGTCCATGCCGGCATCGAGATAGCGCTGTTTGTCCTCGGCGAAAGCGTTCGCCGTCAATGCCACGATGGGCGGCATGGGCGTCCTGGCCGCATGCGTCGCATAGAGGTCCCTTATGGCCCGGGTAGCCTCCAAGCCATCGAGCCGCGGCATGAAGATATCCATCAATACGAGATCGACGATCGGCCCCCCTTCATCGAGCGCGCGGCGCACGGCAGTTACCGCCTCCTCGCCGTTGGACACGGCCAAGTAGTCGCAGCCGCATTTCTCCAGCACACGCTTGGCGAGCAGGGAATTGATCTCGTTGTCCTCGGCCAGCAGCACGCGCCGCAGCGGCGGGTTACCGAACGAGCTGGGCGCGGGGTTTTGGGGCGCGCGGTCGAGGCAGGCATCGCTCGATTTGCGCGGCGAATGAAGTCCCAGGTGCAGCATCATTGACGCCGGCCGCACCGGCCGCACCAAGTAAGCGTCGAAACCGGCGGCGCGGAACTCCGACAGGCTTGCGCGCGCCAGCACATTGACGAGGACGATGCCGCGCACCTTGCGCTGGCGATTGAGCTCACGCGCCCGCGCCAGTAGCCGGCCGGCGGCGGCCGGTCCCTCGGCGCTGTCGATGACCACGCGATCGAACGGAGCACCCTCTCCGACGGCTGCCTCGAGGGCGCGCGCGGCGGCGGAAAAATCCGCCTCCACCGCCGAGACGCCGGCCGACGAAAGGGCGTAGCTCAACGCCCCGCGCTCGAGCCGCCGATCGAACGCGAGAAGGACGCGACCCATCTCGCCGATCTCGTCCATGGCGATCTGCTGGGCGTCATCGGCGGCGACGAAAGCCGCCTGTTTCAGAACGAGGCCGACCGTGAATGTCGAGCCGTTGCCCGGCGCACTCGCGACGCAGATCTCGCCACCCATGGCGCGCGCCAGCTGCATGGAGATCGCCAGCCCGAGCCCGGTCCCGCCGTTGCGACGGCGTATGGCCGTCTCGGCCTGCTCAAACTCGGTGAACAGGCCCTGCATATCCTCCTGCGACAGTCCGATGCCGGTGTCCTCGACGGCGATCTCGATAGACACGCCATCGCCGGTGCCGGCCGCATCGTCGCGCGGTCCCACTTTGACGGAGACGCCGCCCGTATCGGTGAACTTCACGGCATTGGACAACAGGTTGAGCAGGATCTGGCGCACGCGCGCCTCATCGCCGCTGACTAGGCGTGGCAGGTGCGGGTTGACCGACCAGGCCATTTCGAGGCCCTTCTCGTGGGCGCGCGGCGCCAACAGCTCGACGGCACCCTGCACGCACGTCTCCAGCGCGAACGGCGCCTCGGCCAGCTCAAGCTTGCCCGCCTCGATTTTCGAGAAGTCGAGAATTTCGTCGATCAGCGCCAGAAGCGTGCGCGCCGACTGGTCGATGGCGCGGGCGTACGTCTGCTGCTCGGGCGTTTGCTCGGTATCTGCCAGCAGGCTGGCCATGCCGAGAATGCCGTTCATAGGCGTACGGATCTCGTGGCTCATCGCTGCCAGGAAGCGCGACTTCGCGCGATTGGCGGCTTCCGCCTGATCGCGCGCCTCGGCGAGCAGCGCCTCGGCGCGGCGCTGCTCGGTGACGTCGCGCCCGACGCTCTGCACCTCGAATGCCCGCCCGTCGGTGGCGGCGACGAGCTGCTCTTCCCACTCGATCCAGCGCGGTCCCGCTGCCGTCAGCACGTTCTGCGTGAAGCGCTGTTGGCGAATATCGTCGGACACCGCTAAGGGCTCGATGCCGCCGGCGCCGCCCGCATCGATCCTGAAGGGCTTGCCGAGGACGTCGTGCGCGGCCACACCGAACGTGTCGAGGAATGCCTTGTTGACGAACGTCAGATTGCCGGCCTCGTCGCGGCGCAGGATGACGTTGTCCTGCGTATCGAGCAGCGCGCGATAGCGCGTTTCGTTTTCATTCAGCTGCCACTGCACGTCCTGCAGCTGCTCCAGACGCCGCTCGATGCTCGCACCGATGCTGTCGAGCTTGGCCGTTTCAGCGCGTGCGACCGTGGGGCCCGACAATGCGAAGTGGATGGAGAGGAGTCCGAGCCCGATCCCGGCGATGGCAAAGGCGTGGAATGGCGATAGGGATCCAAGCAGGGCGATCAGCAAACACACCACCGCGCCGGCTATCGTCAGCGTGACGAGCGGGGAGCCCTTGATCGACGGATGCAGCTTGCGCGGGTCGCGCGCGCTCGACCAGATTTCAGCAAGCCGGCTCGCGGCGATATTTCGCAACTGACGCACCCCACCCGTGAGGGACCGCGCTACGCCCGGCGCGGCCGACGAACTGGATGTCTCCTCGTTCACGCCTAACGCACCTGCAACGCGGCCCAAGATTTCGCTGCGAGACAATCACACGGGCGTTTCGAAACGCTGAAGCAGGGTGGTTAACGCGTAACCATGCGGCTCATTGGCCGGCGCCTTGGCGGGGACTGCCATCGAGCCGGCGCGCCTGTTCGACGGTCATCAGCGGCACACCGTCGCGGATCGGATAGGCGAGGCCTGCAGCACGGCTGATGAGCTCTTGCGCGGCTGAATCGTATTCCAGCGTCGTTTTCGTGAGTGGGCAGACCAATATCTCAAGCAGCTTGGGATCCACCGACTGGCGCTGCTCCCGCGTCTCATGACCGTCACTCATACCGGGCTCCCCTTTCAGTCTATTGCAGCGTACTGCCGCTGCTGCCGTTCGAAGCCAGCTCCATTTCGGCGAGCGCTACGAGAACGTCGGCGCGGCACTTCAGATCCTCGGCTTCGAGCAGAGCCTGCTTCTCCTCGGGACCGTAGGGGCACATGACGCACAGCGCGTTGATGAGGAATTCGCTGGAGGCGCGCTGAATCGCCGCCCAGTCCGCCTCCAGGCGGTTGGCATCGAGATACGAGCGCAGCACGCGTAAGAGATTGGGGCGATCGACCTGCTCCTCGCCCAGCCCCTCGCTGAGGTCGGCTGCGTAACGGTCGTAGCTGACGCTCATCACGCGGTAGGGCAAATCGGTCAGCGCCTCGTCGAGGACATCGTAGCGCATCACGCCGGTCAAGGTGATGACGCGGCGCGCGTGATCGACCTCCTGGTATGTCGTCACGCGTCCGACGCAGCCGACGTTGCGCAAGCCGACCGAGCGCCCGCGCGGACTCTCCTCATCCTCGTGATCGTGCCCGATACCCGGCTGGATGATGCCGATCAGCCGGTCGCCGCCCATCACGTCGTCGAGCATCTCCAGGTAGCGGGGCTCGAAGACGTTGAGCGGCAACGTCGCCCGCGGCAGCAGAATGGCGCCGCGCAGGGGAAAAATGGGAATGCGCGGCGCGAGGTCTGCCGGGCGCCGGTAGCGATCGGTCGGGGACACGGGCCTCTATCCTTCCGCCTCGACGGTGAGCGCTTACGAAAACAACAGCGACGACAAGCGGCGCCGGCCGTCGATCGTCGCGGGGTCTTTCGCCCCCCACGCCTCGAACAGTTGCACGAGCTGCTTGCGCGCCGCCTGCTCGTTCCAGTTGCGCTCGCGGCGCACGAGCTCGAGCAGATGCTCCACGGCCTCGGCCTTCTGCCCGCGCGCCGCGAGCGCTACAGCCAGGTCGAAGCGCGCCTGCTGGTCGGCGGGATTGGTTTGCAGCCGCGATTCGAGCTCGCCGCGCTTGTCCTCTTGTCCGGCCTTGCGTGCGAGCTCAAGCGCCGCCTTGACCCGCTCGACGGCAGCGACGTTCTTGGCGTCCGGCGGCACGAGCGCGATCATCTGCTCGGCGCGCGCGACATCGCCTGTTTGCAGATAGCAGCGGGCGAGGCCGGCCAGCGCCACCGGGTTGTGCTTGTGCTCCTGCAGCACGCCGGCAAAAATTTCCGCTGCCGTCTGCGCGTCGCCTTCTTCCAACGCCTGCTCGGCGGTGGCGAGCACGGTGGCGAGGTCCGCCTCGCTGTCCTCTCCCACCAGGCGATCGATGAAGGTGCGGATCGCGGTCTCTGGCTGCGCGCCCATGAACCCATCGAGCGGGCGGCCATCGCGGAATGCGTACACCGTCGGCAGCGACTGCACGCGCAGCTGCCCGGCGATACCCGGATGCTCATCGACATTGATCTTCACCAGGCGGACTTTGCCGCCGTAGCTCTTGACGACCTTCTCGAGAAGCGGCGTGAGCTGCTTGCACGGCCCGCACCAGGCCGCCCAGAAATCGACGAGCACCGGCACCGTGCGCGAGGCTTCGATCACGTCCTTGGCGAAGGCTGCCGTGGTCGAGCTCTTGATCAGCTCGCCCTCTGCCACGGCCGATGCGGCCTTCGACAACCCTAAATCCATGATCTGCGTCTCCTCGCGGCGATGCCGCCCAATCTTATCGTTGCCGACTCAATAGCAAAATCGCAAGTTGCGGCCTAATTTCATCCGCCCGGCGATGCCTTGCGGGTCCGCCCCACGGCGCTTTCCCGCACATCGTGACGAAGCGCGCGAACTGCAAGAGACAGGGCCCTGGTCGATCCTCGCCGATCCTGGGCCGCTCGGTCGCGCCCAATTGTCTTTGGCTCTCAGGAGCCTGCCGCAGCGGCCCCGCCGAATGCGACGATCCTCGGCTCGTGGCCGCAGGAGCGAATGAACCGCAAAAGATCGTCGCGCGCAATGTTGGTCGTCGCCGTGTTCTCCAACGGGTGGCAGTTGATAGAATCGTGTTTCATCAGCTCGGCATCGACGATGAGCCGCACGCGCTGCTTCTTATCGTTGATCACCGCGAACGCCGTTACGGAACCGGGCCGCACGCCCAACACCTCGTGCAGCAGCTCCGGCTTGCCGAAGCTCATGCGCCCGGCGCGCAGCGTGCGCGCTAAGGCCTTCAAGTCGACGCGCGTCGAGCTTTTGGCCACCACGAGAAACAGCTCGCCGTTCTCGTCCTTTAAAAAAAGGTTCTTGGTATGCGCGCCGGGAAGCTCGCGCTCGAGCCCACTGCTTTCGGCCACGGTGAACAGCGGCTCGTGATCCACCGTGCGGGTGGCGATGCCGAGTTCGGAAAGACGGTTAAACAGATCCTGGCGGGATGCGGGCATATCGGGAGCAAGTCGTTACGGCGCAGTCACTGGTTCGGGCCCATACCTAACGGCTTGCCGCCGCAGCGCCAACCCGGACAGACGGCAACCTTGCCGGCCACGCCTTGGTTCCGGCCGCGCTTGCTGCCCGACGGCGCCAGCGGTAGCATCGACGCAAGGTAGGAAACAGGAGACAAGATGCCGGCAACATCCTTCGCGCGGCTCGCAGCGGCCCTGACCGCGCTGCTCGTGCTCACCCTGCAAGGCGGGCAGGCTCTCGCGCAGGAACGCTGGGCCGCCATCACGCCCAACCTGGAAAACTCCTCCTCGGTGGTGTGGGCGACGAGCAAGGACCAGGCAAAGAAGCTCGCCGTGCTTGCCTGCAAGCAAGTCTCCCAGACGTGCGCCGAAACGCCGGCCAGCACCAACGGCATGGACCACGTCTTTGCGGTCATGTGCTGCGACGACCCGAAGTCGGGATGCGCGGCGGCCGTGGGCGCGAGCCGCGATGCGGCCCTGAAGGAGGTCAAGAAGATGTTCTCCGACAGCGGCTTCTCCCAGTGCACTTTGAAGAGCTATTTCAAGGCCGGGACCGGCGAGAAGGGCTGAGGCGCCGTGCGGCCGGGCAAATTCGGCGCCTGCCGCCATGCGCTTGCAATGGGCCGACAGTTGCGCCATAAGGCTGCTCCGCCGCTGTTCGCAGCCGGCGCCGTTACCCCAATGGATGCGGGCGTAGCTCAGGGGTAGAGCATGACGTTGCCAACGTCAGGGTCGACGGTTCGAATCCGTTCGCCCGCTCCAACTTTTTAAAGCTAGATCGCTGACCGCGATATTTTCGGAGGGTGATCGTTGGCGTTCTAGCCACGGTCGCCACTGCTCTTGGGTGTCTATTACATCGCCTTAACGCCGAGAAAAATTATGTCCGCGATTTGCGTGGTACTTCAAGGTGGCTCCGTCGACACCGATGAATTTGGCCGCTTCTCTCTCGGAATAGTGCCGAGCAAGCCGGAATCCGTACTCTAGAGCGACGGCTTCGCGGAGTTGCTGGTGGTCACTCATAACGACGCGAGCGCGCCTGCCGACACAGCTCTCAGATAACGCGCCCCGGCGAATAAGATCGGCTAATCGCGCGGGGGCCGGCGACGCTCGTGAAACCACGTGCGGTACTCCGTCATCTTCCCGCGCTGCGCCCCCGACGCACGCCGCTTACACGTCGACGCCTCGTCGCTGTTGTCCGGCGCGCCCCAGCGCAGCTCGACGCAATCATTCACATTGTACGCCATCTCGAGCTCCGCCGTGCGGTCGACCGCGTCTTTGAGCGCGAGCGTCCATGGGGAGCCATCGCTGCGCGTATACGAAAACTTGCGCGCCGTAAGCTCCGACGCGAGCGTGCTCTCCAATTCGGCCTTCACGTCCACGACGCTCTTGCCCTTCGGCATCGCGTACCGCTCGGGCCGCCGCGCGACGCGATCGGGAAACCCGCGCACCACATCGATCGCGATCAACAGACGCAGATCGCGGGACGGCGTCGCGAAATCTTCCCACGCGCCAGTCGTCTCGAAGATCGACGCGCCGTCCGGCATAGCCACTTGGGCGCCGCTGCCGTTCTGGTACTTTCGCCCATTTTCGACCGACGTCACGCGGGTCTTCACTTGCTCTTCGAGCGCCGTGATCGCCTCCTTCATCGCGCGCGAAGGATCGAGCGGCGCCGGCGACATCACGTCGTCCATGCGATCGTAGAAGTCCTCGATCCCGAGCTGCGACTGATCGAGCGAATAATCGCCGTACTGCGGGTCCTTCGCGATTTCGTCGTTGGTCAGCCGCCGCAGGACGCCGTTCTTCTCGCCCACGATCGGCCGGAAGCGCTTGAACCCGGGGCCGCCGAGCGCGGGATCCTGTGCGAACAAGAAATTGCCGCGCCAGAAACGCTTGCGCGCGACCGTCCCGTCGGGCTGCCCATCGACGGCGAGGAGGACACCCGCCGCGTCGCCCGACTGCGCCAGGCGCTTTGAGATCACCAAGACGTGGCCGTAGGGATCGGCGTACACGGTGCCAGGGCGCAGGGTCTCCTGCTTCAGCTGCACGGGATAATAATCGGTGTCGTCGTCGCCGGCCGCCGTTCGCCCGGAGCCGGAATGGACGCCGTTGGCGACGATCGTCCGCAAGTAGTATCCGAACCCCGGAACAAGCCCTTGCGGCCGCGGCGGCAGTCTGGGGGCTGGACGCGCGACCGGCGCCTCGCCGAACATCCCGAATAGGCCGCCGGTCGCGGTTTGTTGTACGGGCGGGCCGGGGGGCGGCTCCTCCTTCTGGATGTTCCACCACGCGGGGCACCGCGGCGGCTGGCCGCCGCCGCCGCGCGAGCACTTCGAGTACCCGAACGGCAGCCCCATCTTGAAGGCGAAGTACGCGCGCAAAAAGTAGGGAAGGTCAGCGCAGTCGGGCTGAATAACGAGCTTCTTCTCGTCCTCGCCGGCGCCCAAATGGTTGAACAGGAAATTGCGCGATCGATCGCGCAGCACGTCATGCAGCGCCGGCCATGACAGCGCCTCCTCGAGCGGCGCGTCGAACAGCTTCTCGATCCATGCGGAGTACAAGTTTTCCGTCGCGCGGTTCCATGTATCGCGCACGGGCCAGACGCTCTTTCCCATCGCGCGCGGGGGCGGCGATGCGGCACGGCGCACGGCGATTTCGCGCGTGATCGTGCTGCACTCCGCCGGCGCCCCGTCGCGCGTGAGCTTCGCGTGCCACATCCCCACGGCCGGCGACGCGATCTCGGCGAAATAGAAATACGGCGGCCCGCCGTGCCGCTCACGCGATTTGGCGGCGACGTTTCCATCGGGCGCGATCAGCGAAAGCTCGCCCTCGAGCGGCTCCTCCGCGGCGAAGACGACGCGCAGAGGCGCGCCCTTCCACGGCGTGATTGGCGAGGACAGGACCGTGAGTCCGGCCGCGTCTTCGCAGCTGCCGGATGAACCTTTGGTCTGTGCGTTCACACCTGAGACGCAAAATGCACCTGCGATCAGCAACAATGCCGTCACAGCAGCAGCAGATTGTGGTGCAGGAAACAATCGAGCCCCCTGGGCTCTCCCTCGACTGCATTAGACAATATTGTGAAAGCTTTGGCTGAACCATGGCAAAATCTATCGCCAGGCGAACTCGACCCGATCATCGGCCCCAGTTCTCTATGGCGCGGTCTCGATCCAGCCGAGTTCGCTCGGGCGCCGCACCAAAACCGCAGCCCCCCTGTCTATCGATCGGAGGCGTTTGCGCCCAAGACCCCGATGGTCGGCGGCTTCCGGCCGGTCAGGGCATTGATCACACGCGCGACGTCCCGGCGCGGAGCCAAATGCACTGACTATTTTCAGAGAAAACCAAGGGGGCGCAGGGCCCCGCGCAGTTTCGCCGGATCGCAGATCTTGAGATGGTTGAGGCTCGATTGCCGCCGTCGTGAGATTGTCCTTGGGAGGATGAATATCTGAAACGCCGTCGGCCCCACTAGGCCACGGCCCCCGCGATTCAAACAGCCTCGCCCGAGGCGTACTCCATGACTCTCGGACCATCCAGATCATCGCGCCGCCTGTGCATCCCCCGGCGCGCACGATGGGCTGCTGTCCCAAGGCTGCCTCGCGGCAGAGGAGTTGCGGCCCTTGGCTCACAACGGCTTCGCATTATTTCGACTCAGGGCTCCCTCAATGGCGTTTGGGCAGGGAGAGCCCGCTTGACCATGACGTCCCAAGCCTCCTCGGCGTTGTCCACGATGTCGAACAACCCAAACTCCTCGGGATCGATCATGCCGAGGGCGGCAAGAGCATCGAAGTTCACCACCTTTCGCCAGTAACTGCGAGAGAACAGGATGATGGGCATCGGAGCGCTCTTGCGCGTCTGCTTGAGCGTCAGGATCTCGAACAGCTCGTCCATCGTTCCGAAGCCGCCAGGGAAGATCGCGAGCGCGTTGGCGCGCATAGCGAAGTGCATCTTCCGCATAGCGAAATAGTGGAAGCGAAACGTGAGGCTTGGCGTCGAGTAGCCGTTTGGTTCCTGCTCCGTCGGAAGCACGATATTAAAGCCGATGCTCGGCGCTCCCGCATCATCGGCTCCTCGATTTGCCGCCTCCATGATACCGGGACCGCCCCCGGTTGCGATCACGTTTTGGCGAACGCCACCTTCGGGGGCAAGTGATCCTCCTCGCTCGGAAACGATGCGACCGAAGTTGCGTGCCTCCTGATACCAGATCGAGAGTGCTTTCTGCTGCCTGGCACGCTTCAGCGCGTCGGCACCTCGAGCCTCTTGGGCCTTCTTGTCCGCCTGCTCGGGGGAGAGGATGCGCGAGCTGCCAAATACGACAACCGTTGATCCGATACCCATCTCCGCGAGTGCCAGATCGGCCTTGCAGAACTCGAGGGCGAGTCGGAAGGCCCGCAGTTCGTCCTTCTGCAAAAACTCCTTGTCTTCCACCGCCAGGAGGTAGCTGCGAGACCTGAGTTCATCCACTTTGTCTGGCATGGTCGCTGAGAGTCCCCCGATCCCGTTCACCCCGGCTCCGAAACAGAGGGTGGCAGCATTAATCCCGAACCCGCGAACGACAATCCCCCCACCAGCCGCGACAACCACTCAACCCCAAGCGGACAACGATAATCAGTCCCCTCAGCAAATGACAACACCGCGTCGAGCACAACCGCGGCCACAAGCACAGGGCAGTAACCGCAATGATTGACGCTATTCAAAGGAGGCTCCGAGAGGCTCAGTTTTTTCATCGCCACGTGGTCTCCGCGCCGCCAGGGCTCATCAGCAGCGAGTGGCTGCCCCCTGTTGATCCGCATCAAGGTGGACGCGCGGCGCCGGACCTATCGTTAGCTTCGCTGTCCGCATCGATCAAGCAAGCCCTCACCGCCTGGCTGGCCGACGCTCAGAACGGCATCACCGACTTCTTCGCGAAAAATCTCTACGCGCAGAACGTAACCGCTGACACCGGCACCTTCCGCCAGCTCACCACCGGCTCGCTCACCGCGAGCAACACCATCAGCGCTCACACGCTGTTGGGCGACGAACTCTGCGCCGGCACCGTCTGCGTGAACCAACAGCAATTGGCCGTCCTGTTGAGCCAAATGGGAGCCCCCACCCCTCCAATATCCGTTCCCCGCCCCCCAGCCGTACCGCGCCCGTCTGCCCTATCATGAGCGCATATGCGCGCTTCCTGGGCTTTGTCTCCTGCCGCGATCAAGTTTCGATCGGCAGCCCCAGTGCCGACTTAATGCGGTTCAATTCAAATATGTTCATGCGCAATGTATCGCTCGACCCATCCTCACGCGTGACGGTGACCTGATAGATGGCGGGCTCCAATTCCTTGATGGCGTCGATCTTGATGATCGTTGAGTCTTCAGCCATGGCCGATCTCCACAGGATGATTTGTTTCGGCAATTCCAGCTTAATGCCACGCACGGTCCCCTTGAGGGATCACCCTAATCGGAGACATCTCTGTCTGCAAACTACACAACCGGTGAGCACCGCTTGATGAACGTGACGGGAGACGCGCTCCCGCTCGCGTACCGAGGAGAGAATGATGATGATGAACTTAAAAAGCCGCCCGATCACGCTCACCCTGTCGGACAATCATTTGCGCATGATGGTCGAGAGCCATCTGCTCAAGTCCGACGAAATCGACGACATACCCAAAGTGTCTAGCGTTGCGCAACGGGTTTTCGATCAGGCTTTGGGCCTGCCCGAAGAGTGCTGGCACGCATGGGACGACTGGGCGAAATGTCTCGAATGAGCGGCTCGAACTCCGTTGATCCGGCGGAAGCGGCTGGGCCAAAAGGAGACGTTGGCATGCAGGGCTGATCTTCGCCCGAAGTGCACTTACAGGCTGGCATGCTCTGAACCTGCGGTGGGACAGCCCGCGGAGCCTAGCAGCATCCTTCCGGGTCGAGCGTCGTGATCGGCCATGCCTTGCCCGAAGCCAGATCAGGATGGCGGGGTTCGGATTCCGGCGTGCCGTAATCGTCTCTAGTCTTGTCGATCAGGTTTAGGGTCTGTCTTTTTAGCGGTTGCCTTGTCCTCGGATGTCTCGTCTCGTTCTCAATCGTATCTTGAAGTAAAGAGATTTTCGCGGCGAGTGTGGCATTGCCAACGTCAGGGGCGAGGATTCGAATCCATTCGCCCGCTCCAATCTTCACCGGCAGTTTCAGCCCTGCGACCCCTACTGAACCGGCGGGGAGCAGATTGGCGAGTGACGCGCCGATCGCCGCCCCGGATTCGCTTCTGACGTCGGCGTCGGCCCAGACTTCGGCCATTCGCGCGCCTACTCGGCCACCACTGACCCCTTTGCCAGAATGACGCGCAGCTTCATCGGCGCCCCGGGAATGGAGTCGGACGCCTCGTTGAATTGCTTCGTCGGGATGGTCAGCAGCACACCCTTGTCGGCCTCGTCGCTGGCCACGGCCTCGTCGAGTTGCACCGACGCCACGCCAACCACCGCCAGGCATTTGTTGCCACCCAGCTCATCCTCGACATCCGGGATGACGATGGCGACGCCGCCGGCGCAGCACACGGGCTCGACCATGTCGACCTCATAGACGCTGATCTTGTCGTCCTTGAAGGTCCTGCTGAACTTGGCCGCCGGCGTGACGAGCGCGGACACGCCCACATTCGCATCCTCGCAAGACTTGACCTCGAAGGCGTGGGCGGCGTGGGCAAGCAGAAGCCAGGTGAGCGGAAGGCCGGCAAGCAGGGGGAAAATTCGCAACATCGCGTCTCCTGACGTGACCGCCTCCAGCCCTCAGCCGTTCGCCGCCTTGGCGGTGGGCGCCGCGGCCGCCTTCGGCGCCGATCCCAGCCGCTTCATCACCTCCTCGGTGAGCGCGCGCACCGCCGTGCCCACCTGGCCCGGATACTTGGCGAGGTAGCTGCGCTGATAGGTCTGGAAGTTCGCCGCGTCCTGCAGTGCCTGCATGCGCGGAAGCGACTGGCGGAAGCAGCGGTTCTCGGCATTGGAGTCGAGCCAGCGGTGGTATTCCTCCTCGGAGACCGAGCTCGGCTCCTTCATGTTGACGATGACGCCAAGGTTCTCGGCAAAGCCCATCTCCGGATTGAGCGCCTTGAAGCGGCGGAACACTTCCAGCCCGCAGACGGAGATGTAGTCCGCCTTGGTCGGCGAGACGTGATAGTCGGCCTCGCGCAGCCAGCACTCGGTCAGCACGGAGAGGCCCGGCGGACAGTCGATCAGCACGACATCGAACACGCGGCGCACGCCGTCGAGAAGCTGCCTGATCACCTCGCGCAGCTTCAGGTGCAGGCTCTCCTTCGATACCTCGCGCTCAAGCAGGGTGAGCTGCATGTCGCTCGGCAGCAGGAAGACGGTGCGCGCGTCGTCGACGTCGGAGACATTGCGCACGATGTACTTGGGCCATTCGACCTGCTGGTCTTTCAGCACCGTGCCATGCAGGTAGTCGACGATCGTCGCCCCTTCGCTCTGCAGCTTGTAGAGGCTCGACACAGACATCAGCATGCTCGACACGCTGGCTTGCGCGTCGCTGTCGATCACCAGAACGTTCTTGCCGTGATAGGCGGAGATCGTCTCGGCCAGCGCGAGGACCAGCGTCGACTTGCCGACGCCGCCCTTGGTGTTCATCACCGCAATGGAATTTCGCATGCTGTTGGACTTCCCCCCGCAACGCCGCATGACGGCCCTCGGCACTCGTAGGGACCGCCCATTCCATGGCCCGCGAATATGGCAACCGTGGGAACGGCGTACAATCACCCTAGGCGCCAAATCAGCGGGCAGCCTGTTGAAAAGTTACGCGGCGTAAACCTTGGGCGCGCGGGCTGAGACTTGCTCGCGCCTTGAACTGTTACTAGGAGAAAGCCGCATCTTGGTTTCCACCGGAGGCCTTTCCGTCATGGCTCACGCGTCGGCGCTTCACCTCGCTCGCCCCTTGGCCGCGATTATGCTGTCTGCGTTTTGTCTTGCGCTGGCGGGCTGCGGCATCAACACCATCCCTACGTATGAGCAGAATGCCAAGGCGGCCTGGTCCGAGGTGCTGAACCAATACAAGCGGCGCGCCGACCTCATTCCCAATCTGGTGGAGAGCGTCAAAGGCTTCGCCGATCAGGAGCGCACGGTGCTCACCGAAGTGGTGGAAGCGCGCGCCAAGGCGACGCAGGTGACGGCACAGGTGCCACCCGACATTTTGACGAACCCCGAGGCGATGCAGAAATTCCAGGACGCGCAGAGCCAGCTCGGCGGCGCGCTTGGCCGACTGCTCGCCGTCGTGGAGCGCTATCCCGACATCAAGTCGGGACAGAACTTCCTCGCCCTGCAGAGCCAGATCGAGGGCACCGAGAACCGCATCGCCATTGCGCGGCGCGACTACATCAACTCGGTGCGCATCTATAATACCGAGCTGACGACCTTCCCCGGCCGGCTGTGGCGCATGTTCATGTATCCGTCGTCCAAGGAGATGGCGACGTTCGACATCGCCGCCGAGGAAATGAAGACGCCCAAGGTCGATTTCGGCACCAAGAAATAGCGGCCTCTCCCCCAGAGGAGACGAACGATGCCTGCGGCTCGGTGCGCTTCGCCGTCCAGCTCGGTGCTTCGCTCGGTTGCTGCGCTCGTCGGCGCCGCCGCGCTGTGGCTTGCCGTTTTGAACACGGCGCACGCCGAGCCGACATTCCCAGTGCTCACCGGCCGCATCACCGACGAGGCCGGCCTCTTGAAGGCCGGGGACCGCGCCTTCGTCGAGGCGGAGCTTGCCGCGCTGGAGCAGAAGTCGACCGATCAGCTCGCCGTCGTCACGCTCAACTCGCTGCAGGGCTACCCCATCGAGGATTTTGGCTATCAGCTCGGCCGCAAGTGGGGCATCGGGCAGAAGGGCAAGGACAACGGCATCCTGCTCATCGTCGCGCCCAACGAGCACAAGGTGCGCATCGAGGTCGGCCGCGGCCTCGAGCCGATCATGACGGACGCGCTCTCCAAGCTCATCATCGAGAACGCCATCGTCCCCCAGTTCAAGCGCGGCGATTACCCGGCCGGCATCCTCGCCGGCGTGCGCGACATCAAGGACGTGCTGCTCGGCGATGCGGAAGAGGTCAAGCAGCGCGCGAGGGCGACTCGTCACGGCGAAGGGCTCGATTTCTGGTCGGTCGTGTTGATTGTCTTCTGGATCGGCGTGGTGCTGTTCGTGATCTACGCCATCGCGCAGTCGGTCAGCAATGCGCCGCAGGCCGCGGCCGGCGGTCGGCGCCGGCGAGGAGGCCCACTCGCCGTCCCGGGTGACAGCGGCGGCTGGAGTGGCGGCTGGTCCGGTGGCGGCGACAGCGGCGGTGGCGGCTGGTCGGGCGGCGGCGGAGATTTCGGCGGCGGCGGATCGTCGGGGAGTTGGTAATGGGCACCAGGAACCACAGACGAGCGGGAGATTATCGCATGAGGCTGTTCTCGGCCGAGGACGAGCGGCGCATCTCGGAGGCGATCGCGAGCGCCGAGCGAGAGACGTCGGGCGAAATCGTCGTCGTCGTCGCCGGCTATAGCGACGGCTATTTCTACGTGCCGCCGCTCGCCGGAGCGATCTTCAGCCTGCTCGCGCCATGGGTGCTGATCTACTTCTCTACGCTCGGCCTCGTATCGATCTATCTCGTGCAGCTCGCCGTGTTCGGTATCGTCACCGCGCTGCTGCTGCCGATGCGCGTCAGAACTGCGCTCGTACCCTGGAGCTTCAAGCGGCTGCACGCCCACCGGCGCGCGATCGAGCAATTCCTGGTGCAGAACCTGCACACCACGACGGGACGTACGGGCGTGCTGCTGTTCGTCTCGGTCGCCGAGCGGCATGCCGAGATCGTCGCCGACAAGGGCATCGATTCTCAGGTGCCACCCGGCACATGGAAAGGTCATCGACGATCTGACGGCTGCCATCGGCGAAGGCCGCAGCGCCGATGGGTTCGTGGCCGCGATCGCTGCCATCGGCGGGCATCTGGCCCGGCACTTCCCGCCCGCCGCCCGCGACCCCAACGAGCTGCCCGATCACCTGATCATTCTGCAATAGGGGACCGCCTCTGCCCCCTCCGGGGCGCCGGGAGCCAGGGGGGCGCCGTCATTTTTCCGTGCTATACCCCCAGGGCGCCGGGGGCTCGTTGTCGGGGATACCGCCTTGAATATGGCCATGTCAGTCGAAGGTGCCGCGCCAGCGGTACGCGCGCCGCTGCCTGCGCGCATTTCCTGGATGCTGTTCGACTGGGCCGTGCAGCCCTTCTACACGCTCATCCTGACCTTCCTCTTCGCGCCCTATTTCGCCAACGTTGTCGTCGGCAATGGCCCGCACGGACAGACGATGTGGGGTTATGCGGCTGCGGTTGCCGGGCTTCTCGTCGCAGGCGGCAGCCCCTTCCTCGGCGCCATGGCCGACGGCCGCGGCCAGCGCAAGCCGTGGATCGCGCTGTTCTCCGTCATCCTCGCCGCGGCCATGGCAAGCTTATGGATCGCGACGCCCGCGGCGCCCGCCGCCACGATCTGGCTGGTGCTTCTTGCCTTCGTCTGCGCCACGGCGTGCGCCGAGTACACCGCCGTGTTCACCAACGCCATCATGCCGAGCCTCGTGCCGCACAGCGAGCTCGGCCGCCTCTCCGGCGCCGGCTGGGCGTGCGGCTATTTCGGCGGGCTGGCGAGCCTCGCGCTCGTCGCCGGGCTCGTCGTGCCGGCGCCCGACTCGGCGAAGACGCTGCTCGGCGTCGACCCGCTGTTTGCGCTCGACACGGCGGCGCGCGAGGGCGACCGCATCGTCGGGCCGCTGTCGGCGGTCTGGTACCTCGTGTTCATGATCCCCTTCTTCCTATTCGTGCCGGATACGCCCCACCACAAGCCGCCCGGCGGCAGGAGTACGACGGCGGAGCTGTGGAACACGATCCGTTCGCTGCCGGAAAACCGCGACATGCTGCTGTTTCTAGCGGCGCGCATGATCTACACGGACGGCCTCACGGCCATCTTCACCTTCGGCGGCATCTACGGCGCCGCCGTATTCGGCTGGGGGCCGCTCGAGCTCGGGCTGTTCGGCATCATCCTCACGCTCATCGGCGCCTTCGGAGCGCTGATCGGCGGCGTGCTCGATGATCGCTTCAGCGCCAAGACCGTCATCCTCTCGGCCCTGGTCATTCTGCTCGTCGCCGCCTTCGGCATCCTGTCCGTCGACGCAAACCACGTGCTCTACGTCATCAACGTGGCACCGAAACTGCCGGGCTCCTCGCCGTTCTCCTCGACCGGCGAGCAGG
>Ga0299912_10001716_pt1 | contig 17696 bp, 18 predicted proteins | sample RVTome_2_FD_207667 | JGI IMG/M metagenome (GOLD analysis project Ga0299912, IMG submission 207667) | Soil microbial communities from uranium-contaminated site in the Upper Colorado River Basin, Wyoming, United States - RVT95D214 (version 2) ... | reverse complement strand
GCATTTGGAATGCTTCCTTGGGTTTCCCTTCTGTTTGTTTTGACATTTTCTCGTAGAATTCACTCAGGTCTTTCTCAATCAACCAGGCCGTATTGAAAATCGTTACCTCTGGCACCATCGAGCCCTCGAGACATTGTTGAAGGAATTCTGATTTGGCTCGCTCATCAAAATAATGGGTTGGCTCCAAGATTACCTCTTTTTCTAAGGAGATTTCGATCGTGTTCCCCAGTTTCAGACCCTCCAGAATTTTTTTGATAAAAAGAATATGATACTCTTCTTCTTGGATCAATCGCTTAAAGGCGCTGATGGCTGCTCCCATTCCCATCCTCTGAAGCGAGTTTTGGAAGAAGGATTTTCCTGTTTCTTCCTGCTGGAGGGCATACTCAAAAATTTTAATTAAATGTTCATGGGACGACATATTCTCCTCCCGGGGGGTTTATAGAAGATTTGTTAGTTTAATCATTCTAAAGCAAAAAAATAATCTTTTCCATCGGTTTATCTTTCTCTGAAGGGGAGCAAAAGGTCCTGATGGTTGATCTTTCGTTGCATTTCAGTTAAAAAGTATAGGGTTTTTTATTTCTCTGATTGAAGCAAATTGTGAAACTCACAGGGAATCAAGTTTTTGAAAATCGGGAGACATGGAATGGATTCTCAAACGGGTCAGATAAAAATAATAAGATTTAAAATTAAATGTTTATCTATTTTGTTTCTATTCCTCTTTGCCTGTGGGATTATTTTCGTAAGATCCTATGATGATACGGTTTCCCGATGGAAGTCCTACAAAGATTTGGAGACATGGATGGAAAAGGATTTTTCTTTTGATATGGAGAGGTTTAAAAGATTTGAAGGAACATTACCTCCTCCGAGAGCTCCAGAGGAAACTTTCAAACTCAAATCTGGAATCTATATTGATGCGGCCATCTTTGCCAAGGAGACTCTCAATCGGATCGATCCATCCTACAAAGCAAAGATAGCGGTTCTCTTAATTCGACAAGGGGCAAACCATTACGTTTGTTCTTTTATGAAGGAGGGTAAGCTTTTTATTATGGAGTACGGGACGCCTTACAAAACGCTTGTTGGGGTTCACGGTCCATTCCATTCTCTTGAGGAATACAAGGTGTTCTTTGAGAAGAATCACCCAACCGTTAAGAATGTTCAAGGCATTACCTATTTACCCCGTTAGAAATAATGCCCCGCTGCTCTGCCCTGTACACCATGCGGTGCCCCGAACCGTTCTGGTTCAGGGCGGTGCAGGACTCTGCAGGGGAAGGTAATTTGCTTTCCGAGACGAGAAAATTCTTTTATAATAGTTTATATAGACAATTGTTACTGGAGGGATAAAGAGTGAGAATGGGTGCTTTTGAGGTAAAAGAACCTATACCGGAATTGAACGACCCCTATGTCTTTGCTATCCTTCGGCCCTGGATAGATGTGAATAATGTTGGGACATTGGTCCTGAACGAATTGGAATCCCAATGGGGGGCTGAGGAATTGGCCAGGCTCGCTAAACCTGGTCACTTTTTCGATTTTACCCGATACCGGCCGACTCTCTATCTGGAAGAGGGTGTTCGCCGGGTATCCATTCCCAACGTGACTCTTCACTACGCCAAGAGAGAAGGAGGAAATGACCTTCTCTTCCTTCACCTTCTTGAACCTCACGCTCAATCCGAAGTTTACGTCGATTCCGTTTTGAAACTTCTCAAAGCTTTCAAAGTGAAGAAATATATTCTTTTAGGGAGTATGTATGATGTGGTTCCTCATACCAGGCCTCTGATTGTTAATGGGGGGGCCATCGGGATAGAAGCGGAGCAGGATTTGAGAAAATCCGGAGCCTTGCCGAGTCATTATCAAGGTCCGACAACCATTACCATTTTGATTACCCAAAAGGCCCCAGAGTTTGGCATTGAAACGATTTGGTTTATCGTTTCTTTGCCCCAATATTTCGTCTTGGAGGAGGATTATCTGGGAAAGGTTAGGTTGATGGAGGTTTTGAATTTGCTCTATAAGATCCCCATTGACAAGAAAGACTTTGAAAGGGCCCTTGAGCAGCGAAGCCTCATCAGCCAGAAAGTGGAACGGACACCGGAACTGAAAAATCTCCTGCCTCAGCTTGAGACCATGTATGACGTTCGGATCAAAACAAAGGAGGGGGAGGGAATGCCTAAGCTATCTTCTGAAATAGAGGAAATCCTCTGGAAAATAACGGGAAAAGATTTAGGGAAAGCATGATGGAAAAACTTTGAGGAACCTCTTTTGCCTTCAATCGTTTCCCATACAGTGGTTGCCGTTGCTGCCGGAATGACATTTGCACCACAAGATGTGCCTAAGCGTTTTTGGGTTCTCTCCGTAGTCTGTTCAGTTATTCCCGACGCCGACGTCATCGGATTTTCCTTCGGTATTCCATACCAACATCTCTTCGGGCATAGAGGATTCTTTCACTCACCCTTTTTCGGTTTATTATTGAGCATCTTTTTTGTTTGTGTTTTTTTCCGTGACCTTGAGATGTTTTCTAAGAAGTGGTTTTTCTATCTCATTTTCTTTTTCTTGTTATCAGCGAGTCATGGTATTCTCGACGCCTTTACGAACGGAGGTTTGGGTATTGCTCTGTTGTCTCCTTTCGATAAGACAAGGTATTTTTTCCCTTGGAGGCCAATCGTGGTCTCACCGATTGGTGTTATCCCTTTCTTCAGCAAATGGGGCTTAGCTGTAATAAAAAGTGAGCTGTTGTGGGTGTGGCTTCCTTCATTCTTGATGGTTATTGCCTCAGCCGTTATTCGTGTTATGGCCGTGAGACACTAATACCAACGCAACAAACAACATCTCTATTACCCCGTGGTTCTTAGTTCTCGCTTGTATTAATGAATTCCAAACCCACTGCCCTAAAATAGCACAAATTGTCAATTCGTGCCAAATTCGGTCAATTATCGACCACAGCAAGTGGGATTGAGAGATAAAATGTATTTAAAATTAATAAGTTACAAACCATCTTCCTGGCATAGAAAATGCATTTTTATCCCTTTGCATTTTACGCCTTAAGGAGGTTTCTTTTGATCCAGAAGATCTATTTGATTGGAATCATCTTTTTTCTTTCCTCAACATACCTGTCCGGTGTGGCTGCCGAAAATAGTTTCCACTCCTATTTGACAAAAGAAGTACAGATTTCCCATTGGGGGGAATTGGAACCATTCCAATTTCAGGAAGGGGAGGATTTGATCATCGAGGCCCTTGCTGGAGAACAGCGTAAAAAAGAGCCTGATTTCGATATCCCTATCGTCATCAATGAGAAAGTGGAGGAGTTCATCCATTATTTTCAGACGACCAGGCGGGACAGATTTGTTACCTGGCTCGCCAGGTCTGGGAGATATATCCCCGTCATGAAGAAGCTGTTGAAGGAGCATGGCCTCCCAGAAGATCTGGTCTACATGGCGTTCATCGAGAGCGGATTCGATCCTTATGCCTATTCCAGGAGCAAGGCCGTGGGTCCGTGGCAATTCATCTATCTGACAGGGAAAAGATATGGTTTAAGGGTGAATTGGTGGGTCGATGAACGAAGGGATCCCGAAAAGTCCACGATTGCCGCGGCCAAATACTTGAAGGACCTCTATGAGACATTCGCCTGTTGGTATCTTGCCGCGGCAGGTTACAATGCGGGGGAATACAAGATCGTCAAAGCGATGAAGCGCTACCGGACAGAGGACTTTTGGAAGCTGACGGAAGTAAAGTATCTAAAACGGGAGACCAAAAATTATGTTCCACTGATGATTGCCGCAGCGCTCGTCGCCAAAGACCCGGAAAAATATGGATTCGCCGACGTCGAATATCAGGAGCCTCTTCGGTATGAAAAGGTGAAGGTTCCTGAGTTGACAAGTCTCTCCCTCGTTGCCAATGCCTGCGAGACCTCTCTTGAGGAAATCAAGGATCTCAACCCAGAACTTCGAAGAGGGGTTACGCCTCCTAATGAAACCGATTATGAAATCAAAATCCCCTTCGGAAAAAAGGATCTCTTTCTGATAACCTTCGAAATCCTCCGGCCTTTTGAGAAGTTTGAATTCAAGACCCACCTCGTCAAGAAAGGGGAGACCCTAAAAGGGATCGCCAAACGATACAGGGTGGATCTTGAGCCTTTGCTCGAAATCAATCATCTCACCAAGTCGAGCGTGATTTCAAAAGGCACGATCCTTTCCATTCCCATTTCAAAGGATGAAGAAATAAAACCTCTCGTAATGGCCAAGAAAAAGAACGGGAAGGTTCGAAACGCCAAGCCAGCGAAGTGAACCCCATTAGAAATTCCAGAGGGACATTATTAATTAGCGCCTGGCCACAAACACATCTATTTCGTCATGCCGGACTTGATCCGGCATCCAGAAGGTCTTGATAGTACTGGATTCCGGCTTTCGCCGGAATGACGCTTCTAATTGAGGAAGTAATTTATAAACAGACACCAATTAATAACAGGGTGAAGCTTCCGCCCATAAATTGAGATCCGAGTGTCCTTACGATTTTTCACCACGTTTGACATTTTTGGATTTCAATCCTTTTTTGCCCACCCCGATTTGAGATTGCCGATTGCCTAGAAATAGAAACAAATAGCACGAATGACAGCGAATGACACGAATAGGGAACTATTCGCGAAATTCGTTCTTAGTAATCATTTTCCTCATTCGTGGGTGCCCTCTGGGCATGATGAATTGCCTAGAAAATAAGCCAATTACTCCTTTTCCCCTGGCGCTTGCCTCTCCCGTCCTCGGTCGGGACCGGGGCCGGTAGACAGGGGTGACGTACCCGTCATGAAAGATTTCTCTGAAGGGAGAAGATAGGGATAAAGCGTTTGTATTCCGTTGGCTCTTCAGGGTATTAGGATTCCGATCAGCGTTCCAATAACCCACCCGAAGAATCCGATGAGTGGGTCCAAGATACCCAGAAAAAGGAAACCGATGATGATAAAGAACCCGTAAGGTTCCAGGCGGGTGAGGAAATAAGGGGTTTTTTCCCATAGGATTCCCATCAATATCTTTGAACCGTCTAGGGGGGGAATGGGAATCAAATTGAGAGCAGCCAGCGTGATGTTGATGTAGCTCACAATATAGCACACTTTGTAGACGAGGATGACAGCAATCCCCGAGGAAGATCCGGAAAAAAGTCGGATAAACAACTGAGCGACGAAGGCCAAGAGGATATTTGCGAGGATTCCGGCTGAAGAGACTAAGATGACACCCTTCCGCTTGTCCGAGAGGTTGTTGAAGTTGACCGGAACCGGTTTCGCCCATCCAAAACCTGCCAGAAAGAGCATGAGAGTCCCGATGGGATCGAGGTGGCTAAGCGGGTTGAATGTCAGCCGGCCTGACCATTTGGCGGTGGAGTCCCCCATCCTGTAAGCCACCCAGCCGTGGGCCACCTCATGGATGATAATGGAAAAAAGAAGGGGAATGGCAACCAGAGCAAAAGTCAAGGGATCTTGGGTCAACAGCTTCAGAAGTCCCATTTAAGTTACCCCGCCATTTAACGTTTTAGTTTCCAGGCTCTCCATCAAACATTCTTCCGGCCCCTTCACCCCGTTAGAAATGATGCCCCGCTGGAATTTCTAACGGGGTTCACCTTGTGGAGGAGCAAGGGGCCTTCAATCAAGACATCTTTAATTCTACAATATATGGGGATATAAATAAAGGTGACACCTGCCACTTATGGCAGCTTAGGTTTACGGTAAACAGCAGATGGAAAATAAGAAGCGGGATGGTTTAAGGTGCATTCCTTGCCACGGCTGCGGTGAAAGGGTTGAGTAAGACATTCACCGCCCCTGGGATCACAGCAAAACGAAGCTCCTGTCCCAAATTTTCCTCGCCGTCGAAATCAAGTTTCAAGGGCCCGTCTTCCGAGCATACCAGCACCGAGGCCGCACGCGTGTGCTTGACATCTTTTCGCTCAAGGTGCGTCCCGCGATAAACGGCTTTGAAGGCGAGGAGGATACGAAGCCGGGGCATCCCCTCGACCGTAATCACGTCAAACATCCCGTCATTGATAAGGGCCTTGGGAGCAATCCACATTCCTCTCCCGAAATATTGCCCGTTGGCCACCGCGACAAGATAGCAGCTTCCAGAATAAAACGGCTTCCCGTCACAAAGGACGCTAACCCGCTGGGGTCTATACTTGAGGAGTGTGGCAATCGTGGCCCGGAGAAAGGTTAGAGAAGAACGGCGGCGTGCCCGGTTCACCCGGTGATCCACCTCACCGCTGACCCCGGCGCTCGCAATGTTGAGAAATACGCGCGCCGAGGGTTTGCCGCCCGCTTGCATATTGAGATATTCGACCTTTCCAAGATCGCAAGGAACCGGATGGGCATGAGCCAGCCAGTCGACAGCCTTAAGGGGGTCTTCCGGCATACCCAATGACCGCGACCAGTCGTGGCCGGTCCCTAGAGGGATACTGCCAAAAGGGACCTTCAGGTCAGACCGCTGCACCAAAGCATTGAGTACAAAGTGATTGGTTCCATCGCCGCCAAGGGTGATCAGACGGTCGATGTCGGCTTTTGCAGCTGCGTCGAGATGTCCGGCCAAGTCCTGCGGCCTGTGGGTGACCGCAATCAAGAGCTCCCCAAAGGCATCGAACAGCCTCCCTTCGATCTTCCTAAATATCCTTTGAGCGTTGCCGTTAGCCGAATGCGGGTTGATGATGATAAGTGTTCTGATCTCTTCCTCCGAGCCCTTCAATCACTCCTCAAATCATTTTTTCCGCTTAAGGACATATTCCTTCGCACATTAGCAGATTCGCGCAGACTTTTCAACTTCTGGAGAGGAAATTGAAGCAACTTTTTTTCCTTGACCGCCATGAAATTTCCCCCTCACCCTATCCCTCTCTTCTTGGGGGGAGAGGGAAGGGGAAGTATATTTTTACTTGTATTTTTTTTCAAACCTAATATAATAACGGAGCAAGTTCCAAGGGGGGAAGTGGCTCGTGCAAGAACTTTGGTTGGAATCAAAAGCTGGAGGGACCAGATGTTGGCCAAACTGCGGAAAATCATCCGTGAAGGGTAGGACAATTGGAAAGGGTTTTTCCACTCCTCCGCATTCATTTTTAAGTCAATCTTTTGAAAAGAATAAGGGTCAGAGCAGGGGATTGATTTGCTTTTAAAATATTTTATGCTGTAATATAATAAACGAGCCAAGACCAAGGAGGCTGGCGATCATCAGAAAGGGGGAAGGATTATGGCCTTTATTCGCAAACGACGGATTTGGTGGGAACCTGTTCCCGAAGCAACGGGCTATGTGGTGTATGTAAGCCAGGACCGCACAGACTTTAATCCCAATCACTTCTCGTGGGAATCGACTCCCGGAATCGTCTCAAAACTCATTAACGGGAAGACCGAGCTAATCATTCCGGATGACTGGCCGGAGTTTCCCTCGGAACCGGGAACTTACTATATCGGGATCACCTCCAGAGATGAGGTGGGGAATCAAAGCGACCCTTTTTTATCCTTTGGCCTGTTCAAATTCCTTGCTTCACCGGCCCCCTCGAAGGGTGGGATCGAGAGTCTTTAGAGGAACGGGCCTTATTCGCCGGATGGATTCATTACACAAAGAGCACCCTGGAGTCCATCAAAAAGCTTACCGAACTTTCTCAGGATAGATTTAGCGATCAGGCACTTGGTAGATTCCTTTACCGAATGATTGCCAAGGATATCCACAAGACCGATCTGTTGGTGAACGGCCTTCTTGATTATTTCCAGGTTATCTCCCCGATTAGAAAAACGAACACCGTAAACATTCTCATCGAAGAGGTGTTAAGGAAACACCAGGTTCAACTGCAAGAGAAGGGAGTAAACTTAATTAAGAAACTTGAAAAGGATCTTCCCGAAATCATCATCCCCGATAAGCAGTTGAGATTTATTCTGAATTCGATTCTTCAATATGCGGTGACCTTGATGCCTTCCCATGAGACCCTTGGGTTTTTGACCCAATCCTTCGTTCTTGAGGAGCAGCCTCCGGAACAAACCTTATTCAGAAAAGGCGACCCTTATGTGGAGACCACCCTATTTTTTACAGGTTTTAAGAAACCGGTGGAGCCCTTTGGGAGAAGAACGGAAATCGAAAGTATACGAAAAGAAGATAGCCTGGATCTGGTATTGAGATTGGTCAAGGAGTCGGTTCATAGAAATCGGGGGGTGATGAAATTACAGGGAGATGAAAGTAAGGCAAGGTATTCTATTTCGTTGGAGTTCCCTGTTGAGAGAAGAACGGTGTTGCACTATCCAAACAACAATTGAGTTTATCCTGAGAAAGATCCTATCTTTTTCACCGGGAAGAGGGAAAGGAGAAATATGTGGCCGAGCCGATAACGCTTGAAGTCTTTTCCGATTATGTTTGACCCTGGTGCTACTTCAGTACCTTGCGTATTGAGCAATTGAGGATAAATTTTGATATCGACGTTCACTGGACTGCTTTTCCTCTTCATCCGGAAATACCGGAACAGGGGCTTACCCTTGAAGAACTCTTTGCAGGGAAGCCCATTGATATTAAGAGGATCGTTTCACGTTTGAGACAGGTGGCTGACGGATTGGGCTTGTCTCTGGGTGAACGCAAAAAGACTTATAACAGTCGTCTGGCTCAGGAATTGGCAAAATGGGCAGAATCGAAGGGAAAGGGAGATCCCTTTCATGAAGCTGTCTTTCGCACTTATTTTGTCGATGGAAAAAATATCAGCAAGGTGGATGAACTGGTGACCCTCGCCAAATCCATAGGTCTTCCAGAAGAGGAAGCTAAGTCGGTCCTTGAATCGAGAACCTTTAAGGAAGCCGTTGACTCCGACTGGTCGCGTTCTCGTGCCCTGGGAATTTCAGCGGTCCCCACATTTATCATCGACCATCAGTCAGTGGTGGGATTTCAACCCTATGAGGTACTCGAGGCATTCCTGAAAACCTGCGGCGCCAAGAGACGCAAGAGTCCGGATTGATCACTCAAATTTAGCTGAATCCTTCCAGGCGATAAAATAGCATATCGTTAGAAGCATTAAAGATACGAACTTGGTGATTACCCATGGGGAACAGGATGCTACAAGATCGGTCCGCCATCGACGAAAAGGCCAGCTATTCAATATGGTTTGTATTCATTGTGGCGATTTTCATCACCTGCTTGATCACGGCCAACATCGCAGCCGTAAAATTAGTAGAGGTATTGGGGTTCGTGCTGCCTGCGGGTACCATTATCTTTCCTATTAGTTATATTTTTGGCGATGTATTGACTGAGGTTTACGGTTACCGTCAGGCAAGGAGGGTGATATGGTTGGGCTTCCTCTGCAACTTCGTCGTTGTCGTTGCCCTATGGATCGGCCAAGTGCTCCCCCCCGCTTCGTTTTGGGACGGACAGAAGGCTTATGAGCGTATCCTGGGTTACACGCCCCGGCTACTCGTAGCCTCCTTCCTTGCCTACCTTGTGGGAGAATTTGCCAACTCATTTGTTTTGGCGAAGATGAAAATCGCTACAAAAGGACGCTGGTTATGGACACGAACCATTGGCTCAACGCTAATAGGAGAAGGATTGGATTCCTTGGTGTTCATGACTCTTGCCTTTGTGGGGACGATACCTATCGAGGCACTTTTATTAGCCATTTTAACCCAGTGGTTTGTCAAATCATTCTATGAAGCAGCGGTTACCCCTCTCACCTATATCGTGGTAAATTTCCTCAAAAGGAAAGAGGGGCTGGATTTATTTGATTATGACACCAAGTTTAATCCACTCTTGTTCGGGGAGTAATCCTTCAAGCAATATCGGTCCAAGGAATGGAGGTCCACAAAATTGTTTTCGAAAGATGAGCAGCAGGAAAACGATGGGGAAAAAGGCTGTTGTTCTATCGAGTGGGGGCGTTGATTCCACGACCGCCATGGCAATCGCGCTACAGGAGGGTTACGAGATTTACAGCTTGAGCTTTCGGTACGGGCAGCGCCATGTCGTCGAGCTGGAATCAGCCCGAAGGGTTGCTGAAGTCATGGGTGCAAAAAAGCATATGGTGATGGATGTAGATCTTGGGAAGATAGGCGGCTCGGCACTCACAGATTATATCAATGTGCCGAAAGGACGAGATGAAGCGGAAATCCGACAAGAAATTCCTGTAACCTACGTCCCGGCGCGTAATACCATTTTTCTTTCCTATGCCCTGGCGTGGGCTGAGGTGCTGGGGGCTTCAGATATTTTCATTGGTGTGAACACGATGGACTACTCGGGTTATCCTGATTGTCGACCCGAATATATCAAATCGTTTGAAGACATGGCTAATCTTGCTATCAAGGCGGCAGTGGAAGGCAAAATGCAAATCCATATCAGGGCGCCTCTTCTCAGGATGACCAAGGCTGAAATTGTTCGCAAAGGGGTTGAACTGGGGATTGATTACCGCCTCACCCATAGCTGCTATGATCCGTCACCGGAAGGGAAAGCCTGCGGGCAATGCGATGCCTGCCTCCTTAGAAAGAAAGGTTTCAGGGAAGCCGGAATTCCTGATCCTGCGGTTACTTTTTAGTCAAATTTTAGGTGTTATAAATGGATTGAAATTAAGCACCTTGATGAGGAAGGACAAAATTCAGATCATACATTCCATTGGATGCCATCTCTTGATTCTGGCCTTTCTTCCATGTCGGCCAGCCTTATGTTCTCCATGCAGTCAGCCATACGGTAAATGACAAGGATCAATTCCAGGACAACCCTATTTGAAATCACCGTTAAAAGGAATAACAAGGGGGCCCCGATCAGGAGCGCAAGAATTCCGAGCCACATCGAGGTTCCAAACCCTACGATGATAAGAGAGAGGGCCATCAGACCGGCAAGTATCATCGATAAACTGTAGAGAAACTTCATGATTCTTGGACTGATGAATTGATTAAATGAAAAATCAAAAAGAGCCTGGAGAAAGTTAACTTTCTTAAAGATGGGCATATTCTTTAACACTGTGGCGCGTGAACATTTTCCCTCGATTTGGACGTCGCTCAGGGATTCAGCGCAATTGACACAGAATCTGGCATCGTTCTCATTGGACGTACCACAATTTATGCAAAACATATCTGCCCCCCCTGCCTCATTTTAGAAGCTTAACTGACGGGTTTGATATCGATGATTTTCCAGCGGCCGTCTTCTCTCTTTAAGGTAACGTCCAGAACGGTTCTGCCGTCCTTCTGTCGCCCGCTCATTTTTTGGGAAGTCCTGACAAACCACTCTAACCGAACATCAGCGGTATCACCCGATATCGTCTGCTTCTTCAAATCATAAGAAAGATCAAGATAATTGTAATTTTCCCACATTTTGATTGTGTTCAGCCGCTTTGTCTCCGTTCCGTTAAAATCGCAAGAGAAACAGGACATAAAGAGATCAATATTCTTCTGAAGGTTTGCCTGTCTAATATTCTCAAAAAGGGACCCTATCCTTTCCGAATCGTTGTCTTCCATCACCGCAGGGGGATGGTTTGAAGAAGATGGGGTGGAAGGGGAAACAACGATTTCTTTCAAAACCAGTGTGCCGGACTCCGTATGTTGTGGCCAGAGGAAGTAGCCTCCCACAACCATCAGAGGGATGATGATACCAACTATCAGCAAGGGGATGGGCCGAAGGAGATCCCCTGCTAATCCGGGGGAAACGGTATGTCCTCCCATCTTAGCGGGCAGGAGAGAGAGGATTTGCCGATATTTTTTCAAGCTTTTCTCTCTCGATTTTATTTCCTTTTTCAATGCCTTCTTCTCTCTGACAAAATCGGGCTTTATGACCGCGCCTAACTTATAAAGAGATTGAAATTCCCCAAGCCGTTTTTGAATGGGTTTCAACTCATCTTCCAAAAAGGCCATTTCTCCCGTCGCCCTTTTTCGAATCGATTCGAGCTCCGCTTCAACTTCTTGATGCAAGGGCAACAGGGCCTCCAGCCGCTCCTTATAACGTATGAATAGAGGATCGAGGACATCACTGGAAATTTTTTCCCGCTGTGTTTCCAATTTCTTCATACGAGATTCTAACGTTTTCTCTTCTTTCAATAGCCGCAGCCATTCTTTGGACAATCTTTTGGTCGATTTATTTTCCAATCGTTGAGCGCCGGTCTCTTTAGATGGGATTCCCTGCATCAATAGAGAACCACATCTCATGCAATAATTCCCTTTCTTATAAAGCACCTGACATTTGGGGCAATAGAGTTTCACGTTTGCACTCTCCTCTTGGGAAGGAGGATCTTGTATGGCTAAAAGGAAGCTTCCACATTTTCCACAAAATTCATCCCCCTCACCATGTTGGACGCTACATTGCGGGCAAATGACCATTTTCCGCTCCTTATTTCCCGTTTAGCTCGTTAGAAATAATGCCCTGCTACTCTGCCCTGTACACCATGCGGTGCAGGGCTCTGCAGTCCTGCTATAGCGCGATGACATTCTAAATCGTTGCCAGGGGGTTTTAAGCCCCGCTCGGTTTCGAGCCGTTCGACAGTGCTCACGGCCCTGAGTATGTCGAAGGGTCGCAACGACTGAAGTTTGTAACGGGGTTTACTCAAGCATTAAGTAGGGTTAAAATGCATTTTATGTGCCATGAGACGAATGAATTTTTTCCTAAAGATTTCGGGGGTTTTTCTTATCATTGGAAAAAAGAATTGAACATTAGTACAGGCTGCGGACAAAAATTGTCCATTCTGCTCTTGTACTCTCTTCCCAAGTTGCTGGGATTCGTATAGAATTTAAGCCAAGGCTGCACGGGTATGGAAAACCGGTTTACCATCCAATCCATTGAAAGAATCTTCAAACAGAGATTCTCTTTTGCCACCCGCATCCGGTTATTATGGAAGCGGAGAGATTCCTTCCAAACCATCTTTGATGTGCTCAACAGCGCAGAGAAATTGATCTGTCTTCAATTTTATATATTCAAGAATGACGAAACCGGGAGGACCTTATCCAAGCTGCTAAAAAGGAAGAGCCGCGAAGGAGTGAAGGTCTATATTCTGTATGACCACTTTGGATCTTTTGGAACTCCAAGAAGTTTTTGGAAAGATATGCGCCTGGCTGGCATTCAGATCAGGGCCTCGCACCCCTTTAAATGGACAGCACCCTTTCATTATGTCCACCGGGATCACAGAAAGCTCATGGTGATCGATTCAAGTAAGGCTTTTACCGGCGGGCTCAACATCGCCAATGAGTACAGTGGCTTTCACCTCCGGAGGCGAAGCAGGGGATGGCGTGATACGGGAATTCTGGTGGAAGGTCCCATCGTCAATGAGCTTTTGGATACGTTTAAGAGAAGCTGGACCGCCTGGGGTGGAGAAAAGATTTTTTTTCAGGAAACGAGTGAAGAGATACGAAATAGAATGCCGAGAGACGGCATTCCTGCGCTTCCTATTTTCGCTTACTCCGGGAAGGGGAGAAAAAGAATGAGAAACCTTCTTCGCTACAGCATCGATCATGCTCAAACGAGCATTCTGCTGACCACCGCCTATTTCACACCGAGCCGAAGACTGATCGAGAAGCTCGAAAAAGCGGTGAAGCGGGGGGTGAAGGTGAGGCTTCTCGTACCGGGTAAAAGCGATGTTCCCGCTGCTTCCTATGCAGGGAGAGCTTTTTTCTCCAGACTCTTAAAAAACGGGATTGAGATCTATACTTACCTGGGAGAGATGCTTCATGCCAAGACGTATCTGTTTGACCAATGCTGGAGCATCATTGGTTCTACCAACCTCGATTACCAATCTCTTAGGTATAATGACGAGGGAAATATTGGAATCCTGGATTTATCTTTTGGTTCAAGGATGACTGAGATCTTTGAAGAAGACGTAAAAAACTCTGCCAAAATCGATAAAGAGACCTGGCGCCAAAGGCCTTTTTCAGAAAAAATCAAAGAACACTTCTTCGCTCTTTTCAGAAAAAGGCTTTAGAATTTCTGTTTCCAGCCTCGTCACCGTTCGATCGGGGTGGACCGGGAGAGTCGATCTGCATGTTGGTAAATACGGGGGAGGTTACCCTCGTCATTTTGTGACGATCAATCCAGACCGGTAGGATTGCGTGAAGTTACGGCAAAAACGATCCTGACCAAGCACAAGTTCGGTTGTCAAAATCGTTGCCCGCAAGGCCTGGTCCGTGGGATCCAGAATCGCCGAGTCAAGGCCGGCCATCATCGCCAAGGTGAGGAAGATCCGATTGATCAAATGCCTAGCCGGCAGCCCGAAAGAAATATTGCTCAGTCCGACGATCAGGTGAGCTTCTGGAAATTCGGAACGGATTCTCTGCATGGTTTCCATGGCGGTTTTCCCCGATTTCGAATCTGTCCCGAGTGTCAACACAAGAGGATCGATGTAAACCTTTTCATCCAGAACCCCCTTGGCACGGGTCTGATGGAGCACCCGACGGACAACCTCCAAACGATCTTCGGTGCCTTTTGGAATCCCGCTGTCATCAAGCGCCAAGGCGATCACCGGACAGCCATATTCGGCGACAAGGGGCAGTACGTATTTCAGTCGCGCAGATTCTCCGCTGATGGAATTGATCATCGGCGTCTTCTTGACCTCTTTGAGAGCGGAGGAAAGAGGTTGGGGGTTCGGGCTATCGAGGCATAAAGGCACGTCAACCGCCTCCTGCACGATCCTGACCAGCCATAAGAGATCTTCTGCTTCTCGGTCTGGCGAAGTGCCGGCGTTGACATCGAGGAAATCTACGCCACCGGCAACCTGACTCTCAGCCAGATCAACAATGAAATTCCTATCTCTTTGAGAGATTGCCCGGGCCACCTGCGAGCGGGTCCCGTTGATCTTTTCTCCAATGATCATCATATCGTTATAAGTTCCTCCTCTTAGGGTATCTTTATTTCATCATCGCCCGGCTCTGTTGTTGCCTACCCCTTACCTGAATTTGGGTAAGCCACTGGTTTTACCAGTGCGACTTGAAAAGGTTTGACCGTTAAGCATAACATCCTCCCGTGGCTTGATGAGAAAAGCAAACGGCACAGGAGGGTGTTATGGAACAAAATTTTCAGGATTGTCGAAGCTTATCCCATTCGGAATGGGATTGCAAATACCATCAAATACCATATGGTGTTTATACCCAAAAAGAGACGGAAAGCCCTGTTTGGCAATCACGACGCCACCTGGGTGAAATTTTTCATGCTTTGGCTCGGCAGAAAGAGTGCCAGATACTGGAAGGTCATCTCCTACCGTAAGCGGAGTCTCGAAAAGTCCGGATCAAAATACAAATGATTCGCGGCAAACGAATAGAGATGGAAGATAAGTTGCGATCCTGTAACCAATCCTGCCTTTCTTCTTGACTCTGGCGGGGTCTTGTCCTATTTTTTGTGCAATAAGATGAACCCTCAAACCTACGACAAGATATTCTTTACAGGTCAATGATGTCACAAAATATTGAATCAGGAGGATGCCGATGAAAAAGGTAGAAAAGATGGTCATGATGGTGATATGTGTGGTGTTGTGTGTTTCCATCCCAGTCTGGACAGCGTCTGGTCAGGCTGACGACCGCGGAAGTAAAGACCACCCGATGTTTACCCGTATGCCTAATTTTTATATTGACAGTTATGAGACGAAACAATTCGATCAGTACAAATTCAAAGACCAACAAGGAAAAGCAATACCCGTCGAAGGGGCGTTTTATAAAATAAGCTACTGCATCAAGAGAAACCAAAAACCGCCCAGTGAAATTCAGATCATTCGTAACCACACCAATGCCATTCAAAAAATAGGGGGCGTCGTGTTATCGGCGGACGAAAGAAATGCTTACTGCACCATCAAAAAGACCGGCATGGAAACGTGGGTTCATGTTCATCCATGGAACCAGGGAGATTGCTATACGTTAACGATTATTGAAAAGCAGGCGATGGCCCAGGATGTTCTTGCCGATGCCAAGCAAATGGCCCAGGAGATTAAGAACACCGGTAAAGTGGCTCTCTACGGCATCTACTTTGACACCGACAAGGCTACTGTAAAACCGGAATCCGAGCCAACCTTAAAAGAGATTGCAAAGTTTTTGAAAGAAAATTCTTCGATCAAGATTTATGTCGTAGGTCATACGGACAGCACCGGTGATTTCAATCACAACCAAAAGCTCTCTGAGGCGAGAGCACAATCCGTCGTCAAGGAGCTTACCGGTAAGTACGGTGTCGCGGCAAACCGCTTAAAAGGACATGGCGTTGGGCCGTTGGCTCCAGTAGCGAGCAACAGCACCAATGAAGGCAAAGCAAAGAACAGACGCGTTGAGCTGGTGGAACAATAGTACCGGCTGTTATATTCGGAACGATTCAAACGCAGAATAGAAGACGCGACACGAGTCGGATGATCAAGAACAATGGGGGGTAGGGGGGCGCACGAAATAGGGAAATTAAGGGATGTGGATTCTAACACAACATAAAATTACTATTCCTGTGTCAGAGTTATTCAACTTAACCGGCAACGTCCCCCCATGACCTCGACGACCGGGACGTCGACGACCGAGACGTTGGTTCTAAAACAACTTGTGCCATACCGATCATTTGTCCAGAAAATAACCTGCCGCTGTCCCTGCTTGCCGGCCCCGGTCCCGACCGAGGGCGGGGCAGGCAGGCGCCTCGCGTGTCCGTAAACCCCAATACTTGCCTTTTTGCTTCCCCAAAATATCTGGCCACCGTTAAAGAGAGTGAACCCGGACCTCCACCTGAGGAGATTAAAGGACCGTAACTTGTTCAAGACTTCGGCGATTTCGCACAAAAGGCACAAGGGGCAGACTTGTTTATTGTTTTGCTCAAAAGGTATATTTAGCTCAAGGAATTTAATGGCGATATTTGGCAGGCCCGTAGGTTATTTAATTTATGCTGAAAATTCGGGCAACCGAAGTTTTTTCACTTGACATATAAGTTTTTTCTCATATAGAATTCATGTCACTTGGAGCAAATTCGATTATCTGGCTGGAGGGAAAGGGGGGTCTATGAGCCGTGAGGTGAACATCGACTTGTCAGAATTTGGAATCCCAAAGTTCCAAATCAAAGGTCTCCGATGGATTGTGGTCGGTATTTTCGGGGTCCTCTTTTTGTTTACGTTTTTTTATAGCGTGGCCACTGAAGAGGTGGGCGTCGTCCAGCGTTTCGGTGCTTACACAAGGACCGTCCCGCCCGGCCTGCACATTAAAATGCCCTTCGGCATTGAAACCGTAACTAAAGTTTCCGTTGAGCGGCAGTTTAAGGAGGAGTTTGGATTCAGAACCAAGGCCGCCGGGATAAGAACGGTTTACGAATCAAAAGCATTCAGTGAAGAAAAACTGATGTTGACCGGAGATCTGAACGCCAGCGACGTGGAGTGGATCGTACAGTACAGGATTGCCGATCCTTACAAATTTCTGTTCAAGGTGCGAAATGCGACCAAGACCTTCCGGGACATAAACGAAGCCCTGATGCGTGAGGTCGTTGGCGACCGTTCGGTGAACGAAGTGTTGACGACTGGGCGGGTCGAGGTCGCCAATGAGGTGACTCGCAGACTTCAGGCCTTATGTAACGAATATGAAACCGGGATCAAGGTGGACCAGATCGTCTTACAGAATGTGAACCCCCCGGAGCCAGTGAAACCAGCATTTAACGAAGTCAACGAAGCACAACAGGAACGCGAGAAATTGATCAATCAGGCCCGTTCTGAATATAACAAAGTGATTCCAAAAGCCAAGGGGGATGCCGCGAGAATAATCGAGGAGGCAAAGGGCTATGCTATTGAACGGGTGAACCAATCCCGCGGGG
>Ga0299912_10001714_pt1 | contig 17700 bp, 15 predicted proteins | sample RVTome_2_FD_207667 | JGI IMG/M metagenome (GOLD analysis project Ga0299912, IMG submission 207667) | Soil microbial communities from uranium-contaminated site in the Upper Colorado River Basin, Wyoming, United States - RVT95D214 (version 2) ... | reverse complement strand
ACTTGGCCACATTTCTCACAGCGATACTCATAAATCGGCATGATCTTCTCCTTCACGTTTGCAGACTCCAACACCCTGCCTGCCTATACAGTAATCTTTTTGTTCCATTTCAAGCTCGTTTTAGTGTCCGCATCCCCCCTGATGAGCTCGGCACGCATTGTATACAGAAAGCTCCTCAAGCTTATTTTGACTTAATAACTCAAGATTTTCTTTAACGGTTGGAGCCGCTGCGGCATAGACTTTCACACCCATGGCGTTTAACTTGGTTATGGCACCTGAGCCTATCCCGCCAACAACCATTGCCTCCACACTCTTTCCATCAAGGGCCATAATTGGATTGCATGCGCCGTGGACATGATGGAGATCTTGGTTGTTTACCGTCAAAACTTCTTTTCCCTCGGTATCGACGATGATAAACGCCGGTGCCGAACCAAAATGGTCATAAACCTTGCTCTCTACTCCTTCATTACCCTGAACCGCAAAACCTACTTTCATGACTTTCTCCTTTCTCGTTAATATTCAGACTTCCCCAGATGCCTGTATGGCACCGGTGACAAGTTCTCTTACTCGTTATTGTTTCTGCTGAGTTCCACGGCAACACCTACCTTGTCCTCTTCCAAACCCCCTGGCATACTCCCCATCTTCTTCTGCTCTGTGAATGTTTCCACTTTTGCAAGAAGGACAGTTCTCCGGTCTACCCGTTCCGTAAGGAAGTTGCCAGGTGTGCTGGCAGTCATAGCACCTAAATTTTCTCATAGAAGCTATTTCAAATTCACCTCCTTCAATCTTGAGTGCCCTGGCTTTAACCAACGCCTCGGCCACCTTTTTATGTGCCGATTCGATAATCCTGCCAAAGGTTTGACGGGAAAGGTTCATCTTTTCCGCTGCCTGGTCTTGATATAGACTCTCAAGATCAGCAAGCCTAATAGCCTCAAACTCGTCAACAGTTAAAATGACTTCTTCTAACATCAAGAGTGGGATACCTCTTGGCTTAAAGTAATTGCTTTCAGGCATGGAACCAACTCGCCTGCAGTTTTTCGGCCTTGCCATTCGAAACTCCTCTTCTCATTCTCAAGGTTAATTATAAGCATATGCTCATAATTTGTCAAGGGTCAAATTAAATACACCAAGAATGTTAATTCGTCAAAGTCCGGTACCAGCGCTAACATTTATATTCTTTTTCCAACCTACCCACTCCCTTGTTGACAATCCTCCACCAATCTTTTTTAATATGGAATATGCCTTTCTTCATTGTTTTTCTCCTCATCCTTTTCTCAACCCCCTCCTTTGGCCAAACGATAAAAGAATCCCCTCTTCAGGTCTGGAGCGTAGGCGATCATCGATGGACGATTGAAGAGGAGTCTCAATATAGCAAATGGGTCGAAGCAAATCTTACAGAAGATTTCTTTATTCGCTATAAGATTCCTGTGGATTGTGCTGATGTCCCATATGCGATCCGCTGGATCTATGCACGGATCGCCCACCTCCCTGCTGCTGCCACAACGAAGGACGGTCAATTGATCGGCCACTGGTCTACCCATTGGGGAAATCTGCCGACCCATCCTGAGTGGCATAAGGACCTTCGTTTTCGCACGGCGCTTCTTCACATGCTTTCTGAGACTACCACCCGAACCCTCCCCTCTGACACCTATCCCATTCGAATTGACCCAGATTCAGTTACCCCTGGCACGGTCTTCTATGTCACCGAGTCCCACTCCGGAATGATCGGCTATGTCATCTTGGATGGAAGGACTGCCCATCCCCTTCAGACCTGGGAATCGACGTCTCCAGCGAAGATTCAAAAAATGAGTCTAAGAGACTTTCTCGCCCCAAAGCCCGAGTCAACGACCTATTCCGGTTTGGTAAAGTTTCGCTGGCCAATATTTGATGATGGACAATGGAAATATCTCCCTGTAGAAATTCATCCCTTCTATTCTCTCGAACAATACTCCTCCAGCTTTTATGAAGGCTATGCTGATTTCGTTGAAGCTGTGGCCAAGAGAATTGACCTGACGGATTATGATCCTTTGGAAAAAATGGAAAAGGTTTTGGACACGACAGCTAGCTATCTGAGAGAAAGAGTCCCCATTGTTTTAGCGGGATACCAGAGGTGTCACAAAGGCGGCTGTCCCGAGGGTTCCGCTCTCTGGGAAATCCATAGCACTCCTGGCCGTGACGGGAGAATTGTCATACTCATGGACCATCTTCATCACATCATTGAAGCAAACTCTATTGACCAGGAGACGGTGAAAGAAAGGATGGAGGCTGTCTCGATCCGCATCTCAAAGGATCGTACGATCACATTCTATGACGTCTATCAGAACTACCTCTGGCTCTCCCCTCATCCAGAGGATTCCGTTGAGGCTCGGTGGGGATTGAAGAAGTGCGAGATGATCCTTTCCCAAATCCGAAGCGCCAAAAACTCCCTCACCTTCATTGAGAGGCGTTACCGGAAAAAGGACCCCAAATATGCGGACTTCGCCATTCGGCAGCAACAGGAGATCCTTCGAAGACTCACCGAGGAATGGGAGCGATCTCATTGCAAAGAAATCCCTCCGGCAAAAAAAGGGAAGAGGGGAAATGGAGGAGCCGCCGGAAAGAGAAGCTTTTGAGCAAGGCTAGGAGGGTAAGAAATACTTTGCGATGTCGATATGGTATTTGTTGGGGTCCAAGGTTTTGGTGATCGTCCGTTTGAAATGGTTTGGCGAATCGGTTTCTGTGAGGTCAACCAGCTCCTTCTTTACATCCTTCTTCTCATGCCATTCCACGAGGATGACCCGGGGACGATCCATCCACTTCGGATCAGGGTTGGGTTTATAGATGATCCCCAGTTCATGGGTATCGAGAAGGACCAAGGATCCAATGGGATAAATCCCAACGACACCAATGAGGATTTTGAGGAGGAGGGGGTCGAAATGGATGACTCTCTCCCTCAACATAATCGCCAAGGACTGCTCCGGCGTATAAGGATTTTTCTTATAAATCTTGGCAGTTGTCATGGCATCATAAGAATCCGCAATCTGAATGATTCTTCCGAAAAGGCCCAACTCCTTCTTCCGAAAGAGCTTTGGATATCCAGAAAGATCATTATTGAGGTGGTGATCAAAGATGCCAATCACCATCCTCGGATTAATCTCCCCCAGTTGTTTCAGGTTAAGGGCGATCTCGACCCCGAGCAGGGGGTGCTTCTTCATCATGCCCCATTCTCCCTCATCGAGGGGGCCGGCCTTGGTTAGAACCTCCCTCGGAATCTTTGACTTCCCGATGTCATGAAGGAGAGCAGTGATCCCTAACTCCGTCATGATCTTTCTCGAGAATCCCAAACGCTTTCCAATAGCCAACGCGTAGATGGCGACATTGACGGAGTGGTTGAAGGTATACTCATCATAGTTTTTGATCGTTGCCATTCCCAGCATGATAGATTCATCCTCCACGATGAGATGGACCGCCTTCTGGGCCAACCGTTTCAATTTCCTCACGTCGGCATACTGTTTCCCTTTGATGTTGGTAATCACCTCTTTCATCGTCCCGATCGTCTCAAAGAATACCCTCTGGGCTACCTTTTGCTGATCCACTAAATAGTAGGTAATGGTATCCTCTTCCCCTTCCAAAACCTCCAAGGGATTCACCTCAATCGATGTGATACCACGATTCACCAATAATTCACTCAAGAGCTCTGCATTATTCTCACGACCATCCTCCAGGCTCATCAAACCATAGATGAATTCCTTCAACGTCGTCTCATCCACCAGGCTCTTGACGACGACCTCGCCAATCCTTTTCTTCCTCCAATGGGTGAGAAGATATTTGAAACTTGTAAATCCTTCAACAGAATAACGGAGTCGTTCGCCGTTTAAGAAGAGCTCATTGTCCACGAGGATGGAGAGAACCCCTTGCATCTTTATCCACTGATTGATCGTTTGAAGGGACTCTTGGACGAACTGCTCGAGCGCTGTGTTCTTAGAATCATAGATCTGAGAAATCCTCATCAACACATGAAATTTCGTGACGATGGTGTTTCCCAGTTTCAGGAGTTCCGCCTCCATCGCCGTTGATTGTTTTTTGGCCGTCCGGCGGGTTTGGATCGCAGATTCGACGTTATCCATCTTCTCTCTCCCCTGCCACGTTAGATCTTTGACCCAAGCGGGCAAGAAATTCTTGAAATCGGTGTTCGATCATATCTCAATCTTCCTTTATCTTTGAGCCACCTGTCTTGGGCCCCCTTCCATCACTTTCAGCGCATTGGTCGCGCAGAGCCGCATCTCATCCCACTTTCCCCCTTGGAACCATCTTCTCTTCTTTGCGATCTTCTTCAATATGGGAATCGCCTCCTCAGACCCTGTCTCACCCAAGGCCCTGAAGAAAGAGACCTTCTCCTCATAGTCCCGTTTGTAAAAGTCTTGGGAGAGGATGATCTCCATCAACGGCTTCACTGCTTGGCCTTTGGCCATCCTCGCCAAAATGAGCGAGGCCTTTGCCCTGATCCCAGGCACGGGATCCCTCAAAAATTTTTCAGCGAGATCCTTTCCCTTCTCCCCAAACCTGCCCAATAATTGGAGGGTCTCCTCCCTCACCCTCGTGTCTTGATGGGCGATCAAGTTTCCCACATATTTCAACGTGGAGGGATGCCCAATCTTCCGGAGGACGTAGAGGATATGGCAGATGAGAAAGGGGCTCGGATTCGACAGGAATTTCGTCAGAGGTTGAATCTCCTCTCGACAGAGTTTGACGAGGATGTCACACACCGCTTCTCTCCACTTCCCAGACTCCAATTCCCCTAGCAACTGGCAGAGCGGGACGATGGCTTGTTTCGTCAGGAGTTGGAGGTATTGGTGGATCGACTCCTTGTCCACTGCCCCATTACCTTTCATTGCCTTCCCTAATAATGCGATGGCTTGACCACTGGAGGAAATCTCGAAAATACGGCGAAGGGCAAAGATCTGTTTGTCCTTCAGAACCATGGACTCCATGACATCGGTTAGGTTTTGCAAGATGGTAACGGCTCTTCCTACCAATCCATTTTCGAGGAGACGGGTGATGATCTGCTCGAAATAGGAAATCATATTTTCATAAGCGTCAAAATCCTCGCCAAGATGAAGGAGGATTTCGACGAGGTTATTGATCAAAATGTAGACATACTCCGGTTGTTGCTCCTCGCGGGCGACCCGGGCGATCTCTTCCATCTCTTCAGGAGTGAGTTCGCAGGCTTGGACCAGGGACTGACCTGGGGAGCGGTTGAGCACGTTACTTAAGCTCTCCACCGCAACGACTTGGGCCCCTTCGGCCTCGCTCTCATCCGCCGCCTCCTCGAACCATTCTTCACTGGACCCTCGATACTCTAATCCCCTCGCCAGATCCTCCTCGGTCTCAGGGACAGCGCGACTGCCTCCTTCCAAAAAGTCGTCGACAGACGTAAAGGTAATGTGAGGAAAATCTTTCTCCCAGAGCAGGGTGACAAGATCATCTTCCAACCGATTGACGACGTCACTCCTTCTCACAATATCGAGGAAATTGACGATCTCATCGAGATCTAACCCTTTGTAGAATCGGATCTCACGAATTCCATCTTTATAGAAAAGAAAGGCCAAACTCTCCTTGGTGTCCTCACTTTCGTAGACCACTTTCCCCCGGTAGATCAGTCGGTGTTCTCCTATCTGAAAGGACAAGGAATCGAATTCATCGAAGTAGCGATCAAAATCTTTCCTTAACCGATCCATAAATTTTGACAGGATGGGATGGTTGGGTTCATAGAGCCGATAGGCTTTCATGGTCTGGAGCAAAGTTTGAATCAACGATTTCGTCGATTTTAGCTCCTCCTCGATCGCCTTCTCATCAAAGTCATCGACTTTATTCTCGAGCTCCTTCACCAAATTTCCCCTCCCGATTCTTCTCTATTTAACAAATCCATGCTATGACGAACTGAATATCCATCCTCTCCTTTGAGGAACCGATCCAATTCCGACTTGAGAACCTTCCAGCCTCTTCCGGCCTTTGCCCCCTTGATCTTACCGATGTAAAGGTACTTCAGGTAGGTGGGCCTTGAAATCCGAAGGTAATGACAGGCCTCCTGGGTTGTTAGAACAATATTTTCACTGTTATTTTCCACAGTTTTTCACTCCTCGTGTGACTTTACACTAATTGATAGCATTTTCCATACCAAGTCCTCTGTTTATCTCTTAACCCTTCAATATTGCAAAAGAATGATCTCTTATACATTATTCCACCCGAAAAGGAGGGTGGCATTTTTTGTTCCCCAGTGTAAAATTTTATTCCACTTTTCTGTTGATCCTCCGAAAGAATATCGGTTAGAATTTCTACATGCCAAAGTCTTAGAATTTTCTTTTAGTACTTGAGATTATATTGTGTTTTAAGGCCTAATCTTAACCTTAACTTTAACCTTGTATTTTTTAGAGTTTATGAGGAAATGATGAAAAAGCAATCTGATCAGAAAAGAGTAAAAGAGATCCTTAAAATTTTATCCAAAGAGATCCCTGATTCCAGAATCGCCCTGAGATTCTCTAACCCTCTCCAACTCCTGATTGCCACAATTCTTTCGGCTCAATGTACCGATGTCAAGGTGAATCAGGTCACCGAGACCCTATTCAAAGAGTACCGTTCGGCAAAGGATTATGCTACGGTCAATTTGGCAGAATTGGAGGAGGAGATCCGGCCAACGGGGTTCTATCGGAACAAGGCCAGGTCGGTCCAGAAGTCTTGCCAAGAGTTAGTGGCTCGATTTGGAGGAGAGGTCCCGAAAACCTTGGAGGAGCTGGTGACCCTGCCCGGTGTGGGAAGGAAAACAGCCAATGTCATCTTAGGGAACGCTTTTGGAACACCCGGAATCGTGGTGGATACCCATGTTCGCCGGGTGAGTCAAAGAATCGGTTTGACGAAGAATGATGATCCGGTCAAGATTGAGTTCGACCAGATGGAGATCGTGCCTAAGGATGAGTGGACCCATTTTTCAAACCTCCTCGTCTGGCATGGCCGTAAAATCTGTGTGGCAAGAAAACCTCTCTGTGAGATCTGTCCCATTGTGAAGTTGTGCGACTATGGTTCTAAGAAAATGGGAGTGGAACTCAAACGGCGTTAGCGAACCCCCAGGCAAACCCAATACTTGCATAAAAAACGTTCCACCCAACTGCCTTTTCAATGTAACTTTAGGGTCTCCCTACCCCATTTCCTCATTCGGAAAGCTCAGTTTCAAGATCATTTCCATTCCGTCAAAAATATGCTAATAAAGATTGATTAATCATTTCTGGAGGCCTTGGGAATGAACCATTTTTTTGATGTTTATCGACAAAAGACACCCTTTTCGAGAAAGCTCTTTGAAAGGGCCAAAGAGGTGATGCCTGGAGGAATTTCTCATAACATTCACTATTTCCCGCCCTACCCTTTCTTTATCAAAAAAACAAAGGGCTCTAAAATCTGGGATGTGGACGGAAATGAATATGTGGACTTCTGGATGGGCAACTATACCCACATCCTGGGATACCGTCCATCCGTTGTGGTCCAGGCCATTGAAAAACAATTAAAAGAGGGAATCCACTGGGGCCTCGTATATAAAAAGCAGATCGAATGGGCAGAATTGATTCGAGAACTGGTCCCCTCCGCAGAAATGGTCCGGTTCTGTTGTTCTGGGACAGAAGCAACGATGTATGCGGTCAGGCTTGCCCGTGCCTTCACAGGTAAAAAAACTATCCTGAAAGCTGCAGGGGGCTGGCATGGAGCCAATTCTGATCTCTCCCTCGGTATTAAAATGCCTTATGAAAGGGATGAAAGTCTCGGCTTGTTGCCCGAACTCCAAAAATATACAAAAGTGATTCCCTTTAATGACCTTTCTGGCTCACTCGAAATCATTCACCAAAACCAAAAAGACTTAGCTGGGATTATTCTTGAGCCAATCATTGGCGAAGGAGGTTTCTCCCCAGCTACGAAAGAATATCTCCAAATGCTTCGTTCCGAAACTAAAAAGCGGGGAGCCCTTCTGATTTTCGATGAAGTCATTACATGTTTTCGAGTTGCCTTAGGGGGTGCTCAGGAGAGGTTCAACATCATTCCAGACCTAACCACTTTGGGAAAGATTGTCGGCGGAGGGTTACCCGTCGGCGCTCTGGTGGGGAAAAGGGAGATACTGGAGAGGACTTCACCTGAAAAGAAGAGAAATAAGTGGGAGAGAATTTTAATCGGCGGGGGTACCTTTTCTGCCCATCCTTTGACAGCCGCCGCAGGATTGGCAATGCTCCGTTATCTAAAAGATCACCGTGAAAAGGTCTACCCTCTTTTGGAATCAAAAGGAGAAAAGGTTCGAAAAGGGGTCCAAAAGGCCCTTGACCGAGAAGGATTGAATGCCGTGGTCACAGGGATCGGCTCACTCTTTCAGACCCATTTCCCTTTTGAAAAAGGAGTGACGCTGAATTCTCCACAATCGATTCACCGATTCACCAATATAGAGAAAAGGGAGATTGAGTTTCGAGTCAGAATGCTCTCAAAAGGGATTCATGTGATGCACGGCGGAGGGTGCCTTTCCATCGCCCACTCTGGTGAGGATATCAAAAAGATCATCATGGCCGTCGGAGAGGTCGGCAGAGAGATGGCCCAGTCTTGATTGCGGATTTCGGAATGCGGATTGCGGATTAAAAAACCTTCGGCTTTGGACTTTTACATTTGACATTGAAGTTGCAAAATTCAGGAGGGGGCATGAAACGTAAGGAACTTCCTATTCCGCCCCATTTCAACCCCGGCAAAGTAGGTGATGTCTGGAGGATACCCTATCAGGAAAGGGCTGAGGAGGCTGAAAAATGGGCAAAGCAAAACAAGATAAAGCCTGCTGCCGGTGATCGATTCCGAATCTGCTTACTGCCGGTAGACGTTCAAAATACTTTTTGTATCCCAGGATTTGAGTTATACGTTGGAGGACGTTCAGGAACGGGAGCAGTAGATGACAACCGAAGGTTGAGTGCATTCATTTACCGCAATCTCAACGCGATCACGGAAATATGCCCGACGATGGACACACACCAGGCGATGCAGATTTTTCACAGCATTTTCTTCATCAACGGCAAAGGAGAACATCCCGCACCTTTCACCCTTATTTCTGAGAAAGACGTGCAACAAGGGGGTTGGAAATTCAACCCCCCAGTTGGTCCTAGCCTTGGAATCACCGAAGATTACGCACAACGATACCTTTTACATTACACAGAAAAATTGAAAAAAGGGAGTAGATATGATCTCACCGTATGGCCGTACCATGCGATGCTGGGAGGCATCGGTTATGCCCTTGTGTCATCGATTGAAGAAGCCATCTTTTTCCACACCATCGGTCGATACAGTCAGCCAGATTTTCAAATGAAGGGAAACAATCCTCAAACAGAAAATTATTCCGTCCTCGGTCCAGAGGTGTTGGAAGACGTAGAGGGGAGACAGATTGCTCAAAAAAATACCCGTTTTATTCAGAAGCTCTTGCAGTTCGACATCGTCATTATTGCCGGCCAGGCCAAGAGTCACTGCGTTGCCTGGACCATCGCTGACTTGTTAGTGGACATTCTTCTTCGAGACAAAAAGTTGGCTGAAAAAGTTTATCTGCTGGAGGATTGCACGTCACCCGTCGTCGTCCCCGAGGTTCTGGACTACACCGATCAAGCAAATACGGCTTTCCGGAGATTTGCTGAGGCAGGGATGCACGTGGTTCGGTCAACCGATCCGATTGAAAGTTGGCCCGGAGTTAAATTTTGAGATGTCTCCTGCCAATCAGGTCTCTCGTGTACTATCATCAAACTTGATGTGAGGGTGAATATAAAAGTCATTCTGGTTTTCGAATCACGGTGAGAAAGGACAGTGATGGGGAGAGAGGGGCCGAAGCAACAAGAACTTACAGCTTCGCCTCATTCATTCGGTTTAACTTCTCACCTCTAGCCTCTTGCCTCTAACCTTTAACGTTCTTAAGGTACCCAACGGCTTTCTCAGCGACGATCTCCGCATCGTGGACAGAATCGCTGATGCCGATCCCCCTATAAGCACATCCCGTGAGAAAGAGACCAGGCTGGAGGTTCGTTCGCTCCTCGATTTGAGCCACTTTCTTCAGATGACCTACGAGATACTGAGGCATAGACTTCTCCCATCGATGGATCCTCGTCAGAATAGGATCCCCTTCAACTCCCATAATATCCTTCAGTTCTTCTCGGACCACCCTAAGCATCTCCTTATCGTCAAGGCTGACGAGTTCTTCGTTGTTCGCACCACCCACAAAGGCCCTCAGCAATACAGCCTCATCCGGAGCCCGGTGGTTGAACTTGACAGAGGTCCATGTGGAGGCCATAATTCTTCTCTTTTCTGACCGTGGGATAATGAATCCGAATGCATCCAAGGGGTGACGAATTTGGGAGCGGCGATAGGCTAAGGAAACAGTGGCACTGGAAACATAGGGAATGGTGAGAAGGTTTTCAGAAAGCTTGGGGTCCATCTCTTCAACGATCTTTGCTGTAATGAACGCAGGAGTGGCTAAGATAATTGAATCGGTTTTAAGGAAGGTTCCATCGGATAGCCGGATGTCATAATTCCCCTCCTCGGTCCTTTTCAACCCCGTAACCTTCTTTTGAAGACCAATCCTCTCTTCTCCAATCTTCTCTCTTAGACAGTCAACCCACTCTCCCAATCCATCTCTTAGGGTCAAGAACATCGTCCTTTGGGATCCCCCCTTTTTTTGCCATTGGAGGGCCATCTTTCGCCTTGCCAACATGCCACGGATGAGACTTCCATACTCTTCTTCTATCTGAAGGAACCTGGGGAAAGTACTTTTCAGTCCCATGGTCTCCGGTGTACCAGCATGAATTCCCGCAACGAGGGGCTCTGCAATCTTCTCCAATGCCTCCTCACCCAGGCGACGCCTAACAAAATCGGCAAGACTCTCTTCTTCATCCGATTTCTTCTCTGGAATGAAAAGATCCATAGCCATCCGAATCTTTCCAGGCCAAGAGATAAGAGAACTCTTGATGAAGGGCATGAAACTGGTCGGAACCATGAGCATAAACCCTTCTGGCAATTCGTGGAGCTTCCCATGTGAGAGAATGAAGACTCTCCGATTCTCATTTGTATTTAAAATCCTGTCTCCGAGCCCAAGTTTTTCGCAGAGGGCAAGGGCCCACGGCTTCTCATAAAGGAAACAGTCAGGCCCTCCCTCGATGACGAAGCCATTCACCTTCTCGGTCAGAATACATCCCCCGACCCTATCCTGTTCGTCAAGGAGTTGAAGATGAATCGATTCACCGATCTCCTTCGTCTTCACCAGAGCAAAGTAGGCGGTTGCCAGGCCGGCAATCCCACCGCCAACAATAACCAGTCGTTTCATTCGTATCTCCTGTACTTAGGATTCAAGGATTCCAGGGGTCAAGGGTTCAAGTGTTTAATGTCTAAATATAGTAATAAGGCTCTTTAGCAGTTCACTTGACCCCTTGAATCCTAGACTCCTTGAACCCTTTCATCCGTTCTTCTACAACACTAGCGAGGGCATCCAAAAATGTTTTGGAAATGTTTAGCGAAGGGGAACGTTTCAATACCATCCCTAAGGATTCCGCCTTTTCCCGGTAGAATATATCGATATCGTAAAGGATCTCAATATGATCTGAGACGAAACCGATGGGAACGATGAGAATCTCACGAACCTTCTCTCTCGAAAGTTGGTTCAGGACAGATTCCACATCTGGACCTGCCCACTCCTCCGGTCCGCTGCCCTTGCTCTGGAAAGCCATATGCCAGACGAGGGGATCGAGCCCCTCAAGAACTCTTTTGACACATGCCTCCATCTCTTTGGCATAGGGATCGTTTTCTATCATTGATTTTGGGAGACTGTGAGCAGTGAAGATGAGATGAATTCTCTTTCTCTCTTCCAGAGTGAATTCCATCAACCCTTCTCGAATCTTCTCTCGAACTGCCTCAAGAAAAAGGGGATGCGAGTACCACCCTGTAACAAAAGAGACTTCTATCTCTTTTCCCAAATTCTTTTTCACTCGATTCACCTCTTCAATATAAGCCCCGGTGCTTGCACGGGATTGGAAAGGCGCCATGGGAAGAGCGATGACTTCTCGAATGCCATCTCGAAGAATCTCCTTCAATGTCTCCTCAATCAATGGGTGACTATAACGCATTCCCACATAAGATTTGAATTGATGACCCTTTGTATTCAGCCTCTCTTCCAATCCTTTGGCCTGTCCTTGTGTGATTTGGGGAAGAGGTGAAGACCCTCCAATTAAGCGATAGCGTTCTTTCACTTTCTCCAGTTGCTCTGGAGAGGGTTTCCGACCCTTAAAGAGTCGGATCAGTAAAAACTCCACTTCCTCTAAAGAATGGGGTCCTCCAAAGGCCAATAGAAGAACGGCTCTCATAAATTTACTCCGATGGAAAATGGTCAGGGGTTTTTGGGTTAGGAAGCCGGTTTGGTTTATGGGCAAAGTGTTATGGCTAAAGATTTAAAACCGAGTGACCTAACCTTAAACCTAAACTGGCATCTTAACCTTAACCTTCACCCCTTTCTCTCCTCAAGAACGGGATTTAGAACTATATTGATGGACAGCCTCTACCAAAGCAACCACATGGTCGACAGGAGTATTGGGAAGGATACCATGGCCGAGGTTGAAGATGTGGCCGGGCCGACCCTCTGCGCTGTCAAGAATCCGCTTCACCTCCTTTTCGACCAAATCGACAGGACCGAGGAGAATGACGGGATCGAGGTTTCCCTGAACGGCCACATCATATCCCAGACGTGCCCACGCTTCTCTTAGATCTACCCGCCAATCCAGCCCGATGACATTCCCACCTGCCCGCTTCATACGTTCTAAGAGCGTTGAAGAAGAAGTGGCAAAATGGATGAGAGGAACGTTTCCATCCAAACCATCGATCACCTTTTTAGAATAAGGAAAGACATACTCTTCATAATCGTTCGGGCTCAAGCATCCAACCCAGGAGTCAAAGAGCTGAAGTGCCTGAACGCCTGATCCAACCTGGGCGTTGAGGTATCGAACCACCACCTCCGAAATCTTCTCCATCAAGCTATCCCATGCCAAACGGTTTTGATACATCAACCCCTTGGTGAGGACATAGTTTTTGGAATGACCTCCCTCGATGAGGTAACTGGCAAGAGTAAACGGAGCCCCTGAAAATCCGATCAAGGGGATCTTGCCTTCCAATTCCCCGCGGACGATACGAATCGCTTCCATAAGAAAAGGAAGGTCTTCTTCTGGTTCAATGATCCGCAAGCCATCGATCTGCTTCATCTCCCGGATGGGGTGGCGAAAAACCGGGCCTTCGCTCTTTGAAAACTCCAATTCAACCCCCATGGGTTCCAGGGGAAGCAAAATATCTGCAAAGATGATAGCCGCATCGACCTTGAGCTTCTCAATTGGAAGAAGCGTCACCTTTGCTGCCAGCTCAGGATTCTTACACATCTCCAGGAAAGAAAATCTCCTCCGGAGTGCACGGTACTCCTTTAGATACCGGCCCGCCTGGCGCATCAACCAGATCGGTGTGTATTTTGAAGGCTGCCTTCGACAAGCCCTGAGAAAAGGGTATTGTTTTTCAATCTCGTTCATCACATGGATCCTAACCTGAGATTTCCAGATCAAGAATTCGAAATCGGGAATATAAGTTCAAATGTCACAATCCAAATGTCAAATGAATGTCAAAGTCCAAAATCACAATTTTTTAACACTTGAGCTTTGACATTTGACATTGTAAGACTTTAGCTCTTTGAAAATGTGTGAGAGCGGTCGGGACACTGGCCAGGGATGCTGTAAAAGGTTTAGAGCGGAAACCTTTTAGCGCATATTCCATGATTCCCAAATCAGAATTCACCGCTTTCTCATTGAGACCGATTGTTTCCCATGACATTAAGAACAACCGCATTCTAAAACTTTGGAAGCATTCCTGGCTAGTGGACCTTCCAAACTTCTATTTCAAAGAGCTAAAGTGTTACTTGACATTTACTAAGGAGTCCATAATTAAGCAGACATATTCTTCCGAAAATCTCCCCTAACCCCTCTTTTCCAAAGAGGGGAATTCCTCCCTTTTGTAAAGGGAGGGAAGGAGGGATTTAGTCTTCGGTGTCCACATCATTATGGACTGACTAATAATCTTTTTTCCAATCCCTCAGGAGCTGGATCAATAATCGAACTCCGGCTCCGGTCCCTCCTCTTGGAATATAGGGTCTCTCTTGCTCAATGGATGCGGGACCAGCAATATCGAGATGGACCCACGGGGTCTTCTCTACGAATTTGCTCAGGAAGATCGCTCCAATAATCGCACCTGCTGATCGAGTCCCCACATTCCTGAAATCGGCCACATCACTCTTCAAATATTCGAAATATTCATCCCAGAGGGGCAATCTCCAGCCCCTCTCCCCTGTCTTCCCTGAAGCCTCTTCGATCCGGCTCAAAAGAGACTCATCATTACCGAAAAGGCCAATGACATAATCTCCGAGTGCGATCACACATGCACCGGTCAGAGTTGCCAAGTCGATGATTGCCTTGGGCTGATACCGAAGACTGTAGGTTAGGGCATCCGAAAGGATGAGCCTCCCTTCCGCATCGGTGCTGATCACCTCCACTGTTTGACCCGAAAGGGTCCTCAAAATATCCCCCGGCTTGTAGGCCTTTCCGCTCGGAAGATTCTCCGTTGCAGGCATGATCCCTACCAGATGAAGAGGGAGCTGAAGTTCAGAGGCCGCCTGCATTGTCGCCAAGACAGCAGCCGCCCCTGACATGTCATCTTTCATCCGTTCCATCTTCTCTGAGGGTTTAATCGAGATCCCGCCACTGTCGAAAGTAATCCCCTTCCCCACCAAAGCGATCGTATCCAACCCTTTCCCTTTGTTATATTCCAGGCTGATAAACTTCCCAAGCTCCTGGCTTCCCTTGGCAACGGCAACGAATGCACCCATGCCCATGGCCTCTGCTTGGCTCACCTCCAATACCTGAATCTCCATGCCATACACTTTCGCAATCTGCTGAGCCTTTTCTGCCAGTACAGTTGGAGTGACCTGATTGCTTGGTCCATTGACCAGATCCCTCGCCATGCAGACCGCTTCTGAAATAATTTTGCCTGTCCTTAAACCCTCACTGAGCGATTGAATCTCTTCGGCAGTCTCTCCGATAATGATCCCTTCTCCGATTTCTCGGATCTTATCCCTCTCAAGGGTTTTAAACTCGTTGAACTGGTAGGTTCCAAGCAGGAGTCCGATCACAAAAGATTCGGCCAATTCCACTTCTGAAAGAGCATTGAATTTCTTTACCGGAAAGACAAACTGTTTAATCCCAGAATTCCGAATGAACTGCCCAGCCTTTGAGGCAGCACCTCTCCATCTCTCCAAATCGAACTCGCCCTTTTTGCCCAGACCAGTCAGGAGCACCCTTTTGGCAGGAAGGGCATCGTAGGTGTAGAGGAGACGGCACTCGAAGAGCTCTCCTTTAAAATCTCCTTGCTTCATCAAATCGGATATGAACCCCTTCCACTTCGAATCCACACTCTGGATGGGACCCTCCAATGGTTGTGGGAGTTCAAAAGAAAAGAGGAGAAGAAGCTCGCATGAGTATTGTTCTGCTTTGCCTTTTTCAACCCGTATCTTCATAACTCTCTCCTCCTGACCTTGTTTACTTCATCAGTTCAAATTTCAATCCCGCCAAGGTGGGACCAAATGTCAAATCAATTTCAAATGACTCAATGTCAAAACATTTTTTGATAAGTTTTATCAAAATGTGCCAGAATACCCCCCAGCTCTGCTGGGGGGATGAATGGCCTACCCTCTCCCCTGGGGGGAGAGGGTTAGGGTGAGGGGGAAATGATCTTATCATCACCCCCACCTAAATCCTCCCCTCTCAAGGGGGAGAAAAGTTTTTTAGAGAATTAGATGCCCCGGAGCTCTGCTGCGGGGTACTTCACTATTTGAGCTTTAGATTCACCATTTATGAATCTAAGAATTTTCCTCCAGTATTCTCAGGGATTCCTCAAGAACTTGTCACCCTGAACTCGTTTCAGGGTCTCGTAACTCATTGATTTTGTGAGATGTCCCGCCGGCGACGGGATTCAGCATGACAGTCCTGGCAAAGTTTTAAATATCTCTGCTTAGATTTGAAATTTGAACTTTGACATTTGTCATTTGGTTCGTCAATGTATTATTCTTTTTCTTTCAGTTTTGATACGGTGATCGAACGGCTCTCATCTGAGGCAGCAAATTCCTTTACCTTATTAATTAAAGAAAGGGGCCAACTCCCTCGACCAATTACCCTGGCCAGCATCCAGGGGTTTAAATCGGAAACCTCCATCCACTTCCCCGCCTTCTTGATCAACTCATCCAAGACCTTTCGACCGGGATCCCCTTTCAAGGGATACTTCTCTTTCATCTCGATCTTAATCTTAGCGACATGATCGCTTCCAAAGATCGCCTCGAGCTCCTCCCTCTGGGCATAGCCACAAAGGGCTTCCTCGATCTTGGCCAATTCAGCATCGATCTCTTCGTTTAAGACCCTCTTTCTCTCCTTCAACTCAACATACTGATTCACCAGGGTCACCCCTTCTTCATTGAGATACTCGTTGGCCGGGAGGCTCTCCACAATGATCAGATGCTTCCGTTTCGGACAGAACCCTTGATAATCGCACCAATTGCAAAGAGGTCCTTCTTTTGCAATGAACTGCCTGTCCCTTTCAATCTTCTGGATGAGTTCCAAAGTCTCCTGGCGAAGTTGATGGAGCTCCTCGGGAGTCCTTGAAGACTGTATTTCAACATCGAAGGCAAGGTAGTGCCAAATCAGCCTCACCTCTCGGATGTCCTGCCATTTTTCTGCAACTCCCATTTGATAGAAAGCCAATTGCCGGTCTGACTCAACATCTTCCTTCGTTGGAAGCCTGTTGGAGGTTTTGTAATCGTGGATTTCGAGAATAGAGCTATCCACCAAGGTCACACGGTCAATAAAACCTCGAATCGAGTAACCTTTCTCTTCTTCCAGAGGGAAATAGATATTCTCTTCAATGCCCAGCGTCCTTCCCTGATCAAAAGGATAGTAATGTCCGTAGTAATCGGTGATACATTTCTCACCCAGACGGCGGTAATCCTCGGCACTATACTGTTTTCGTATCACCTGGACCATCTCATTCCAATTCTTTTCCCAACTCTGATGGTAAAAGGTGAGAAGATCTTCCAAAGAGTTGAGCTTGGTTACCTTCAGATCTCGATAAAGCTTCTCCAGGGCATCGTGAACCCTCGAACCCATAAAGGCCTCAATCCCTTCCGTCTCTGTCTTGATTTTGTTAATGTATGCCAGCTTGTATTGGTGGGGGCAAGTTTCATAAGTAGAAAGTTGAGAGTGGGAGTAGGTCGGCATCCTTCACCTCCTTCTTCGGCCTTAAATAGACGATATGACCTATTTTTAACAAGAAAAAGGAATTCTGTCAAAATTCAAGCTTCTACTTGAAAATGAACGTCTGAAATAGATATGATTATTTATATTGCATGCATCTGGTCAACATATGAAGCCAGACAGTGAATTGGGAAAATTGCAAAAGATTGTGGTCCAATGTAGGAAATGTCCAAGGCTGGTTACACACCTTCAGGAAGTTCCCAAACATAAACCCAAAAGATATCGGGACTGGAACTACTGGGCGAAGCCCCTTCCCAGTTTCGGAGACCCGGACGCTCACGTCCTCATCGTTGGACTG
>Ga0299912_10001712_pt1 | contig 17705 bp, 13 predicted proteins | sample RVTome_2_FD_207667 | JGI IMG/M metagenome (GOLD analysis project Ga0299912, IMG submission 207667) | Soil microbial communities from uranium-contaminated site in the Upper Colorado River Basin, Wyoming, United States - RVT95D214 (version 2) ... | reverse complement strand
CATATGGGCGGCAGCCGGTATTGCCGAGCTGGCCAGAACCATGCCGGCGGTTAATTATCCTCTGCCAACTGGGGATGAGAAACTGCCGGATAGTCCGGGTTATCCCTATATTCCGGGCGCGGCCGTCGATACCGGGATCGTTCTTGATTATACTTATTACGATATGCAATCAGTCGGTTCATCCCGTAGCAGGATTGCCATTTGTAATGACAATAGTATTTATGCTTGCTGGCTTAAATTATATGGCTGGCCTTACCCGCCGGCTCCGTTAGGCGCCTGGTATGCCTTAATAGATCCATCCGGCAACCATGTTTTCAGCGGTCCGGTCGATAATGACCCAACTTCCAATACAGGCTCTCCCGCGCTTGACATTATTTACGGCAATCAGGCCGCCATAGCCTATCACAAATCGGGCGGCGGCTCTCCTTCCCATATTGTGGTCGCAATCACCAACAATGGCTATTATTATCCGCCTTGTCATCCAGATGGCTGTTATTGGCCGAATATAGCGGTTGACCGTAATAATTATATACACATAGTCGCGCACAACATGACCGACGGCAGGATTATGGAAACTTATTACACCCGATCTCAGGATGGCGGCAATATCTGGACTGCACCTCATCTTGTCGATACCTGTATGACTATCAGCACGGTTATGGACGCCTCGCCCGTTTCCGACAGGGTAGTTATTGCTTACGCCAAATGTCGGGATACGACTTCTCAATGGTTCAACGACGTCGTATATTATGTTTCCGATGATGGCGTTTCCTGGGATTGGCAGAATGGCAGACATGATGTCACCAACTACTGTTCAGATGGCGATTCCCTCTGGGCTTATGCGGACCTGGATGTTATAATAGATTATAACGATTACATCCATATAATCTGGAACGCCCAATGGATTACCGATGAAGGTGTTTACTATCGAACCTATCTTTTCTATTATAGTGAGGAAGAAGAGGAACTCACCGAAATATGTCATCACCCTGATTCACTTTGGCTAGATATAGCTGGCGCCTGGAACAGGCCAATCTGTAAGATGAATCTGGGTTATTGTGATATATTATATAAATTGTATGCAGTCTGGACGCAATTTGACACCTCAGATGTTTCAGCCGGAGGATATGGCAATGGCGATATCTATATGGCTGAATTGTACGATGGCGATTCGCATTGGTCATCGCCGCAAAACATCACGAATACTCATACGCCCGGCTGTTTTCCCGGCGAATGCGATAGTGAAAATTGGAGTTCTCTAGCTGATAGAATCGACCGTTATATGTATTTCAATTATATCGAAGACAAAGACGCCGGAAGTATGATTATGGAGGAAGGAACCGCTACGGAAAATCCGGTTATTTACTTTAGTAATGAGGTTGACGGTATTATAGAATTAGGTTTATTGGGAGGACGGATAACGGATGCAAGTACGGGAGCGGTTATAGAGGGCGCGCTAATCCGCGCATTAAGAGGTAGTTGGGTATACGGAAGCTGTAATTCTGACTCAAATGGATACTACGATTTTACTCTTTATTGTGGTTATTATGATGTCGAAGTTTCCAAAGAGGACTATCAATCCGAGATTGTCCACGACGTATTAGTCAATTGGGATTGGCCAGTCACCGTTAATTTTCAGCTTGAACGTAATGTTGATATCGATGATGTACAATCTCTCCCGCTCGCTTTCCGCCTCAACCAAAACTACCCCAACCCGTTCAATGCTCAAACGGTTATCTCATTTACATTGCCAACTGCCTCGCCGGTTTTGCTGGAATTCTTCGATATAACGGGCGCGAAAACGGCAACCTTACTTGATAGCTATTTGCCGGCCAATACATATGAAATAACCTGGGATGCCGAAAACTTAAGTTCCGGAATTTATTTCTACAAACTTAAAACCCAAACTGAAAATCAAACCAGAAAGGCGGTGATAATCAAATAAAAACGCCGGGAATGGTAGGCAAACGACTCACATGGCAGACATCAATTCAGGTAAGTTCCTGACGATATTCGCGTTACCGGGCGTTTCCGCGAATTTTATTTGACAAAATTCAAATTGAATTTATATTGAGATTAAAGTCGAGCCGTTCGCATCATTGCGCCAACTTAGATTTTTAAACGGCGCGCGGAATTTATCGCCAAAATTTATTTTGTAAAATATCAGCTTTAACCAAAGTAAAGGAGTAAGAGATGACGAAAAAAGCGCTAATGGTAATGGGCTTGGCGATTCTGTTTATTATTGCCAATGCTTCCGCTGAACTTTCAAAAACAATACCGGTGACGGAGCATAAAATTATCCGGGGAAATGAGCCGTTGCCGGATGTCGAATTCTATCCCTACAACCCCGGCACGGTTACTGATTCGCCTGGCGAGATTGTCGGCACCACCTATTACGATTATCAGACCAACGGCTCCAGCGGCAATCGGGTCGCGCTGTGTGATGACGGCAGTATTTATTTTTGCTGGATGAAACTGCTCGGCTGGCCTTATCCTCCGGCCCCGCGCCATGTTTTTTATAATTGGAAAGATCCCAGCGGCCAATGGATTCAGCCCGAGGAGGGGCTTCAAGTCAGCGAAAACTCGGGTTCCGGCTACACAAACCTCGATATCTATGACGGCAATCGCGGAGCCATCGCTTATCATCTTTTCACCGATGAGGCTCAGGCATTTGTATCCATCGAATGGGATCCGCCGGGCATGGGATTTTTTGACCATCATATCGCGCCTAATCAGGTATTTCCACAAGATGAGAACAGCCCCGGCGAGTTATGCTGGCCTTATATTGCCATCGACCGTAATAATAATATACATCTGGGGATGACCGAAAACACAAATATCCGTATGCAAAGATTAGGCTATACACGATCACAGGATGGCGGTGTAACCTGGTCTTCGGTACAACAGATCGATACGGTAATGGTCATCAGTTCCGTCCTGGATGCCTCTCCTGTATCAGACAGGGTTGTATTCGCTTATTCCAAATGCAGCGACACTACCACTCAGTGGAATAATGATATTGTTTATTATGTGTCGGATAATGGCACCGTCTGGGATTGGCGCTATGGCCGGCATAATATCACCAGCTATGGTACCGATGATGATTCGCTTTGGGCTTACAGCGATCTGGATGTCATATTCGATTACAACGATTATATTCATCTGATCTGGAACGCTCAGTGGGTAACCGATGAGGGCATATATTACCGTACTTTCCTGTTCCATTACAGCGAGGAAACCGATGAAATCACGCAAATCACCGCCAAACCGGATTCTCTGTGGTTTGATATTTCCGGCGTCTGGAATCGCACGATATGCAAGATGAATCTTGGTGTTCAGCCGGGAGTAAATTACCTTTATGCTACCTGGACCCAATTCGACACTTCAGATGTGTCGGCTGGCGGCTATGGCAACGGTGATCTCTTTATGAGCGTGACTATTGATGGCGGCGCCAGTTGGGAAGAACCGGTCAATATGACTAATTCTTATACACCCGGCTGTTTCCCCGGCGAATGCGACAGCGATCACTGGGCAACCTTGGCTGATGTTGTCGATGATCATCTACATATTTTCTACACTAACGACAAAGATGCCGGCGGTATTCCTCAAACGGAAGGCTCGGCTACCGAAAACCCGATGATGTACTTGACCTATCCGGCTTTCACGGGTATTGATGATGACAACAATCGACCGGTCAATTTCAGTCTTAAGCAGAATTACCCCAATCCCTTCAATGCCACTACTGTAATCTCGTTTGAATTAAAAGAATACTCAAATGTGGAAATTGAGGTGTTCGATATAACCGGCGCCAGGGTCACGACCTTAGTCGATCGGCCGATGGCCGTTGGCAATCATCAAGTAACCTGGAATGCCACTGATATTGCCTCCGGTGTTTATTACTATAGGCTAGTAGCCGGAAATTCTTCGGAGACCAAACAGGCAATTTTAATAAAATAATTTAAACCAAAATTCGCTTAACGATTCGGGCCGGGTGAATGCGCCCAGCCTTAAACCGTTGACAAAAGCAATACTCGTGTTCAGGCAGGTCGTAGCGAAGCGTGACCTGCCTGATAATATATTTAGCCAAATATTCGCTTAACGATTCGGGCCGGGTCATATGTGCTTGGCCTTTATAATTTTATAAAAAATTTAGTTATTTATAATTGTTGATTAAAAACTGCGCAAATTTATGCGCATTTATTGTCATTAATCTTTATTTATATAATATAATCACTGTCGAAAGCCATATTAGCACTTGCCAACTTATTATCATTGTTTTAATTACATATATGTATTCGGTTAGGTTCGAGAACAATATTACATTAATATTATGGCATATATATTGCCTTATTACTATTCAGCTATTTAAGGGTTTACTTGCAACGGGAGCGGTGATACCGGCATAGGCCGGCCACCTCGAATGATTCGGGGCTTCCCCCCTCCACCGCTCCCTAAAATTTTACCGCTAAAATAGGCGGGAGGTAGTAATGGTAAGTTTTAACGAAGACAGAACTGTTAAGCCAAGGCCGATAATACTCTATGCTTTCATCCTGTTGAGTATACTGGCCGCTATAGTCTTGATTCCTGATTAATAAAGATTTTCCTGATTATAAAAGGAAGTATCAGACTCCGGGGTCAAAATAGCTTCATATTATAAACGGTTTCAGACGACCAACTATATTGACTTTTTACCGAATTGAAAGTTAATATAAAGCATGGAAAACGCCGAAATCGATAATAAGCAAATCGAATTCGCTACCAAACTTAAAAACCTGTCGGACCTGCCGGGCGTATATCTATTCAAAAATGCCGCCGGTAATGTTATTTATATCGGCAAAGCCAAGTCTTTGAAAAATCGAGTCAGAACATATTTCGCCAAAACAATCGAACATCCGCGAACCCAAAAACTGGTCGCTTCGATTGCCGATATCGAAACTCTCGTCACCGATTCCGAACTTGAAGCGTTGATCCTCGAATCGAATTTAATTAAAGAGCACAAGCCTCATTACAATGTCAATCTTAAGGATGATAAAAGATATCCCTACATCAAAATTACCCGGGAGACTTATCCCAGGGTACTGGTAGTGCGGCAAATCGAGGATGATCGCGCCCGCTATTTTGGGCCGTACACCAATGTTGGAGCTATGCGGCGAACATTAAAACTCATCCGGAAAATATTCCCCGTTCGCTCTTGCAGCCTGGTCATCCCATCGAAAAGAAAATATCGGGTCTGCCTCGATTACTTTATCGGCCGCTGTCCTGGCTGTTGCGAATCGGATAAAACCAATCCGGAGGAATACGCCGAAATTATTAATGGCGTAGTTCTCTTTCTGTCGGGACGTTCAGCCGAGGTAATCGATAGCCTGACTGAGAAAATGACGCGGCTGTCCGATAGGCAGGAATTCGAGAAAGCCGCATTGGTGCGCGATCAGATCACCGCCATCAAACCGGTCATTCAGAAGCAAAAAGTCGTTTCCGATGATCTGGCCGACCGTGACATCATAGTCCTGGCTCGTTCGGTCACTGATGTCTGTATTGTAGTCTTGCAGATTCGCCGCGGCGTACTGATAGGCCGTCAGCACTTCTATTTGACCGCCCCGGAGGATATTGCCAACGGCAAAATCGTATCATCGTTTATACTCAGGTATTATAAGACCGCCTCGTTTTTACCTTCGGAAATTTTCATTCCCGAAGCGATTGAAGAACCCGAACTGATTAAAGAATGGTTTATCACTCAGAAAGGTCAGACCATAAAACTTCATCAGCCTAAAATCGGCGAAAAATACAAACTTCTTGAACTGGCTCAAAAAAACGCCAAACTGCTTTTAGATGAACTTCTGGCTCAAAAAAGCGCTACTAAAAGAAAACCGCCCGGCGTGCTTCTAAGTCTGCAGCGGGATTTGTATCTAAAATCGGTACCCCGCAAGATCGCCGCCTGCGATATTTCAAACCTCGGTAGAACAGACGCGGTTGGATCAGTTGTATTTTTCGCCGAGGCCAAGCCGATGAAAAAGAATTATCGCCGGTTTAAAATTAAAACAATCGAGGGACAGGATGATTTTTCAATGATGGCTGAAGTAGTATCCCGCTATTTTAACCATCTGGCGGAAAACAATGAGGAGTACCCTGATTTGCTTTTAATCGATGGCGGCAAGGGGCAGCTCAAGGCGGCCTTAGATGCGCTTGGCGATCTGGGCATCAAATCTCAGTCATGCGCCTCGCTGGCCAAACGATTCGAGGAAGTTTATCTTCCGGGCAGAGCGGAACCGATAAGTATTCCCCGCACTTCATCGGCCCTTAAGCTGTTACAGCAAATCCGCGATGAGGCTCATCGGTTCGCGATTACTTATCATCGCGCCTTGCGCCGGAAAAAAATAGATACATCCGAACTGGACGTGATTGCCGGCATAGGCGATAAAAGAAAATTCGCCCTTTTAGGAACTTTCGGTTCCGTGGAAGCGATTAAGAAAGCGCAACTACAGGACCTTCTTGGAGCCAATTGCGTGCCCAAGACAATTGCGGTTAAAATTTACGAACACTTTCATCCGGGAGAAACTGATGACTAATTCGTTGATAGTGGAAAGCCTTGAAGTTGGGGACTTCTTAACCAATTGTTACCTGGTACATCATGAAGGGCAAGCCGTAATTATCGATCCGGGTGATGACCACGGCCGTATCATCAATAAAATAAAAAATCGAAATGTGAAGGTTAAACAGATCATTCTGACCCATGGCCATATCGACCATATACGGGCGGTACCCGAAATCAAAAAATTTACAGGCGCGCCGGTATTAATTCATCGCGAAGACGCCATAATGCTTACGGATTGCAAGGCTAATCTATCATGCTACGATAAAAGCGAGTTTTCCACCGATGCCGCCGATGGCTTCATAAATGAAGGCGATATTATCGAAATCAGCCAATTTAAAATCAAGGTTCTTCATACTCCCGGACATACGCCCGGCGGCATCTCCTTGCTGTCGGACGGCATGGTTTTTACCGGCGATGCTTTGTTCCGGGAATCAATCGGCCGCACGGATTTTCCCAATGGCAGTCTCGATACTCTTATCCAAGCTATCAGAACCAGGCTGCTTGTTTTACCCGATAATACCGTTGTCTATCCCGGCCATGGCCCGAAAACGAATATCGGCCAAGAAAGGTCATCCAACCCGTGGCTGAATTGATTACTTGCGACTTGCATGTCCATCCGGATTACTCTATAGATGCCAAATCCGGTATCGAACAATACTGCGGTAAAGCCAGGCAAATCGGCTTGCGGATGATAGGCTTTTCGACGCATTACGATGTAAACCCGGCCCGCTCTGATATCGATCCTTTTATGGTTGTCGACGGCGAAAAAGTAAAAGCCGATGATTACGCCCTGGGTCGTTATGTCGATAATTGCCTCGAAGCCCAAAATTTGTATCCTGATTTGAAAATCCTAATTGGCCTTGAAGTTGATTATTTTATCGGCGTCGAAGCCGAAGTCAGGCGATTAAAAGCCAAATTCCCATTTGATTACCTGATCGGTTCGGTGCATTGTTTGGATGGCGTAGCCATTTCAGACAAAAAGGAAGCCGGTGATTTCTTCAATTCGCATAGCCTGGATAAAATGGCCGACATGTACTTCGACCTTCTCTATAATGTCGCTAATTGCGGATTGTTCGATGTAATCGGCCACGCTGATTATTACCTTCGCCACGGCTTGTATTATTATGGGCAGGATATCTATAATATTCATAAGAATCGACTGGAGAAAATAGTCAAGGCCGCTGTACTTACCGGAACCGGTTTTGAAATTAATACTTCATATTTGCGGCATGGCGGGGACGGTTTCTTCCCCCGGCTCGATTTTATCAAAACAGCAATGAAATATGGCGCGGTAATTAATTCAATTGGTTCCGACTCGCATAATACCGACCATCTCGGGGCATATATAAATAAAGCAGTGGATCTGATTTCGGAGCATGACCTGATATTCAAACCGATTTATGAAACCGACTAAACTAAAGCGCTCATTCTATAATCGCCCCACCATTGATGTCGCCGTTGATTTGCTGGGTAAAACCTTGATTTATGAAAACAGCGGCATCAAACTTGGCGGCCGGTTGGTCGAATTGGAAGCCTATATCGGTGAAGATGATCCGGCCTGTCACGCTTGCCGGGGCAAAACTCCGCGTAACGCCATAATGTACGGCCCGGCAGGATTTTTGTATGTCTATTTTACTTATGGCAACCATTATATGCTTAATATCGTTACCGAAAAAGAGGGTTTTCCGGCGGCGGTTTTAATTAGAGGGCTGGAACCGATTTATGGTGTTGAGATTATGATGCGTAATCGAAATACCAACAAGCCGACAGAAATAGCCAGCGGCCCGGGTAAACTGGCTAAAGCCTTGGCAATAACGACCGAGCAGAAAGGACTCGACTTGACCCGCAACAAAATCTACGTGGTTGATGATGGGCATTCACCTGGCGATATCTGGCATTCATCCCGTATCGGTATCGGCGAAAACGGCAGCGAAAAGCTATGGCGATTCTTTATCGAGGGCAATCCGCATGTCTCGAAAATGTCGAAACAAGTTAAGGAGTCAGCGGAAGTATATGGCGCGGATTGATGTTATCCATAAAACAAATGCTTGATATCATCGGTGGACTAAAATATATTCTTAGGTTAGAGAGATTAGGCGGAGGTTATCTTGTTCAATCTGGAACGAATAATTTTATTGGCGCCGGCGTTTATGCTGGCTATAACCGTTCATGAATTTTCGCACGGCTATATTGCTTATCGCTTAGGCGATCCTACCGCCAAAGATGCCGGTAGATTGACGTTTAATCCTATTTCTCACCTGGATTTATTTGGCACGCTGGCGCTCTTATTTATAGGTTTTGGCTGGGCCAAACCGGTCCCGGTCAATCCTTATAATTTTGCCGATCCCAGAAAAGATAATTTATGGGTCGCGCTGGCAGGCCCGGCATCGAATTTTATAAGCGCCTTCTTTTTCGGACTGCTTTTCAGGGCCTTAAGCCCATTTCTGAGCGGTTTCGAAATCGGTCAAGTGATTCTGGCAATGATATATCTGGCCGTTTGGATCAATTTGATTTTAACTATTTTCAATCTGCTGCCGATTCCTCCCCTTGATGGATTCCACATACTTGAAGGATTAGTTTCACATGATAACTATATAAAGCTCCAGGAATTCAGCCGTTATGGACCGATGATTTTACTTGGCCTTATTTTGGTTTCCTCATTTGCTAATGTGCCGATATTCGGAGTTATCTTTGGCCCATTTCTTAAATTATTTGGGACTTTATTTACTGGACAAAGCTTTGCGGTTTAAAATCGTCTTACTTTTTCTGCCTGTTATTTTTGCTTCTTGCGGGCCTAAGCCTCAAATTCAATATATCGGTCCCCAAACTCCTGAGGCAGTGTGGAGAGCATACACGGCCCGGTTTCAGGATATTAATTCGCTGGCTCTAAGCGGTTCCTTTTCGATTTTCAATCAGAAAACCTACGAATGCAAGCTTCAACTGATTTATGCCGCACCGGATAGTTTCGCGTTTTTGGCCGAAGGCCCGCTGGGGGTCGACTTGGCCCGTGGCGCGTTGGTCGGTGGTTTGGGATTTTGGGAGATACCGCGTGAAAATTATTCCGAACAACTGGATTCCGGTGATCAAATCTTTTTAGGTGAGGATGAGACATCGATAGATATAGAAAAGTTATTGGGTGCCATTTTTTTCTTTCGCTTAAGTGAAGGTTTTATCTATGAAAAACAAGTCGATTCAAGATTTGTCTATACTAACAACAATTATGGGCATTTTTACCGTCTTGAGATAAGCCGAGATTCCGCCATGCCGATCAGGCTGACTATAATCGATCCAATCGACAGCCTTTATGTCGAATATTATGATTGGAGTCCAATTTCTGATAATTTAGTTTTTCCGGGACGAATTAGGGCTTTTACGCCCTCTACCAAAATCACTGCGGAATACCACAATAAGCGAGCAAAAAAAAATCTCGAAATTCACGGATCATTTTTTTCTCCAAAATTGTAACATTTTAATATTTAATAAGTTAAGTATAGAGCGTCGATTTAAAAATACTTGACATTTTTTATTTTTCGCATATCATATTACTATACATGCGTAGTTTATCTCCGCAAGATTATCGATAAAACTTAATATTTTATTCGGAGGAGGTGTTGCTACAGTAAAGAAAAAAACCGTCAGGTAACTGATTTTTTAAGGGTTTTAAGCAGTAGGAGCAAACATGAATTTTAGAAGTTATTTTGTAGTAATCGCTGTAGTTTTGGCGATTTTTGTCTTTTTTAATTTAACGATTGCAAAAGACGTGGATATACAAGGAGAGGTTTATCCGCCTGTCATCAATGGTTCCGGCGGACCGGATTTATTTGGCTATACCTGGATCGATTCCGATGAACCAGGCGGCCCAGCCTTTGCCTGGGTTGATATTTCATCTATAGGCACTCAGGTAGTTTTAGGTGATGACCAAAATCTGGGGCCATACGATATTGGGTTCAATTTTTCTTACTATGATAATGATTTCTCGAGCGTACGTATTTGTTCAAATGGTTTTATCTCATTCACAAGCACCTCAAACCTTCTGACCAACGCGGCCATACCGACTGCCGCCGAACCAAACAACCTGTTGGCCATCTTCTGGGATGATTTAGCCCCACACAATGGCGGCGCGGTGTATTATTATCAAGATGTTGATAATCATCGTTTCATCGTTTCTTATGATGGCGTGCCGCATTATTTGAATTCTGGCGCCCTTTACTTCCAGGTAATCTTAAACCAGGATGGTTCGATTTACTATAACTACGCCTCCATGGATGACGCCGGCCATGGCAATAACGGCGCTACAATCGGTATTGAAAACGGCGCTGGCAATGATGGCTTGCAAGTGTGTTACAACGCGGATTATGTTCATGCCGAATTGACAATAAGGTTTTCCGCCGAGCCGGAATTTAATTATGATGTCGCTCCCACCGTTTTTGTGGCGCCTACCGGTCAGGGTCAAGCCGGTAATCCCTTTACTCCAATTGTCACGGTCGAGAATATGGGCGCAATGGCGGCTAGCTTCCCGGTCAACTTCACTATTACTTTCGATGGACAAACGGTATATGATAATACAGTTACAGTTCCAGAAATTGAAAATGGCGAAGAGTATGACGCGGAATTCACCGAGTACACCCCGGATGAGGAAGGCGATTACACTTTTACGGCAACGACTTTGTTAAACGGCGATGAAAACGCCGGTAATAACGTTATTACCCGCGGATTCTATTGCCTGCCGGCGATTTTGCCGCCTACTAATCTCGTAGCCACCAGCAACCAGAACGGTGTCATTCCTTTAAGATGGTCTGAACCGGGCGGCGCGCCTTGCACGACTATAGTTTATGATGATGGTGTAATCGACAACGCCTATTATTGGTATGCCTCCACCAATTTGTCGGCTAATAAATTTGTAGCGATTGCCCCGGTTGAAGTTTGTACAATTTTCGTGCATATCCTTACGCAAGGTGATCCGTATTGGCCATGGCCTGACGGCAACCATGATCCGGTTGAAGTATCGGTTTGGGATGGTAATGGTTCAGGTCAACCCGGCAACCTGCTTTATACTGAAGTTGCCACCTGCGAACTCGGCCAAGATCTCGTGGTTGTACCGGATGAGCCGGTGATTAGCCAAACCGATGATGTTTATATTGGTTTCAGAAATCTCTCGGATTCCGGCCCTTATGACGGACTTTGCCTCGACGCTGTCACTAATTATCCCACAATGAAATGGGCTTATTTGAACGGCGCTTGGGTATTTGGCGATTTTGAAGGCATGATTGGCGACCAATTTATCAGAGCCAGCATCAGCGCCGCCGGTTTTAATGTCCTGCTCACCGAAAGCAATCCGATAATGGACGATCCGGTGATCACAGACACTCAAGAACTTTTAGGCTACAGCCTATATCGCGATACAGCTCCTGACGTTCCGATTGATGTCGCGCACAGAATTGTCAACCAGACACCCGATTTGACCTACGATGACGAAAGCGTGACCAATGGCACTACATATTACTATGTAGTCACCGCCGTTTACGATGATAATGGTGATATCGTTGAATCTGGCCCATCCAATGAGGCTCACGCGACTCCCGCCGCCGGCGGCCAGTTAGCGGTTAATCCTACCGCGATTGACGCAGCGACTCAGCCCGGACAAATAATTTATGAAGATTTGGATCTTATTAACAACGGCGATTTGGATGTGACTTTCAGTATCGTCGCTTCATCTGATGACGCCTTATTTGCGGACCATGAAGTCCCTTACAGGGACGGCGCAGTCCAGGCTAAATTCTTCAATAACTCGGAAGAATTTGTGAAACAGCAAGCGGCGGACGAACAATTTCCGCCGGTTGTAACCGGTTCGGGCGGCCCGGATGAGTTTGGCTATGTCTGGATTGATTCCGAAGAGCCAAACGGCCCGGATTTCGGCTGGATCGACCCCAGCGGCCATACACCGTTAACTATGACCGATGATAGTAATCAGGGGCCATTCCAGATGGCATTTGATTTTCCGTTCTATGGTTCATCATTCTCCACTTTCAGAGTATGTTCCAACGGCTGGATGTCATTCACCAGCACCGCGACCACTTATTCCAATTACGCATTGCCAAACGCCAACGCTCCAACTGATTTAATCGCGCCGTTCTGGGATGACATGAATCCATCTCTGGGCGGTACGGTTTCCTGGTACAGCGATGCTCAGATGACGGTCGTTTCCTGGGTTGATGTCCCGGCATACGGTGGGGGCGGCCCATTTTCATTCCAGGTTATACTCTATGCCAACGGCAGAATCTTGTTCCAATATCTGAATATGAATGACCCGTTGGATGCCGCGACTGTAGGTATCCAAAATGGCACCCAGACTATCGGTTTACAGATTGCCTATAACCAGGCTTATGCTTATAGCGGCCTGGCCACCTTGATAAAAACCGGCTGGCTTAGCTGTGAACCGACTAGCGGAACAATACCCGCTGGTGAAACCGTCACAGTCAGTGTCATAATGGACGCGTCTGATCTTGAAGAGAACATTTACAATGGTTCTCTTACGATCGATGCCAGCGATATCAACGGCGATTTGCCGCAGGTGGTCGTACCTGTCACTCTCGATGTCAATACCGCCATTACCGAGAAAGACGGCGGCCTGCCGCAGGCATTCGCGTTGTCGCAGAACTATCCTAATCCATTCAACGCCAAGACTTCTATAGAATTCGCTTTACCTGAAGCAGGCAAAGTCGATCTTAGCATTTACAACATGCTGGGTCAAAAAGTAGCTACCCTGGTTTCAGGCGAATTACTGGCCGGATATCATTCGGTAATCTGGGATGCTTCGGATATAACCTCCGGCGTTTATTTCTATAAAATCACCGCCGGCGACAAAACCGAAGTTCACGAGATGACGCTGTTGAAATAAGCATTCATAACAGTTTTGCGAAAGGCCCCCTAACCGGGGCCTTTTTATTTTTAAGTGGCGGGGGCAGGAATCCTTTCCTGCCCCAATGGCGCCAGCATGCCATCGTCAGGAAAGGATTCCTGACGAAGCGAGGGAAGACTTTCTACCCGGGGCTTTTTATTTTGCCTCGATATGATTGACGATTCATCTTTCTTCAAGTATAATTATTTTATGAAAGATATAATTGAATTCTATATAGAGAACATAAGAGCGGGGGCAGGAATCCTTTCCTGCCCGTATGGGCACTTCTGTAGTTTCGTCAGTAAAGGATTTCTGACGACGCAAGTAAATGCGTAAGGTATAATAATATTATGCAAGATGTCATTGAACTCTATCTGGAGAGCTTGCGATTGGAAAAAGGCGCTTCGCTCAACAGTGTCGAGGCGTATGCCCGCGATCTCGACCGATTCAATAAGCATTTTCCCCAAAAAAAACCGGCCGAGATTTCATCGCTGGATATCACCGATTATTTATTAAAGCTCCAACAAAGCAAGCTGTCATCCGGATCGATTGCCCGCAATCTCAGCGCGATCAAAGGGCTGTTCAAATACGCGGTCAGAACCGGGGCGCTGAAAAACAACCCGGCCGCGGCGATTGGCGGACCGAAAATATTTCGCCCCTTACCCGACACGCTAACTATCGAACAGATCATCAAAATTCTATCCCTCCCCGACCAAGCCACCAAACTGGGGCTTCGAGACCGGGCATTACTGGAGTTTCTTTACGGCACCGGGGCGCGCATTTCCGAGGCTTTAAACTGTCGGAACGATGATTTAATACCGGAAATGATGCTGGTTAAGCTTCTGGGCAAGGGCAAAAAGGAACGAGTTGTGCCTCTGGGCAAAGTCGGCTGGCAAATCCTCAAAAAATACCAAACCGAAGCCCGACCCTTACTGGCTGATAAAAAAAGCGCCGATTATATATTTTTGGGTAATAGAGGTCATCCTCTCAAACGTATGGCCGGCTGGCGGATAGTTAAAAAATACTGTCTTCTGGCTAATATTTCCAAAAATATTTCGCCACATACTTTTCGCCATAGTTTTGCCAGCCATCTTCTGGCCGGAGGGGCCGATTTGTTGGCAGTACAGGAATTGCTTGGGCATGCCGATATATCTACAACGGAGATATATACGCATTTGGATCGCGATTTCATTATCTCTGAACACCGGGAATTCCATCCGAGGGAAAAATGGAAGAACTTGTAGATAAAGCAAAAACCGCAGATAATCAGAAACATCACAGCTCCGTGCCAAATTTCCATTGCGCCCTGATTCAGCGAGGAACGGCAATTGAAGACAGGATTATTCGGACAATCAAACCGTTTAATGTTATAATCCATAAGTTTAACTCGATTGAAGAGCTTTATACTCATAGCCAGCGCGTAATTCTGGAAATGATAGTAATAGCGGGCAATGGCCCCGCCGGCTGGATGTTAGAACTTCTGCCCCGTATCAAGCGCGATTCGACCTTGCAGTTTGTGCCGGTTGTCTTATTTCACCCCTCGCCGGATAAAAGAGACGTCGTCGAGGCTTATCGCCGGGGCGTCGACGAGGTTATCAACAGCTTCTGGGATTTCGATCTGGTGGCGGCCAAGATGGAAATGCTAATCACCAGGTCTAAACGGGATTTGGGCGTAAATCCAACCACCAAATTGCCGGGACCCGCCGCTATCGAACAGGAAATTAACTTTCGTCTAAAAAACGGTGAATATATCGGCGTATGTTATGCCGATTTGGATAATTTCAAGGCCTATAATGATTACTATGGCTATGTCTACGGCGATAAAATAATCCTCATGACCGCTCATATAATTCGAACCACGGTTCACGATCTTGTGCCAACCGGCTTTGTCGGTCATATCGGCGGAGATGATTATATATTCGTGATACCGTTTGCCAAAGTCGATATAGTCTGTAAAAATATCGTCTCGACTTTCGACAAGATGATTCCTATCCGTTATCAGGAAGAGGACCGCGAGCGGGGCTATATCGATGTGACCAACCGGCTGGGCAAGATGGAACGGTTTCCGATAATGACCATTTCGATAGCGGTCATTCCCAACCATGACAAGGCATTTACGCATGTGGCCGAGATGTCTCACATGATGGCCGATTTGAAGAAATACACCAAGTCCAAACCAGGCTCAAATTATATGATTGAACGGCGGAAGAAGTATTAGAAGGTTTTACGAATTCAATTTACATAGTAGGTCAAACATTCTTGTTTGACCGGACAAGCAGGAATGCTTGTCCTACTTAATTAGCAGCATCTTTTTCGTATCGATATATTCTTTTGTCTGAAGCTTATAGAAATACATCCCCGAACCAAGCTTATCCGGCCGCCAGACTACCGCGTGATACCCGGCGAACATGTACTCATTCACTATCGACGACACCCGCCGCCCCAGCATATCGTAGATATCGATCTTGACATCTGATGCTTGCGGCAGGCTGAAATTGATATTAGTCGAGGCATTGAACGGGTTTGGGTAAGCTGTGTATAACTCTATCGCTGCTGGCGCCGGTATTCTTTCCTCTATACCCGTTTCAATATCAACCATATATACCGCCTGATCACCGCCATAGTCAATCTTGCTGCTTACATTGTAAAACACAGCGCCGTCATAATGAAGCCCTAACGGATAGGGTATAGTCCAATCGTAGCTATCGACTGTATCATGCAGCATGGGGCTGAAACGATACATCCGTAAAGTAGTTATGTCTACTCCGCAGAGAAACGGATCCTGCCAGGCGATACCCAATATCATTTTGACCGGCGGCACGATAGAATCGATTATGGCTCCATTGACGGGATCGATCTTGTAAAGTATGGCATCCTGGCCGTATTGGCTATGCCAAAAATACTGGCCATCAAAAGCCACTCCCCAGGCGTAACGGTCCGGCGCGGAGGTGTCGGGTCTGGGCAAATCAAGTGAGTCAATCGGCAGGCCGATAGCGGGATTGATTTTATAAAGCTTGAAGGTGGTTTCGTGCACGGCCCATAGATTAATCCTGTCGAATTCAAGTCCGGCATAACCGTGCGGCGGCGTATCATAAGGCGAGCCTATAACGCCTCCGGTTTGCGAAAGCTTATAAAGCTTGCTGGAATCGGTATCGCTTAACCAGTAGGATGTTCCCTGCTTGGCTAAACCTGTTGGCCAGGTACCGGGCGTAGCAAACAGAGCCGTATCATAAAACGCTAACGCCGGCTGCAAAGCTTGAGACTGCGCCTGACCTGATTGATCGAAATATACGCCATTGATATAAGTATCGCGAAATTCCTGCGACTGGCTTGTTTTGACAAGCACTATAACAGAAACAAGAATTATGAAGGCAAACAGATATAATTTTTCATCCTGATTTTTCATCATCTCTGTCGTCGTTTCCCTTTCGATTCGTCTTATCTATTGAATAATATACAATCTCGAACTTGGCTGTCAATCACAGTTTGACAATCATATATGTTTTACTGCTGATTTGTCGAATAGTTTATAAATTATCAATTCTTTTCTGATTTGACAGGGAAATCATACGAGTTTTGCTTGTAATACTCATGCAGAATCGGAATTTCATGCGTAACCATTAAATCAACCTTAAGAATCGATTCAAGTTTCGAGGTGTATATCTGACCGTCATCATGGTTTATGAATCCCGTGGAAATTATATGCACAGTTGAATCCAAAAGATTGATTTTATCCCAAACAACCTCAAACCGGGCGCCATTGGCATAATATTGACTCGGCAACCCGCCGCTTTCGGTAATACCATGACATTGAATATGCCCACGGGCCGCATCGATACCGGCCTTGGCGGCTATTTCAACTTTATTAAGCGGATCATCCAGGCCAAATTCTGTCCTATCAGAAGATTTTACTTCTTTATCGGTAGTGATTGTCGCGATTGAAATACCGCCCGCGAGAAGCAAGGCAAAGAGCGCGAACAGCGTTACTACTATGTCGCTGCGGTTATCTTGTCTGGCTTTAAAAAACTTCATTTTTGTCAACTCCATTTTGCATAGTGTGAATCAGTTTGCACTTTCAGGCTTTTCTGGCTGCCTGTAACTGATTGCGTTACAATCAAAAAGAGTAATTTTCTGTCATCCATGCCAGATATATAGCGCAAAGATAATGCCTAAAAAAATATGTCTGTTTTGGATGATTAAATCAGTTTAAGGTTG
>Ga0299912_10001711_pt1 | contig 17710 bp, 14 predicted proteins | sample RVTome_2_FD_207667 | JGI IMG/M metagenome (GOLD analysis project Ga0299912, IMG submission 207667) | Soil microbial communities from uranium-contaminated site in the Upper Colorado River Basin, Wyoming, United States - RVT95D214 (version 2) ... | reverse complement strand
TCTTTGCATGGCTCAAATGTGGGTTCAGAAAGATGGTAATTCGATATGAAAGAAGGGCAGAGAATTATCTTGGATTTCTCAACATTGCATCATTTCTGATGTATTGTAGGGTTTTAGGATGAGTTGGAAATACGTGACTTGAATTTTGATTATCTAATAATCCCCTGGCTGATTAGAAATTCTATTCCCCTGACAAAATCCCCTTCAGAAATCAAACCGTCCGCCCACCAACCTGCATTGTTTTTTACCCAGGATGGGATTTCTTGAGATCCGGCTGATTTGGATTCAGGGACTGGAATGCCAATTATGTTTTCATTGATTAAGAATTGAATTGATCGGACAAATTCCTCATCGCCTATAATTCCGTCCGCCCACCAACCTGCATTGTTTTTTACCCAGGATGGAACAATTGTAGTTTTTTCTTCTTTTACAGATTGTGAAGTAAGGCTAAAGTCGGATTTGGATGTAAAATACTTTTCAAAATTTTTAGAGTCATGGCCAGTTAAGATTATTTTCAGTTGATATTGCCCATCAGTTGGAATTAAAACAGATTCTTGATAAATTCCATGAGGAGTCAAAATGCCAAGATATGTTTCAGAAACTCCGATGTTTGACCAGATCTCTTTTCCAGAGGAATCAGTAACACTGTATGCAAATAAAATATCTTTAGCAAAGTCATCATTTACATCAAAGAAAGAAAATGTGAGGGGTATTTTTTCACCTGCTTTTAATTTTGAATCCCATGAGACTTTTGCAATAAAACCATTTTCAAACATCAAATCAAGTTCATTGAAGGTAATTTGCTCTCCAGATAAAATTTCTATTTTTATTATGCCGTCATCATTCTGAGCACCTATGTTGTTTTTAATCAACATGAGTTTCTCATGAGGAATGGCCATTCTAATAATATTTTCGTCAGGTTTTGAAACATCAAAATCAAAATAATTATCTTGAATTTTAATGCCCTCTACAAAAACATCAACGTCATATCCCTGCTTGAAAAATGAAAAATCCTTGTCCAGAGATACAATTTGGTGGATGCTAGAACCAGGATTATGCTCATTCAAATTATACGATATTTCGTATGAGATCTTATCTGATGATTCGTCATAATTGAAATTTGAAATTTTATCATTGTATGATTTTATAGATATTGGAAGCTCTTGACCGTTTGCAATTTTAATTGGGAATATTTGTTTTTGAGGAAGATACAAGAAAGTTTCAAAGAGCAAATCTTTGGTGGTCATTGTTTTGGGATTTGTCGCACCAACTATGGAAACTTGGATTTTGTACTGCCCACTTTTATCAAAAACAGGGCCTTGAATTACAGGTAACGAGTCACCTCTTGCATAATAGGCTCCAGCTATGGCATGTTTTTCGCCATAATACTTTGTGCATTTCCAAAGGTCTTGATCTTGACATCCTGACGTAGGTTTAATTTCCAAATCCAATTTGCCATCATCATCAAAAAAATATTCGTTGGCAACTAGGGCATTTTCATGAAAAATCTGAACTCGATATGTAACACTCTTGATATTGACATTTGTATCACTGTCAAAGAATCTAATCGATAGGTTGGCACTTTTAGAATCCCCATAAATGAAATCTTCCGGGGACAGAATTGTGGTCAACGCTACTCTTAATCCGTCAAAATCGATCGACGGTGCAAGAGACCCTGAATGATGTTGTGCGTGTGCAGGGGTAATCGAAATGAAGAACAATCCTACCACTATCAACAAAATAAGCTTTGAAATCACAATTTTAGATATTCTGAGGATGTTAAAATATGATTGTGAATCATTGCGTTTCCACAAGCAATTTCTCTTGTAATTATTCATAATATAGTGAAGTTATTCTAAAACTACTGAACTTCTATATCCAAATCTAATTCGGATAAGAGTCCATTCCACCATTTTGAGATAAATTCAGACATAATGCAAACTGTTCTGGTTTCTTTATAGATCTTACGCATGGAAATGAAAGTTGCATTTAATCTGTGTCGGATATAATTTTGCGGTAAGTGTGCCCACACAAGTTACAGGAAATTCTGATCGACTTGACAGAGGCCCCTCCTACTCGAAATCTAGAATTTATTCCAGGCGCAATGAATGATTTACATTTTTTACAAAACACCATACTAAGATAATACGGCATTCGAATTTTGTGTCTGGTACTAATTCTTCGTGCAAGAAAGGCTTGTCTCTGAGAAAGTTCAGGGTTCCCCCTTGCATTCGTAATTGCGTTTTCAATGAGAATTTGCATCCTCTCCATTGCAATTTTTCTTACAGCCTGTTTCACAGTATCACCTAAAATCACACCTAAAAATTGGTTCTCATAAGGATTGAAAAATGCAGTCAGCGGGATTCGGACCCGCGTCACAGGGTTGGAAACCCCGAATACTAACCAGGCTATACTATGACTGCAATAAAATGAAAATTTTATTTCCTACATAAAAATGGTTTTTTCGTACTCATAGAGCATTCTGGCAACCACAACATGTCCTTCGAATGATTCGGCACCAACAGAATAAAGATCGGTTATTTTGCTTTCAACTGAATCTGAGAAATGCCCCTTTTGGAATCCTCCAACAACAACACATGCATCGTCAGGGATCTCCTTTGCAATTTTTTCGTACGTGCTCCTAGTACCCTTTGTAGAAAAACCAAATACTTTTGATGGGTTTATCTCGCCAAGCAGCTCAGAAAATGTTTTTTCTCCAATTTCCAATAAAACATCGTCGTTTGTTGTGATTTCTTTTTCTTGATACAGTTTTTCTATAACTCCCTCAAATCGGTGGTATGATTTAGGAATGTGAACGTTTTTTCCAAAAGATATCACTTTGTCATCAAGGGTGTGAACATAAAGTTTCATTTTATTTTGAAGGTATAGCGGAATGGTCGTAGCCTCAAGTATTGAAAAATGTACCAGATCTGGTCTTCCCCTCTTCATTTCATTTTCAATTCCCTTCATAGCTGCAAAATGCCATGAATTATCCAGCAAGATTTCCGATGGATATTTTCCCAGCTTTCTCGCATGTGCGATTACTGATGGGTGGCGTTCTAGTTCAGGCGGAACTAACTCTAATGAGGATTCAGACAAAATTAAAGAAATCATTTTAGTTCATCATTTCAATTTGCTTGCTGAATTCATTCCAGCTTGATTTAGCGTTGCCATCGTTGTTGATCATGCCTGCACTACAAATGTAATGACTTAATCTTTCCACCACATGTTCGCTAGTTCCAAAACCAGAACCCCCAATAGTAAGAGTGTCATCTCCAATTATCGGAGCCTCGACTATGCATGTTCCTTCAGGTCGGTCATATTGTCTATACCAAGTAAAAAATTCTATTTGAGATTCATTTTCACTGTAAAATTCAAAGGATTTTTTTAGAAATTCTGTTTGTCCTGTTTCACTTCCACCGACAAAATCAGATGTACTCCAACTAATCTCAAAGATTCCCACTTTCTTGCCGCCCGCCAGATCAAACATCTGTTGTAATTCTTCTTTTGCTTGTTGTGGAGTTTTTACAATATCATTTAGCGGGTCAACTGGAGAATATGAAAAAGCAACAAAATCACCAACGGATAATTCAGTCACGACATATCGTAGATTTTTATTTAAAACTTGGTCTAATGCAAATGCATTTCCTATTTTTACATCAGGGTGTTTTGATTTGATTTTATCATACACCCCATTGAACAGTTCTTTGTAGACAGGGATGTTTTGCTCGTAAAATCTGAATTGTGATTCTGTTTGTCCTGCAAGGATTACGGTGTCTACAATGTCATACCTTGACAATATTTCATCTAGTACACTGACAACTCTATCCTCACCTATAGAATTGATAGGCGGTCTTCCGATCCAATCGGGGAAAGGCCCAAGGGTTTCACCGTTGATTATGGAAAAGAATAGAGTGACTTTGAGATTGTTTTTTTCGTTCAGACCCATCAAAATGTCTGATTGCTTCCAATCAAATTCCCCACGTACTGGTTCGACCAGATTCCAAAAAAGATAGACATTGCTTCTTCCAATCCCAGAATCAGACGCTTGTGAATAGACAGCGTCTAATTCTTGCAGGGTTGTTGATTGGTCGGGCGAATTAATCACAAGGCCGATTTTTTCATTTGTCTGCTGAGGTGAAATAATATCAGTAGAAATGATCAAACCCACTGCAACGATAGCAACGACAACGCCTATACCAATAATCATGCCCAGGGATTTTTTATCCATGTAGGTTCAAAAAGAAAAGAAAGTAAAAGAGTTGTGATTCTGTTGGTTATCCAGAAGTACAACCACTGTAGCCACATTCAATACACATGCTACAGCCCTCTACAAAGACCAGGGTGTTTTTGCATGTTGGGCACAGACGATCTTCGGAGACCTTTTCTTGTATTTTGTGTTCAATTTTGATCTCTTCGTCATGAATTTTTAATGCTAATGAGGCACCAACTTGTGATTTGATGTAGGGGTTTGTGATATTTTCATTAACATATGCTGTCATGTACCCACTTGGTGTTACCTCAAACGTCTTTGTTGCATTCTCATTTGTCATGTGAAGGACCTGTTTGTGTCTTGAACCGTCACGATACACAGTCATTCCTTTTAGACCAATTTCATGTGCTAGCAGATATGCAGATTTGACATCGTCAACTGTTACATCATAAGGCATGTTGATTGTTTTTGCAATTGCATTTCCAATCCAGTCCTGCCATACACCTTGAGCCATCAGATGATCAGCCCAATGGATGTCCATTGCTGTGACAAAGACATCTTGCATCCATTGTGGAATTTCGTCCAACCCTTTCACTGAGCCATAGTTCTCTGCAATCTTCTCAAGAATCTCGTCTGAGTAAAGACCTTCTTCTTTGAGGGCGTCTTCAAGAATCTTGTTTGTATAGAAGAATCTTCCAACAGTAACTCTCTTTTCAAACACTAAAGCAAACGCAGGCTCCATTCCGTTTGAACAGTCTGCAATCATGGACAGTGTTCCAGTTGGTGCCACTGTGGTGGTTAGGACATTTCTAATACCGTGTTTTTTGATTTCTTCAATGAGTGGCTCCCATTCATACGAATGAGATTCTTTTGATTTCTCATAGTAGCCAGATATCGGAATCTTTCCTTCAGGATATTCTGTCTTTGCGCAAAGTGTGAATTCACCGCGAGATCTTGCAAGTGCGACACTTTCTTCCATGGAATAGTATGTCAGGGCTTCAGAGAGTTTTGATTGGAGTTCGTATCCCTCTTGAGAATTGTATGGGATTTTCAGTCGGTACAGCAAATCAGCTACTCCCATTACTCCAAGTCCAATTCTTCTAGACTCTTTTGAGGCCACACTGATTTCCGGCACTGGATAATTATTTACATCAATAATGTTATCCAGGAATCTTGTTGTCTTTCTGATAATCTCCTCGTATCCTTGCCAGTCAAATTCATAGGATCCGTCTGCTTGTCTTTTTGCAAGATTCACCAGATTGATAGAACCCAAGTTGCATGATTCGTATGGATAGAGGCTTTGTTCGCCGCACGGATTTGTAGCTCTAAGTGGTGCTTTTCTTGCTTTAGCAAACACATTGTATTTGTTAATTTGATCAAAGAAGATCAAACCAGGTTCTGCGCTCTTCCATGCAGACAATGCAATTAGATCAATTAGTTGGTGTGCATTGATTTCTTTGACAGGTTTTCTGTCACGTGGACTGCGTAAAACGTAGTTGCCATCCGTGGTATTAACAAGTGCATTCCAAAAGTCTTCCCAGATTCCGACACTCACGTTGAAATTTTCTAGAACGCCTGGTTCTGTTTTGTTTGTGATGAACTTTTCAACGTCAGGATGCCATGATTCAATGATTCCCATGTTTGCACCACGTCTTTTGCCACCCTGTTTTACAACTTCAGTGACAGTATTGATGATATTCATGAAAGATACTGGGCCAGATGCAACACCGGAGGTTGATGCTACAATGTCACCTTCTTCACGAAGATTAGAGTAGTTGATTCCAACTCCACCGCCGGACTTGAAGATCAATGCTGCATCAGAGGTAGTTTTCATGATTTCTTCCATGCCATCTTCCATGCCAAGTACAAAGCATGCTGAAAGTTGTCCCAGTCTTCCACCAGCATTCATCATGGTTGGTGAGTTTGGTAGGAAGTCCTGGCCAGTCATCATTGTAAAGTATTCAGTGATTTTATCTGCATAACTTTCGAGTTTTTTTCCTGCTAGTAATGTCAATAGATCTTTGAAACTTACCTTCATCTGACCTTTGTTTGCAAGGGTCACATAGTGGGTGATTAAAGATCTAAAATGCCATTTATTGAAGAAATAATCTCCTACTTTGAATTTGTAATCAAAGGCATCTAGTTTTTCAAGATATGATTCTGCTTCGTCTATATTCTGCTTGTTGTTTCCAGATTTGTCAAAAATTTGTGAATCATATAGCATGTCACCAATTCCGACTAGAATTGCGACTCTTTCAAACATTTGAGTGGGCGACTCAATAATCTCACTTTTTCCGTTTCTGAAAAGATATCTTGAGGCCAACACCCTCAGACAGTTCAAATCAAATTTTTTGGAGACTGGATCAAGGGCTTTAAGATTTAAGACCTTCATTTTTTCGTCTCTTAATTTTCTTCGTTCATGTCTGTAAACGATGTATGCTTTTGCAATATTGCTATTGCCGCTATCGATTAAAGTTGATTCCACGATATCTTGGATATCCTCAACTGTAGGCGCTCTAGAGCTTGTAAATCCTTGCTCTACTAACTTGTTAACTACATCTTGTGCTAGTTTGTCGGCTACGCCACGGTCGGCTTTAGAGGTGGCTGCCAATGCCCGAAATATGGCATTTGAAATTTTATCTTTATTGAAAGCCGTGACTGCGCCACTGCGCTTACGGATCTCATTGATCGTACTTTCTATTTGTGAATTGTCCATTAATCTCCCCGCAGAGATTAGAATTATTGATGGTATAAACTATTTGTCGGATTTTCTCAAAACTTTGATTCAATAAAGTTGACAATGCTACAATCAACGTTGGAGGGGTCTTACAATGGGGGGGTTTTTCATAAATTCATAACGATGATCGTGCAATGCTTTTTTCACAACTGATCTGTTAACGGCTGACGATGATCGCGATGTCTGAAATTGATCAAAAAATTTTGAACGGTGATCGGAACTAGGTTTTCATCTACGATTTTCAGACAACATAAGGGGACTTGCATTTTGGACACTTGTCATCAAACGGTTCGTCCTTGAAGCCACATTCGCCACAGATTGAAGTAGGCCTAACAGGTTTGAAGGAAGGCGTCAGTTCGGATGTTTTCTCTATGGATTTTTTGATATCCTCAACTTTTGCATTTTTGTCAATTTGTAATGTTACTAGCAAGCCGCCGTTAAGTAATTTTGAGAGTTTGTTACACTCAGAGATAGGCTCGCTTTTTGCCGTATAGTCAGAAACTTCCGAGGCATTAACCACAATACCTTGAGAGTAGAAATCAGCATCCATTGAATTCAGACTGGAATTTTTGCCATATTTTTCACCATCAAGGGTTGCAAAACGGGCAGATCCTTCAGTTTCAGTCATGGAAATAGCCACTGTGTCGCCTAATTCTTTGCCTTTTTTGGCACTAACGTCTACGGCGGTTTCAATGACTTTGTAAAGAATATCGCGTCCTTCTTTATTATTTTGGAATCCAAGTATGTTAAAGACGGCCTCTTTGAGTCCCACCAAGTTTACAACAAGAGATACGGAGCTCCTCTGCATGTATTGGGTATTCTTTGCGAGTATTGGATTGAGCCCTCTTCGTGTAAGATCTGAGATCGATTTCTTTCTTAGTGCCATAGAAACCAAAGCCGGCTTCATCAATAAAGCGAGTCTTGCTCTAAAGTAAGTTTCATCTTTGTTTGATTCAAATGCTAGTCTTGGAAGATTAATCGAGACAGATTGCAAGATGATTGAAAGAGGGCCGGATGTCTTGGTAGAACCGTTTGTAATACCGTGACTGGACGTTTGGCCTCTAGCAAACATTACTTTTCCACCAAGTGACAGAATTTCGGCTGCTGCTTGTGATACGTCAGTAATCTTTCCTTTATCGGTATCAATTATCAAACCGATTTTTGGAATTGGTGTAATCTTTGTATAATTTTTGTATGCATTGATAATCGCATTAATTATTTTTGCGTCAGTTCCTAATTGTAAACGAATTGAAACGGTGGTACTATTTTTATTATATTTAGAAGTTGTTGATGAAGTTGCAAACGCATCGGTCAATTTTTGCTCTAGTTCTGGAATAGATTTCAAATGTTTTGCAAATAACGGAACTAGCCCATCAAGAACAATTTCTTGGGAAGCTTCTTTTGAAAGAAGGGCGATAACTACGGATAGCGAACTTGTGATTTCATCTAGCTGTTTTGATGTGGACATTCTTGATACATCAAGATATTTTCCGCCAAGATCAACACCGTCTTCAATTAATTCTTTAATGTTAACAAATATCGTATCAGGAATCATAGACCAAATTCCAGGATTAGAAATGTGCAAGTCGCCAGAAAGATGTGAGTCTGCTACATCTTTAGGTAAAACGTTTGTAAGAAGATGTTCAGCAAATACTCTCTGTCCAGCATTGAACAGCAATCCCTCAGCGCCGTTATCTACATCGTCCAGATTGGAGATCATCTCTTGAACATCATAAACAGGCATGCCTAGGCGTGCAAGTTTGTTCCTGTATTCTTCATGTCCGTGCTCAAGCAGGACAGAATTGACCATTTCTCTGATTAATGCGCCTGTGAGATAGGTTGTCTGATATTTGTAAATTCTATTTTCAACCTCTTCAGTAATTTTTTGTGCCAGTTCCAGTGGAAGGCTTCCTTCTCGGACTAGAGATTGAATGATTTTGTGTGAGTTGAATTCCTCAATGGATTCAGATGATGTTCTAACATACATCTTTCCACTTTCAATAATGGATCTTTCCTCAATTTGTCTTGCTAAACTCAAGACAAGTTTTCCAAGATTTGTGATAGTATAACGTCTTTCAGATTTGTTTAATGCAACAAGCGATTGTCTAAGTAATTTTCTCAAGTGGTATGCAAATTTTCCACTTTCTTTTTTTGATTTGAAACCAGCCAAGGATTTTAATTCGGAATAAGTTAGCGGACCTTTAGAATTCAGGATTCTGAGAATGTCAATCCTATTAGGACTTGCCATGACAGAAAAGATCATCCTTACACGTTTTGAGGTAGATTGTAAGATTCCGCCTCTCTTTGGATCAGAGTCGTCCAGATCATCATCCAAGTCCAGATCATCATCCAAGTCCAGATCATCATCCAAGTCCAGATTTAACTTAGTATCATCTAAATCAGCATCAATGTCCAGGTCCAATTCCTCTCCTGTTTGTTTCACTGATCCTTCTAAATTTGATGCAGTAAATAAGACTTGTGACTAGATAATTTATTCATACTTTTGATCAAATTTCTTGGAAATGAAAAAACGGGATCCAATAAAGGTTATTTTCGTTTAATTTTCTTGGACATCAAGTGAAAATTCCGAGGTGGAAAGTTTCTGCCCACATGATGGACACTTTCCATTTGTTGGATTTAGTACATCTTTAAGAGATTTTAACATCTTCATGTTTGTGATCTTTTCCCCACATTTACCACATGTAATTTCTACCGACATGGATGTGATCAGATATACAAAATAATTAAGAAACGATTTTGATTTTTTTTAATAATTCAAGCAAATTATTTTACTGTTTTTCGATGATGATTCCGCGCTCATCAAAGCCAGTAATGTGGGCTCTTGTTCCAACAGGTAGTTCTGCCGGGGTGGCAATCCCTGCCATAAATCCAGATATTCTCAAAAGTGTATCATCCAGTTGAAGTATAACAAAAGCATACGGAGTATATTTTTCAAAGCCGGCAGGCGCCACGGTGATTATCGTATACGTGGCAATTGAGCCTACACCGTCTAAAACAACATCCTCAAATCCCTTACTGCCGCATTTTAGGCAATAATATGCCGTAGACAAATGAAGATGGCCGCACCCGGTACATTTGTGGGTTACAAGCTTGCCTTGTTTAGCATATTCAATAAGTTGTTCCTCAACAGTCATTCTACACACTTTGAAATACATGAACAGCGCAACTTGCACCAGTTGCACCAAAGTTATGAGTCAGACCAATTTTTGCATCTTTAACAGTTCTTGCACCTGCTTTTCCGGTTAGTTGATCAAATACTTCTACTACTTGTCCAACACCTGTCGCGCCAATTGGATGTCCTTTTGATTTAAGACCGCCTGAGGGATTAATAGAAATGTCAGAATTTAATGATGTTCTGCCTTCACGAACGGCTTGAACGCCTTTGCCTTTATCAAAGAAGCCCAAGTCTTCGGTGTCAACTATTTCTGCAATTGTAAAACAATCATGCACTTCAGCAAAGTCAATATCTTTTGCAGTAATACCTGCCATTTTGTATGCGTCTGCCGCTGCAATCTTCGTACTAGGGATTGTTGTCAGGTGTTCACGTCCTTGTAATGCAGCAGGTGAACCTCCTCGGCCAGATCCAATTACTTCAATATAGTCACTGCCGTTTTCCTTTGCAAATTTTTCAGAGCAAAGAATGACAGAACTTGCGCCATCAGAGAACGGACAGCAGTCATAAAGTTTTAGTGGACTTGCAACTACTGCAGAATTCATCACATCGTCGATGGTAATTTTCTTTTGCATGTGTGCTTTTGGATTTAGAAAGCCATTGTTGTGATTTTTTACTGCAACTGCTGCAAAGTCTTCTTCAGTTGCATCAAACTCTGTCAAGTAGGCTCTTGCCATTGATGCAAACAAACCTGGAAATGATGCGCCTGCTTGACCTTCATAGAAAAAGTCAGAACAGTATGCAAAGTAAGTCGTAGTCCATTCAGTACCCGTGTGAGTTACTTTTTCAACGCCGGTAACAACTAGACAATCATAAAATCCCGCTGCAACATTGGCATATGCTTCTCTAAAAGCTACAGAGCCACTTCCACATGCAGACTCTATTGATAATGATGGTTTATCCGGAATCCCCAATCTGCTCATTAAGACAGGGCCAAGATGTACCTGTTTGTCAGCAACGCCAAAGACATTTGAAATGTAAGATGCCTTGATATCTTTTGGAGAAATTCCTGCACTTTCTATGGCTGCAACTGAAGCCTGAGTAGTAATATCAGCAATACTTTCACTTAATTTTCCATATTTGGTGCTACCAGCGCCAAGAACACAAACCTTTTCCACAAATGTCACTGACCCATTTCCCTATAAAAATTGTTTTAGTAAATTCATCATAGAAAATGCCAAGAAGAAAATGGAGTCTCAAAATAATTCAGATCAAAAAGCCCGCAATGAGACATGTAGTCAAAACTACAAAGTCAGTAACCAGTGTCTTCAAAAAAGAAATTATTCAATACTTGGATGGCAATGGATTTCTATCGTGGTCATCAAAAGAGAGAAAATACATCATTCTCGGAACTAATTCTCCTAAAAACGGACTAGTACCTTGTCCTGAATGCAAATTGGGGGAACTGATGGTCATTAGATCTAAAGCAACAAGAAAACGATTCATGGGTTGTTCAAATTTTTATGGCGGATGTAAAGCATCATCACCGTTATTGCAAAAGGCAAGACTGAGAGCTACTAAGATGCCATGTGATGCATGTCAATGGCCGATGATAATTTTTCGTTATTCACGAAACCAAAAATGGACTAAACAGTGTGGAAATTTTAGTTGTGAAAGCAGAAAAACTAAGCCTTCAAAGTAGAATAAACGTCAGTTCTTCTGTTTTTAAGCAATGGTAAAATTTTTCGTGTTTCCTTTACCATATTCAAATCAATCTTAACAAAACCAATTCCTTGTCTCTTTTTCATGTCAAGTAATACTTTACCGTATGGATCAACTACCAAACTTCGTCCACAGTAAATATTTCCAACTTGATCTGGTGCAATCACATAGCACCCGTTTTCAATTGCTCGTGTTTTGTTGATTGTAACCCAGTGCTCTTCTTTCATATGTCCTTGGACCCAAGCTGATGGTGCCACTAACACTTCTGAGCCTGCTACTGCGAGTGATCTTGACATCTCTGGAAATCTCAAGTCATAACAAATCATCATTCCAATTTTTCCAATAGATGTTTGAACTGGCTTTGAAATTTTCGAGCCTGAGATCATTTTATCAGACTCTCTAAACCCGAGTGCATCATAAAGATGAATTTTTCTGTACGTGGATATTACTTCGCCGGATTTATCAATTACAAACGCTGTATCATAAACACGATCTTTTGTTCTGCTCTTCTCGTAAAATGAGCCAATAACTTGAATTTTGTTTTCTTTTGCCGCTTTTGCTATAGTTGTAACAAAATTTCCTTTAATCATTTCAGATAAATCGGACAACTGTTTTGGGGTTTGGGAGGAGTTTGTGTAAAACATCATAAATTCTGGAAATGCGCATACTGTTGCATTTTTAGATGCGGCTTTTGATATGTACGAAAGAATTTTTTTTAAATTGGCTTCTTTGTCAGTTGATGCTTTGAATTGAACTACTGCGACTTTCACGAGATTGATTGAGCGCATGACAATAAAAAGATAAACTTGTGGTACAAATGAAAAATAGGCCGTTTTCTCATCATGCAAATTTGTTTAACAAAATACAAACCGATCATGGTGTGCACGTCATCCCTTGACTAGACAGATATTATCAAGTCAGTTGTTTTTAAAAATAATTAAAGTTGGTTTCCTGCTAAAAACCAGTTTTCTTTAGGATTGTCCTCAAAAACAACAATAACATGACTTTCTTTCGTGTTTAGAATCTCAACTGCTGATTTTGTGATTGTTTTTGCATATTCATCTTTTTGCTCCTGAGTTCTGCCAGGATACATTGACACTGTAATCAAAGGCATGCATTGTTCAGAATATTTCAGCGATTTATTCTTTCAATAGTCTGGCCTGTAACCATATCTTGTTCCATAAGCATAGTCAGAACTATGTGTTTTCTTGTACAGATATCCAGTCGCAAACCCTATTGCGAATCCCCCAATGTGGGCCATGTATGCGACACCGCCACCGGCTATACCAAAACCACCTATGAAAAAGGGCAACAGGTTTTGAAAGATCAGCCAAAAGGGCAAGAACCATCTTGCTTGGATATGCATCATCCTCCAGAAAAATCCCAACATAAGAAAAGTGCTAATTCGAACTCTAGGAAAGATCGCCAAATACGCACCAAGTACGCCGGATATTGCTCCTGATGCACCCACTGCAGGAATGGAGCTTGTTGGATCTATTACAATGTGAGCTAAACCCGCACCGATGCCCCATCCAAGATAAATTAAAAGAAATTTTGTTTTGCCAAACTTCAGTTCAATGTTATCGCCAAAGATCCACAAAAATAACATGTTACCACCCAAATGCATCAAACCACCGTGCATGAAAATAGAACTAAATAATGAAACGTATGACATGTCAGGACATGAAATTCCAGGCTGTATCACAGACGAAAAGCCAGTGACGCAGCTCGGTACTGCGCCCCATTCAAAAAACATCAATGCAGCTTGTTGATTAGAAAATTCCCAAAACTGGCCAGTAACAGCTATTTCATACAGAAATATTACAACATTCACGATGATTAGACCAATAGTGACTTTTGGTTTGAATCCAGGCGGATGTGGATTCTCGTCTCGTAATGGAAGCATTTGATGATTAGATTGATAATAATTTGTATAATAACATTTTTCTAGAAATTAAAATACATCTCAAGAGATTCTAAAATAAGAATTAAATTCTAATTATTTTTCTTTTTACAAGATTTTCAATCATGTTTAGAAATTCATTGTCTGAAATTTTTTCATCAAGCAACCAACCTGCAGGATTTTTCACCCATGTAGGAATTTGCCACTGTGATTCGTCGATAACATCTCGTGAGGGAGTAGAAATAATTTGTTTTTTAAACAGATAATCGATGTCTTTAAGGAATTCTAAATCTGAAATTTCGCCAGTTGACCACCAATCAACATCATTTCGTATCCAATCAGGTAATGATATTTCATTGCTCGTTGATGTTTTTCTGTCAATCACCATAGTAATTGTTGTCTTTGCAAGTTTGTTACCGTCTAAATTTTTAAAATTTAGATTCACAATGCCTGATACACCATCAGGAATCATAAATTCTGCAATGTTATGTTTCTCTTTGGAGTCACTACTAGTACCGCTCTGCTCAAAAATTATTTTTTCATCTTGAGTTATTGAAAATTCATAATTTGTTGAAACAGGCTTGTTTTTTAAGAAAATGTCAGTTACATCAAAAAGTATCTTTGCATCAGAGTTGGACTTTAGATTTTCTGGTTCTGAAGACACAAGGATTCTAAATTGCCCATTGCCAGTAACTGCACTTAGATGAGCATAATCACGGTCTGGTTTAATTATAAAATTCATACCATTTTGATTAGAAGTGTTATCAAAAATATTCTGTAATTCTTTTTGATATATTATAAAATGAACAATTCTTTCATCGGCAAAAAAGTCATCAATGGTCACAATGTCTTCAGATAGCTGTATTCCATTGATGAGCACTGTAAAACCTGATACGAGTAAATCGCCGAATTTTTTTGGAATTATTATCTCTTCATGAACAATAGATGTTTGATTGATGTTTGACTGACTCCATTCAAAAGGCATGAAGAATCTAATTTCTTTTGAATTAGAATCGTATTGAAAATCAGAAATTTCATCATAAAAGGTGACTACATCAATATTTTGCTCACCAAAGTTTGGATCAACAAAATGATGTCTAGTAGTTTGAGATATAGAAATTCCAGCATTGAACACTAGAGGCACATCTAATTTTTTAGAATACCCATCAGCAGTTAATACACTTACATCTAATTTGTATAATCCGCCTTCACTTAGTTTAGGTCCTTTAACATGAACCATCCTACTTTCAAAACCCAATAATGAACCAAATAACCCTCCTCCGTTTTCTTCTTCTATAATAATTGAATCAGTTTCTTCTGATACAAAATTAAAGACTATGAATCCATTATCTGCTTTGAATTCTTGTTCAAAAAGAAATTGTTCCCCACGTTCAGATTTGATTAAAAATGTAACATCTCGTAAAGTAATTTTTGAATCAAAATCAATTAATGAAATCGATAATTGTTGATCATCACTTTTGTTAGGATCACTTTTTGAAGATGAAATTTCTAAAGTGACTTGTTTTCCATTAAATTCTACAGGTGGAAAAGTTTCGCTTCCTATACCGTGACCATAGGCATAATCAACTACAAACAAGGAAGAAAATATCAGAATAGCAAATAGGGATAAATTTTTCAATCTATGTCCACTTGTCTGGGTTTTTCTTTCGAATTTCTTTTCCATCAACTGTAATCTGATCTTGTTCTTCAAAAACTGTATGCCATTTACCGTTGTCAGGGAAAATTTTATTCATTTCTTCAACTTTATCATTTGTCGGTGCCTTATTCATTAAAGCCCCCCATTTCATGTTTGGAACTTTTGGCATGATATCGTTGATGTCTTTCATTATACTAACACTTTACACAATTTATTTAAAAACCTATGATTGGATTCTCATAATTCCTTCTTTAATCAAGAATTGAATTCCTTGAATGAATGAATCATCATCAATTTGTCCTGCTGCCCACCATTCTGCATTGTTTTTAATCCAGCTGGGAATATCATTGGAACCTGGACCAGAGCCTTGTGTAGTTGTAGGAATCTTTAGAACATTTTCTTTAATTAAATATTGAATTCCTTGAATGAATGAATCATCATCAATTTGTCCTGCTGCCCACCATTCTGCATTGTTTTTAATCCAGCTGGGAATATCATTGGAACCTGGACCGATTTCAATAATTGCTGAACCAATTCCAGCATATGTTGGATCATAATCTAATCCTGTTCCATAAACTAGAATATCAACTCGAATCTGACCAACAGAAGGAACATAGATTTTCTGTATATCTAATCCTTCAATGGATGTAATTCCAGGACCAAGTGAATCACCACCATCATTTCGTGCTATTTCATTATCAAATTCATCTAAAACAACATAAGCATATTTTACATCCTTGATTAGTTCTCTATTTTCATTAAAGAATGTAAACTCAAATGGAATGTCTTGATTTGCACCATATTTTCCATCCCATGAAATGTTAACTGTTGTTGGAACTTGTTCAAAGTTGTCAGTATCTACCAGATAAAATTCAGTAGAACTCTTTGATACTTCATCTAATGGAACTAATTTCAAATCCATCTGTAGATTATCATAATTAGAAGGACCAAGAGTTTCGTTAATTTTTTCTAATTCTTTTTTGGTAATTAAGAAGTGAACAATGTTTGAATCCTCTGATGAATATGGATCATTTAGTAATGCTCTCTGATCAATTTCAACACCATTAACGTATCCTTTGAATTGTTTTCCATCTGCATAAGGTGCAAATGATTTAGGAACTCTAACTTCTTCATGTACCACTTGTACCAAGTTTACATATTCAGGATTCCAATCAAATGGCATATCAAATGAAATCGAATTATCTGATGTATTAAATTTAAAATTATCAACATCATCATAGTATGTTTTTATAATGACTGGAATTTCCTCAGCATTTGCTGTCTGGAAAGAAAAGTTTTGTTCTTGTGCAACACTGACAAAAGTCTCATAACTTAACAAATTTGCTAGAACAGTTCTTGGACTAGTAGCAGCTTCAATGTCAACTCGAATCTTGTATAATCCACCTTTTACAAATATTGGACCTGTAATTGATGGTCTTCCACAAATATCTAAATTATCATCAGTACATGCTGCACCTTGAACAAATAATGCACCTGGTGCACTAACATGTTCAGAACCTCCATAAATGGAGCATGTTTCTATTGGATTTTCATCACATCCAGTTTTTGGTTTAATTTTAATATCCAATCTACCATCTAAATCATAAAATAAATTTCTAGCTAAAAGTTCACCACTTTGCCAAACTTCTACTCGATATGTGACTTTGTCTAGATTAGTGTCAGTTAACGTATCAAAGAAACGAATTTGCATGTTAGCAGAATCAATTTCTCCAACTGTGATGTCTGATGGACTCAATTGTGTACGAACAGTTACTTCCATACCTCCAAAAGATATTGGTTCGGCTTGATCTCCACCAAGTCCATGTCCAAATGCATCAGGAAGAATAGTAATCATTGAGAAAATACCAATTACTGAAATAAATAATGCAAACTTACTATACAATACAAAAATTGTGTTCATTCCATATTTAAAGATGGTACAGCATTTCTATGCGTGAGAATTTTTTTCTATTTGAGAATAGAGTACGACTTTTATTTCCGATGTTCAAAGTAAGAATATGAAATTTTTGCTTGCTTTATTGCTAATTCCATTGTTAATTATTCCAGCATTTGCTGAATCCCAAACTTTGAGAACAGACAAAGGGGCATTAGATGTTAATTTATCATATGATGATATAGAACCAAATGTTCAAACAAAAATAAATATTGATTTTCTAAATCATGTAACACAAAAAACTCAAGAACATATTGACTATACTGTAACTGTAACAAAAGATGGCAACCAAGTGTTTGGACCAATTCCACTTACTCATACTTCAATTGGAACTGTGAAAATCCCAATTGAATTTAATCAAGGTGAAGGTGTTTATAAAATGGATTTTAAA
>Ga0299912_10001710_pt1 | contig 17717 bp, 19 predicted proteins | sample RVTome_2_FD_207667 | JGI IMG/M metagenome (GOLD analysis project Ga0299912, IMG submission 207667) | Soil microbial communities from uranium-contaminated site in the Upper Colorado River Basin, Wyoming, United States - RVT95D214 (version 2) ... | reverse complement strand
CTTCTCCTTTAATAAATCCCTCTCCTTCTCCCTCTACTAAAGGGAGAAGCACCCGGGTCCCCGCTTTAAAATTATCCCTTTTCTGAACTACCTGTTTGCTCTTAAGAAACCATCCCCCTGAAAAAGGCTCGCCCCCATTTACCCCTTGGAAAAAGGGGGATTTAGGGGGATTTTATACCAGTATATCCTGATTGTTTCAATCAGGCACTTATGATACCATATTGAGTGTACCAAAGCCACGCGGGGTGTAGCGCAGCCTGGTAGCGCACCTGAATGGGGTTCAGGTGGTCGTCGGTTCAAATCCGACCACCCCGACCATAGATATGAAATATGGTGCTTAGACCACCTGAATAGGTGGCGAATAGCAAGGTGGTTACCTAGGGGATAGACCACCTGAAACGAAAAAAGGCGGGTCCGCAAAATGAACAATGACCGCATTAACGAAATTGGAGGCGCCACTTGGAACGTCCCTCAAATCCTTGATAAGAGGATTTGTGCTCACGAAACAAACAGAGGGGAAAAGCCCAAGGACGGTAGAGTATTACCGTGACAATCTCAAACGCTTTATCTGGTATGCTGAAAAGCAAAGCTGGCCCGATGACATCAGGCTCCTCACCGAATGGCAAATCAGAGAATTCTTGGGCTATGTAGCCAGTGAAATAAACCGGTGGGGTCTCAAAGGAAACGGCTCCGAGACTTCTAAACGCAAAGCCACCCATTCCACTGTCCATCACTATTTTGTTGCACTGTCTTGCTTTTTCAATTGGGTTGTCCGAGAAGGTTTTATCCAAAACAATCCTGTAACAAGAATAGAGGTAGCCAAGCCCAAGCCAAGGGTCATTACTCCTTACAGAATCGAAGAAATCAAGCTAATGCTGGCAGTTTGTGACTACGACTATGAACACAACGCCAAATTTTTAGGCAGCCGAAACAGAGCAATAATTCTAGTGTTACTCGACTCAGGCGTTCGACTTTCAGAGCTAGTTGGGATTGCGGTCAGCGACATAGACAACGAGAAAGGACATATCAGAGTTCTGGGGAAAGGTAATAAAGAGCGCATGGTGCGTATAGGTAAGACTGCCCAAAAATCACTGTGGCGCTACTTAATGTATCGTCCCGAAAATGGCAGAAAGGAACTTTGGCTAACTGAAGAAGGGAAACCGTTGACTGATCCTGGCGTCCAATCGCTAGTCAAGCGACTCAAACAAAGAGCTGGAGTGGACAGCGAGGGAAGCGTCCACCGATTTAGGCATACATTTGCGCTGAGTTTCTTGAGATTAGACAGGAACCCTTTCAATCTGCAATACCTCCTTGGGCATAGCTCTCTTGAAATGGTAAGGCACTATACAGCCACATTGGGAATGGAGGATGCCCTTAAAGCTCACGAAAACGCGAGCCCTGCAGATACTTTGGGATTGAGATAATCTGAACAGTAACTGCCTTATTTATATGGTTCAGTAAGCCGCTTCCTGATCCCATGTCTTCTCGAATGAACTAGCTTCCTACGTTGTTGATCTCGCCCCAAGTCTTCATCCGGCCACATTTTATCTATGATATTGTAGGTGTCACCTGAATGAAGTGGGAACTCATTCACTTTCAGAGCATCGGTCTGTGCCAGCAGCCTTGTTGCTCGCAATCTCTGCGCCGCACGATAACCCAAACGGCGGAGAAGCTCACGCCCAAATTCGCATGCTTCTCGGGATAGATTTTGTGCGGCCTCTGGTGGGTAATTAGGCGGAAACCTTAATTCGATTGTGAACGCCTCATCCCTTGTTGGTCTGTCGGGGGCCTGCAAAGGATGGTCTGGAGGCTCCGGGGCGGAAGAAATTATCCCACTTTTCAGCCCATTTCGCTCCGTGTAAACACGAACACCGAAACTCCAAGCGTGGTAAGACAGATGTCTCAAGAAACATGAATTCGTATTTACTGTGATTACTCTTATGCTCGGCCACTGTGCACCCACCGGGAAGTACGAATTCACTGGATCATAATCCTCTAACAAACACGCCATCCTCACTGTCCAAGGTGCGAGGCCAAAGCGTTTAGCTGCTACATCACACTTTCCCGCCCAATTAAGATAGGACACTTCTCTAACAGGAAGTTTTTTAAACTCCAGGGCTGTAAGCAGCGTCTTACGTCCTAAAATCTTGAGTCCTTCTGCTCTCAGTCTCTTCAATTCGCCTGTGATTCTAAAGGCTTGGAAACGCTCTAAGAGAAGTCTATTCCAACGTTCCTCAGGTTTGAGCTTTGCCATTGTGTTAATACTCTTTTAAGACACGCTTAACAGCAACCAATGTCTACAATACTTGTGCCTAAAATAAGGAGTTCGATTATTTTGCTCCCTTTTAAGGATAAGTTCAAACGAGATGAAGGACAGGGACAGATAGATTGTGACGATCACTACTGTCAATGAAGCTGGACGAAAAGGTGGATTTTCAGTCCTGCAAAATAGAGGTAGGAGTTTTTATGTTGACATTGGTCGTAAAGGGCAACTGGCCTTAAGACTGAAATACCCGAATATGGCATCTAAATGGGGCAAGCTAGGCGGCAGGCCGAGAAAGCCAAGCCTAATTCAACTTGTGGGGGAGAACAGCAAATAAGATAAAGGAGGATGCGGACCCGCCTTTTTCATATGCTTCCCTCCCCCACCCAAGTATATCAACAAAATAAACGGGTTAGAACTCATGACAAATCTTGACTTGATAAAACGGAAGGCCGGCCGACCTAGAGCCATCCCGGAAGACCGAATCGAGGAAGTTATTGCTATGCACAAGTCCGGCATGGGCTACCGCCTGATATCCAATGAACTGCTAGATAGAGGCCTGTATGTTGACTGGAGCACGGTCCGACGGGTCATTAAGAAGCGGCAAAGCGAGAAAGGCCGTGACAATACCTTCTCTTCGCATTCTGACACTATTTTAACACGGGGTCTGCCTGAAGATCAGGGTAATCCGTCGCTAACAAGCGAATCACAGGGCTAAGAGATGGAGACTTATCTTAAGCCAGCCCATGTAGAAAGCATGGAACAGGCAGCCACTTGCCTTCGTGATAAATTGCTGATCAGGCTTCTTTTCCGGCTGGCTTGCCGCATCAGTGAGGCTCTGGCGCTGAAGGTCGAGGACATAGATTTGGATAGGGGCTCAGCCACTATCATTCATCTGAAGAGCCGGGTCAGGCTGCTGTGTCCCGACTGTGGAACCCGACTGGGCAGAGCTCATAGCTTTTGTCCGGGCTGCGGCACAAAGGTTAACGAAACCATAAAGAAAGAGCTCGAGCATAGGCGCCTGAGGACCTTGCCCGTCGATAGCGATACGCTGAAGATGCTTAGAGAGTATATCAAGCGCGGCGGACCGGTGCCCCGGGATGGAGTCAGGCTAATCTTTGGCATCAACAGGCATAGGGCCTGGCAGATCATCCGTGAATGCGCCGCCACAGCTGGCCTGCCTTATCTGGTGAATCCCGAGACTGGCAAGAAGCGCGGCATAAGCCCGCACCGGCTCAGGGATGCTTTCGCTGTTAATGCCGTAAAGCTCAATGATTCCGGAGACGGATTGCGGCTGCTGCAAGAGCATTTGGGCCACGCTAGCTTTAACACCACAGCGAAATATCGGAAGGTTGCCGGCGAGGAACACAGAGAGTGGTACAACAATCTCTGGACAAAGGATATAAATAGTGTTACCTCTTAGGCCCAGAAGAGGCGGTTTTTTGCGTCCGTTCGGTTGTGGCGCTTTTATAAGAGACTTTCTCATGGGTAATGGGTCTGCGTCTATTGACCCTGGAATTGGTGCTCCGCAGGCTGATATCTTCCACTATTATAAGATGGCCCGTCTCGAATCCACGGCCTTGGACAGGGCTGCCAGGCAGGAAGAGCGTAGGGCAAAACGACAGAAGAGAGCTATAAGCCCTGACAATATCCATAGGTTTGCCGAGCAGAGAATGAGACGCCTACCCTGGAAGTCCAACGGTTGCAGGTATCATAGTTTTGTCACGTACTTCTCCAACCTGCAGAGACTCGGCTGGGTAGAGGCAAGCGGTGTAGAGGAACACTCCAGCCTGCAAGACAACTATCCCCAAGGACAGCCACGGAAGTTCTACCGCCTTACTGGCGCCGGCATGGCTGCCTCTGACAGCGAATGGGCTGACCCATATGGCGCCCTTTACGGCAGATAGACTGCAAGGCCTCTGCCAGGTCACTGATTGAGTTTTGACACTAGCCTAAGCCGAGAATAAGCTCTAAGCATCAGCCAACAAACAGCCGACCCAAAATCACGGCCAGAAATCACCATCGGCTTCAATGATGTAAATGTAGCTATATCTAAATAATGAACATTAGCTCATTTTGTTCAACAATGAAGCTGCCAAAAAGCACCTTAACAACTGAATAGGCTTGAAGCCAGAACGCTTGCCTTCAAGGTGAGGTGAGGCAATATAAATCCCTAGCCAGTCTGGCTGACTAGGGAAATCTAGCCTTGCCTCGAATGGAGACAAGATGACGCTAGACTGGCAAAAGTATATCGAGATAGCCGATAAGTTTCAATACAAGGCGAAGGCAGCCGACAGAGAGGACTTGAGACAGGACATTATCTTAAGGCTTGCTGAAGTAGCCAGCAACAACGGCCATAAGCCTTTCACGGAAGGCGCTATGGTCAGAGTAGCCAGCTATACCGTTATGGCTTACTGGCGTGACCGGATGCGAAAGCCGACAATTTTAAGCCTTAACGGTGCATCAGACAATGGAGATGGCGATACCGTTGAGCTATGGCAGACGCTAGCCGATGATAAGGCTATTGACGTCGAAGCTTGGCAAGATGCTAAGCGCTGGCTGCTGGGTTGCCCTAGGCGACTGGTTCAAGTGGCTGCTAAAAGAGCAATTGGCAAACGGCTAAACAATCAAGATGAGCGCTATCTGGAAAGGTGGCGACAAAAAGAGGTAAGAAAATATCAACTAGCCTTGAGCTAATGTCGGCTTTCGGCCCTCTTTTGGAACTATATAGGTAGAGGCAAACGCTACTGCCAGCGGTTGCGGGGTAGCCAGTAGCCTTAATAAAAATGACGCTTGCCGTCAAGCGTCTGAAATAAAGGGGGTGATTTAAGACGGAACAACTAAATATCGAAGGCAAGCGTTCTGGCGATGGCTTTGTATGTCACAAGGAAAGGCTTGTAAGCGCTCTATCGAGAGCGACTGCAGACAGGGTACTGCTGTTTGACAGCGATACTACTATCGGCAAAAGAGGCTTTTTGAGCTACCTTAAAGCTCTGGCAGGTAGCAACGTGGTTAAGGTTATACCTGCCAACGGTAGTGCTAGCGGATTGCAGGCTAACGGCAAAGGCTTAAAAGTAGCCTGTGGCAATCATCAGAGCTATATACCAGACGGTGCTTGGCTTAAAGACAAGACACCGTTTTCTTTTTGCCAAGTCCGAGTAAGTCCAAGCTACGCTGTTATGCCCAATCTCGGCGGTAATGAGCTAGCCGATGCCCTGTCAAGGGTACTGCCGTTTACCGACGCTGACGACGCTAGACCTGTTCTCCAATGCGTCAAGGTAGTCCAGAAAGACGGTAAGCTAACCTTGATAGCTGCCGATGGCTTTACGCTTGGAGAGATTGGCCTTGACTTTGAGGCTGGAGAGGCTGAAGCCTTAATCAATCGAGACGATATTAAAGGCCTTATACCCGCCTTAAGGAAAGCCAAACGAGTCAAGGTTAGCTTCGAGCAAAAGCCAAACGGCGATAACGGCGGCTTGCTTGCCAAGTCGCTGATTATCGACACAGAGCTAATCAAGTATAGCCTGCCCAGCCAAGAGGGCAGTTATCCCGACTATGGCAAGGTATTTCCCAGCGATTTTACCGCTACTGCCAGCTTTGACGCTAAAGAGGCAGTCAAGGCCTGTCAAAGCCTGCTGGCTATCTGGTTTGACGATGAAACCAAAGGGCTGTATAGACCTTTAACCTTAACCGTAGCCGATAACAAGGTTACCATCGAGGCTAAAGAGGATAGAGGCGCAATGGCAATATCAGCCGAAACCAGTGGAGAGGCCAGAGTAGCGGTAGCTGGCAACTACCTGATAAAAGCCTTAAGAGCTTGTGGCGGTATAGCCGAAATGAAGCTGGCAAGCTCACAATCGCCGATAGCCTTAACCGTTGACGGTTACCGATGCCTGGTTATGCCGATACGCCTACCTGAAAGCAAGGCGGTGGCCGAAGCCGAAAAGGTAGCTGCCGAAGCTGAAGCGAAGGCCGAAACAGAGGTTAATCCAGAGACAAAGGTAGAGAGGCAGACCAAAGCCGAAGACAAGCCGAAGCGCAAAGGCAGAGGCAAGGGTAGACAGCGCCAAGCCAAGCCTGAAGTGGTAGTCGAGCCTGAAGTCGAAGAGACCAGAGAGCCAGTAGCCGTAGCCTAAACAAAGCCAAAACAGAACGCAAGCCGAACAAGAAGACCAACGCTAAAAAGCGGGGGAGCGATACCCCCGCTTTTTTTCTTTTTACAAGGCCAGAAAGGACTAAAGTGAGCATAACCTATAAGTGCAGCAATACCAGAAGGTGCTACTGGTGGTGTCGGGAATGCCTTAAAGGGCATCACAAGTGTTCTCCGAAGTGTCCCGACTACCTGTCGATAGCCGAAGTCAAAAGACGAACCAAACAAAAGCCATAAGAGGGTCTCAAGATTTAAGGCCAGGATGGATTTGAATCCGCCCTGGCCTTTTTTTATTTAAAATTTATGCTGTTACCCTTTACAGAGCAGTACTCTAAGCCAGTTTCTCAAATAGATGGCCGTCGTTGCCAACTATATATTTTTTGTCATTGGCCATTACCATAAGACGTCCGTCAGTTTTCCAGTTAAAAATAATATACTTGTCTAGAGAATTAAGTGTCTTCTTCTGTAGCTCGTTTGGGGGATGCCAACGGCTCACCGGAGAAGTACCTCAGCCGTGTCTAGATACTTGCTCATGGCATTCATTATCAATTCTGGACAGTCCTCGCTTGTCTTCTGGAAGATAAAGCAGTTGAGGTCGAATCTCGCTCATGCGTCGGCAACGGGAATTTACTTTTTCGAGCCAGTTTCTAATGGCCGGCGCGGCCGCTATGGCCGCCGGACCTATTTGTCCCAGTGCCCATACTGCAATCAGGTCTACGTCTTCATCGTTGAGTGATTCTATCAGCTCGGGGACAGCATCCTTGGCTGCGGGTCCGATTTCACCCAAGACTTTAGCCGATGCTCGGCGGACATTTAAGTCTGGGCTCTTGAGTGCCTCTATATATCTCTGAATTTCGTCATCCGTCATACTTGTAAATTCTAACAGAGATGGTTTCCGGCTTCTATTTTGGCACGGATATTGTAAACCAAAGTATTAGGTCACCACTACTGACTTCTTCGTAAGATCCCAATCCCCACTTTTCTGATGACGTCCATGTTTTCTCTATCACACCAACCAGATCATCCGAGCTAGAATATTCTGCAAGCTTCATTATTGCTGCGTTATCTTCGACAGATTGGCTTCCTGAATAAAACGAAGTCAACAGACTGGCCCAAGCGCCGCCAATTTTTAATAGACCGGCTAGCTTTACGAGACCCTCGAATACAGGATCATCTGATTCAAATGCTATTCCTACGATTTTTAGTTCGTCGCCTATGCAATTACTTGAAAATACTTGTGCACCTATATCAAATGTTTCATTGTCATTGAGACTAATGTATGCCTCTGCCGGGACACGGATAGTAACTGGCTCCCCGTTACCATCGCCTACGGCTAGCCGTAAATATATCTCCCCCGCACCTTTTGGCCACGGGTCGTGGTCAGAAATAACACCTATCCTGTCAAGAGTCACTATAATTGGAGGATTGAGAGTCTTTACTTGAACAGTTGTTGCCGATCTTGCCTCTCCAACACTGTTATAGGCCGCCACACTGTACGAATAAGTGGTTCCATATTGTAAGCCAGTATCTTGGAACGTGGTTACATTTGAGCCTACGGAACCGGCAAGGGTGCCATTACGATAAATCCTGAAGCCATCTTCGTTGTAAGAAGTATCTGCCCATCTGACCGTAATCTGAGAACGCGAATTAGCTTGACCGCTTACGTTGGAGGGAGCACTCGGGGATTGAGGTACTTGTACAGGTGCATATACCGTCGCAGCATGCTGATATGCTGGCAGCACGGTATTGGCTAGCACAAATCCAACAGCAATTAAAGCAAATATGCATGCAAAAGCGATTAATAAATTCCTAAGAACATGCCTTTTTCCTTTACTAGCTGTAGTACCACGAGATTTCCCCTTAGTTAACGATAATTCGTGGCTACATTTCCCGCAATATCTATAGTGTATAGGGTTGCTGGTGCCACAATGAGGGCAGATTTTCTCTAACTTGGCTCCACACTGTCCGCAAAATAGTTTATTGTCTGCGTTATCAGCCTGGCACTTTAAGCACTTCATTTCTGGCACCCTTCAGTTCGCGTTAAGTGCTGAGTACCGAAATTATACCATAATTATTCTCCTACAGAATATTATCTAGCGACATACTAGCTACCATTTAACTCGTGGACAAGAATAAGGTGGGTTCCCGTGTAAGAAAGGCTAGGAAGATGGCTTCACCAGAAATTACACAATTGGATTTGGTAGCCAGGCTTCAATCCTTAGGTTTATCAATTGACCAGTCGACTCTGTCTAAGATAGAAAACGGGCAACGTCCGGTCAATGACATTGAAGTTGCCGCCTTGGCGAAAACGTTGAGAGTATCAGTCAGCTGGCTATTTGACGAAGCCAGCGAATCACCGTCCCCGAATCAGCCCTCCCCAAAAAAACAGGCATAGGACTAAACAATACAGGCTTTTGTTTAATGTTAGGATTATAGATATCAGTAACTGAATTTTCATTTAATCAAAGTCGGTGAATTGGAATACAACTGGCGCACATGTTCCCGCGGTCATTTCTAATCTCACGCAGCCGTGTTCGCTGCCTTCTATCAATCCCCGCTCCAATGCCCCTGTTTTTGTAACATAAAGGCATTGGCCTGTATCCTCGTAGTTAGGGAACATATAATCATCGATAGCAGCCGGATTGTTTGGAACAAAATTGAAGGTAACTTCAACTGTATCCTCTGAGGAACCCTGCTTTACCGATACAACTCTCGCGATACCTGGGATATCCACATATTCGCACTGACCACCGGCAACGGGCATATATTTATTGGGGGATTCCACAATCTGTACCTGTTTTATGTAGTCGAATGTTGCGCCATTCTGTAGGGTTCCATTTATCGTCAGAGGATACGAAATACTATCGTTAAATCCTCCACCGATTAGAGTGAGTTTGGCGCTAATGCTTTTACCAGGCAACAAGGGATTCGAAGAAGTAACATCAAAGTCAAAGTTGAAAGATCTGATTAGTTCAAGAGTTGCAGTTAAAGAAACTACAGGCTCAACAGCTACGTTCTTTAAAGTTATTTCAACTATGGGTCCACCCGGGTTAATCGGTTGTAGAGGGCCTAATACAGATATGATTTCAATTGGTTGCTGATTCTGCAATGATGGAGTTGGCGTTGGCATCGGTTTTGGAGATGGCATGCACCCCACCATAACGGTAAGTGTAGCCAAACTAACAATTAGAAGTATTAGTTTCCGACTTAAGTTAGTCCCCATTGTTCAGTCTTTCATGGGAATCTGCTTATATTCATTTCTCTATAATGATATACGGATAATCTGCAGAAGTATTACAAGGATGATAGATAATTAGGTAACAAAACGCCCTTTTGTTGGCCGATGCCCGGAAGTTAGATTAGTCTCTACTTATTTAATATAGCCACGATTTATACGCGTATTCAAGGTACTGTCGCTGTATTAAGTAAGCCTTGTATTGGGCTCCTACGGAACGCCTAACAACACGTAGCCAGCTCCTAACAAAGGATTGGCTTCTACTTCCTTACCGGAAAAAACACTCTCCAAGCCAGCCTTGAAAGCTTGTGCTCGACCACCTAGTGTATGTATTTTTGATAAACCGTCTTTCAGAGCGCTTGCTACGCCACCTGCAAACTCCGCGGCGATATCATCCCATAAGACATCGCGAGAGGCAATGATTGAAATTGCTCCCATAAGGTAAAGGGATGATGGAAAGCCCACCGCTTCTCTAGCAATCTCATCCTCAATACCTGTAGTGCAAGCATTGATAACTACAAGCCAACACTTAGAGAAATTCCATATTCCAGACGTTTGTAGGTACAGGTTGGATAAAGCCGCATCATAAAGGATTATGCCACTCTCATGGAAACGCATATCGCCGAACTCCGTCTGGAGCAGAAGCTGTCTTCCCGAAAAACCATGTCCACTGAACCAAAGAATATCCGCATCAGCGTGATAGGTAAAGAAAGTATCGACGGCAGCAGTGTTGAGCCAACCCATCGAGTGTCCGAAATTCAAACCGAAGTCTCCAAAGGCGCATATTTCATCGCCACTAAAATATTTTTTAATTCTATCGTACTCTTCGAGTACACCCGGTAGAAATCCGCAATTAGGTACCTGTGTTGTTGGTACTCCATAAAACATTAGTTTTGGTGAATTGTAACGAACTTGCGGCAAGCAATAATAGAAATTCTTATACAATGACCATTTAAACGATGTCAAAGACTGAACTTGTGCAATCGAACTTACCCGCCTAAATAGAAAGCCGCCTCTATCATCGATGACGGCGGATAGTGGGAGAACTCGGAAAACATCATCAGGAATCCATATCAAGTGTTGGTCAGCTTCGATCTCCCTCAATAGAGTTTCAATCTCCATGTATTTTCCTAGACGTTGTAATAATTCCGCGCCGACTCCACTAGTTCCATTACGTTGGTTTCGTTCCTTTTCTAATTCGATTATATTAAGTATTTCAATAAATTGACTTCGTGGTTTCTTCAGAACAAGCACTCTAGGTGGAATAGCTCCAGGTTCTTCAACAAACCTGTCAGCGGGGTATTCGTAATTTCGAAAATTATCATCATAGGTGAAATGATGGGTATTACGATCAAGAATTAGGATTATATCTTCCCCATTAGTGAAAGTGGATAGTGTCAAAATGTTGTCCAAATTCGGAAATGGCCCAAGGTCTTTGGGGATATCCGCAGAGATAGAGTGACCTACATCATTTGGACGTTGGTTATACGAATAAATCCACTTGTCCAATATACCGCGTACGCGTTCACGGCGGGCTTTTGAATGAGGGGCTTCACTTACAGCTCTCAATGTTCCTAGATTAAATATTGTTGGATGTTCAGGAATTTGATGAGATTCTGGACTACCAATGCCGTGAAACGGGAAGATAGCTTTTGTACTTGTCTCTGTTGACTTGGTACGATCCACCATAGAAAGAACATAGAAGGCACATCTTTTCATTGATGTGTGATCGCCACACTCCCGATTCTGATAGAGTATCTGAATCATCCGTTGAATTGCCTTCGCGATTATGGGATGTAGCTGCTGTCGTATTGATATCCTTTGAGGGTTGGACTCAGGAGAGAACCGTGCAACACTATCCATAAGCTTCTTATAAGCACACCATATCGAGTCCGGGTTTGAACCCTGATTGGATTCTTCAAGTGCGTTGCACGACGTTTGAATTTCAGATGCAATATCCATACATATGCCTCTACGATTGCCGATTTGAGGATATCTGTTTACGGAAGCAGCCGTTGTTTTCTATGTGTTATCTGAGTGTTTCAGTAATAAAAGCCACCTATAGGGATAAAGTAAAAATTTGCTTAGATATGCCTTTTCATTGGAGCTTTCTTGTTTATTCCAGTTCAGAAATGCCAAATTTGCTCCCGCTTTAGATTCAAACTCCTTTCTACGACCGGTATTCTATAATGACTACTACCTGTTATCAAGAGGAAATACATGCTTTGTTCGATGCAGGTTCTTTTATTGGTGAGCGTCCTAGACTACAATAGCTTCCTGTAGGGCAAACCATATGAAATAAATAGAAGGAGGAGCTAATGAGCAAAATATTTACCTATGTTGCTGCACTCATCGTAGCCGGACTTGCACTGATTTCGCTTTCGCCAGGTAACGTGGTGGAAAAGCTCAGTAATCTCGGAATAAGTTTATTGGCGGCTGCGATAGTAATGGCGACACAACTTCAAAAAAATGAATTGGCCATGATCAGGTGGTTAATTTTGGGATTAATCTTTCTTTTTATAATAGCCATTGTCATTATAAGAATGGTCACATAGAACTAACAATTTGAGTGATTGTTATGTTATTAGCCGTGCCTTCTAAAGGCCGAGTTCAGTGCAAAGTTCATTAAAGCTTTCGCTAAAGTAACTGTACAAGACTTTGCTGACTTTGTCTTGTCGGTTGGCAGACGCCCAAGTCGCAAATTCTCGGCCGGCACTTTTACCCGCACAGTAAATAACAGCAGCATTTGTCTCTTCTAGTGCTTCCCATAAGTGCTTATCATGCGGTCTTACTTTGACCCCCACAACCGCTACAATTCTTGCCTTTCTTACAATTGCATCATATCTGGCGCGTTGTTCCTCAATGAAGTTTACTCCGGAAGTAGTTGATTTAGCAGGATCGAAGTAACTCATGACTGGTGGAAAGGCATCGTTATGGATTCGTTTGGCGTGTTCTGTTGGTTCTGCAATTACTGTAACATGACCCTGAGTTTTGACATTACTACCAGAGAATGACACTCCGCCCGCCGTACCTCTAACTGATTCACAGAATATATGACAGCACCCATGAGGTAGGCATAACTCCACAGAGGAGCCTGTGTTAGGAGGAGAGCCGACGAAAGGCCTTACTCCTTCTACTACTAAGGACAGCTCCAATAAGCGCTCGTAATTTATAGAAATGAGAGCACCACGCCATGTATTGTGCTTGATGCGTCTTGCCAAATCTCGATATAGATTGTTCTGACCCGGGATAAAAGAAAGGAAGAACGACGCTAGCGAACGCTGTAACGGAGGCAAAGCATGAGGATTATTTTCGCCGATATCCTTCATGCCTACCTCAAAATCGCTGCCTAACATAAGCCGCTGGTTCTGAGACAAACTACCCCAAACCATAGGAAATAGACGTTCGAGTGGTTGCAGAAGTTCGTTGGTCATAGGCGGTGGTCTCGGAATTACTTGCCCACTCCCGATACTAGCTCCCGCCCCAAACAAGATTGCGTTAGTCGCGGACGTATTCATGTAAGTAAGCCTATTTTTACGGCGGCTATTTGCCGCACATAACCGCAATCATTACAGACAATTTCAACAACAGGTAAAAATTTACCTTCAATTGCTCGTTTATATTCGATATCAATGCATAAAGGTGAAACAAGGTCTTCAAAGATCATCCAATTATTTGTGCCGCATACAGGACATTGATTATTACGGCCCTGAAGATGATCTCTTATCTTTTGCTGCTCTTCTGAACCGATTGGCATTTCTCACCTCCAGCTTGTTCTACGTATCTGAGCTTAAGTATACCGACCATAGCAGAAACGGGCAAGATCAACATGCATGAATTTAATCAATCAAAATATCCAATCCGATTAACAATTGTCAGTTTTGTTTAGTAACTATTGTGTAACGAGATTCAATGATGTTTGTGACCTAGATAAAATAGCAAATCAGTCTGTGTGATCTTTGCCAGATTGTTTTGCATTCTCTAAGTGTGAGTCCATAACCATCCTTTTGTTGCATAAGCTTTTGGCTCTTTATATTTTCCATTAATAATTGTTGAATAAATTGGTTTAATGAATTGTCTGATTTCCAGACGGGTATCAATTCTATTACCATCTACCGAAATGGCATAATACTTCCCCATTAAATGCCCTGTTTGTAATGTCAAACTTCCCTCAGGGTTCTGTCTATACATACCTGTAGCAAAAACAGGTGTAGCATCAATCATGGAATCACCCTTGATAACTACGTAGGCATATGGTACCCCGCCTCCTAGTTCCTCAAACAGCGGCACTATTTGTATGGCGTTATCTAGAATTGGGGTTACCGAAAACAATAAACAGTCTGGTTTCTCCACGGTATGCATAGCGAAATAATTGGCTACCAGCCATAAAATTTTCTTAGCAATAGTGTCTTTCTGCCACCATTTTTCACTGCTATGGTCGGACACTGGTCCCAAATCAATCTCCGGTATTTGTACCGGTTCAAGTTCATCAATAGATACGGGGACTTCTGCTACGTTACTTAATGAAAATATCTCAGTATCGATTCTAAATATTTCTGCAGGCATTGTATGACAGCCCATTTCGTCGCTAAACACTGTTATTGCCGGTGAAATAGCGGTGTCTTTATGTGATGCATTTTCATCGTAAAAGACATGCTGAGTTACTTGTGCGATGTTTGGTTCACCCCAATTGACAATTGAGAAGCCTGTTTTTTGATCTTCTTTGAGAAGCTTCACGACTTCTAGACCTTTTGCAGTGGGGGTAAATGTGGGTGAAGGTTTTGGAGTGAAGTTAGACAATGCTGGGTCCAGAAGAATGTTAGTCATTGATGGCGTTTTCTGTTTGTCATAATTCATCCTGAGTTCCGCCTCTACCCGATTAACAGTATGAATAAATGGATGATTATCGGGATAACTCATCCAATGTCTATCTCTTCTTATTGTATTTGTTACAATCTCAAGACTCTCATTGGAAAACATAAGCCTAATAGATAGCTCACGACCTAACTGTTCTCTACTCAACGAAAGCCGTGTATCGGGTGAGCTATATAAGAATACCGGTACTTTTCCTTCAAAACCGGGCAATTCTTGAAAGTCATCGGGTTCTTCAGGGCTCAAATTATCCGCAATGCATATTCTGCTTATTGCATTTCTATATGAAATATCCCTCGAACAGTTAATGTTATTCGCCCTTATCTCTGAGACTATTTTGTTCCATTTTTCGCTTTTTAAGGCACGGCCTAACTGATGTTCACGGAATCCCTTAGTAATCTTATCGAGTTTGCTTTTTTGCTTACTTGTGATGACGACTGGCATTAAGTAGGAACTTTCATCTTTCTCTTCGAAGCGATTGACGAGTGCAATGCACCGTACACTACCCTTAGTAGATGAAGTACAGAACGATTCAGCCAGTGTCTTACTCATTATCAAGTCTGGTATTGCTATCAACCCTATTTGGCCGTCCTGATTGAGACAAAGATTCAAGTCTATTCGGGGAAGAATTTGACTGAAAGTGCCAAGTAGCAATATCCAAAAGCGTTCAAACATAATCGCCGTCGATCCGTTTCATTGGGATAAGGTCTTGAATTCTAATCAGTATTTCTATTTCTGCATCTGTGGGTTTATTTTGGTGCTGTCGGTAATTTGTAGGTTTCTGACAGACCGGTGCAGATAATGTGGGGTATTGCCAGTTAAGGGAATGCCATAGGTCCCACAGAATTTCACACCGATAGCGACCGAGGCACCACAGTTAGGACACTGATACCACCGCTGCATCTTGCCACATCCTCATCAATATTCTCAATTGTATTATAGGCCTTCCTCTTTAGCTAGACAATAGATGAAAGGAAAAGTATTCAGGCTAAACTTTGCGTCATTTTGTGTAAATCGCAAAATTTCATAATTTTGTGAGTGTATTGACCGTATACGAGAATAGATATAGAATTGAGGCGCTAGGAGGGGTAAGGCATGAACGCCGAAAGATTACACGCCATTGCATTGGCAGTCCTCGAGGACATCAAGACCACCAAGTCACAGGAGACACTTAAGCAGCTCGTAGGTGCCCTTCAAAATGCAGTAAATCAACCAAACGCACCTCAATTTCAAGAACAGATTGGTAATTATCGAAACGAGCTAAATACATCACTTTCTACCGCGCCCAGCAACGACTTTAGCCCTGTGTGGAAACAGGCAATAAGGGAACTAGGCCTGCACGACATACTAGGGCAAAACCTGCAAACTAAAATAGAAGAAATATTTACCCGCAATCAAATTACCCTCTCTGTTGCGCTTGGAGATGTTCAAAAATTACAAAGTCAACTTGTAGCAGAAAAGGAAGCTCTTGAGAAAGTTGTTTCAAGTTTTAAGCTCATGAATATTGGTGCAGAGGAACTACAGCCTGGTCAATGTGAAATCGGGGTACTCATACCTCGCCCGTCGGTCGACAATAAGCTACTATTGTTTGCTAAAGAGCTTGAGGATTTCAACGGGATTTTTGGTGTGTTTGCCGAATTAGCCACAGGGGAACGCCCGGGGTTCGAGTTGCGATCTGTTTCTTCAACTGACCTGATGGTTTTCGTATGGGCTTCACTTGGAGTTGCTTCTACTATCTCATTAGTAGTCGATAGAATAGTTAATACCTATAAAAATATACTTGAAATAAGAATACTACATGGGAAACTCAAAGATACGGGGGTTCCAGAGAAAGGGCTTGAAGGGGTTGCAGAGTATGCTCGTTCGATTATGGAGCAGGAAATCGAAAAACTAATTAAAGACCTACTGAAGAAATATCAGAAAAAGGATGAACCAAGAGATAATGAACTCGCTAATGAACTGCGTATAAATTTAAATAAGATAGCAAACCGCATTGATAGCGGTTACAACATAGATGTCAGAACTAAGCCATTTTCAGAAGAAGAGGAGGCAAAGAAAAAAGTAACTCCCCAAGACAAAGCGTATATTAACACAATACTATCCGCATCCAAGAGTTTTGAATTTATTAAATTAGAAGGACGACCTATACTTGGTCTTCCAGAATCTCGGCCAAAACGTGAGACTAAGGATGATAAAACAGGTGACAAAACCAACGACTAAACTTTTGGCCTTAGTAGAAGACTGGCTCACGAGGTAGGATTCTAACCTGCGACTAAGGGGTTAACAGCGCTTAGTTTCATTCTAAAGAGCATTGGTAAATAACACTCTAACCGGAAGCTGGAAACCAAGCTCAACAAAACATCGTTTTGTTACGTCGACTGCGGCAATGCAAGCGGATTCTAGCTAAATTACAGGTAAATGGCCCGACTAATCAGCTGATCATAGATAAATTCCTAAGTAAACCGTATGTAATCATCGTTAAAAGGTAGAGTATCCTATTTATATTCCATCGTATTTGATCGTATTCATCCAATGCATCCGGTTAACGATGGTTTAAATAGGCCTTCACCTTGGTAGAACTATGAACATGATTTTTTCACGATGGGTTAACGATGATTAATAGTAATAAAAGTTGTATGTTTCGGTCTTTACAATCATTTTACGTATAAGGTTACAAATTTGTGTGACACCATTTTGTAACTTGGTTACAACTTGTGGTTACACCGATTTGTAACTTTATATGTGATCCCTATGTAATAGACAGGTGACACCTTTCGGCCCGGTTTATTTGCTAGGTATTTGACAGGTAATCGCCAGGTAATCAATTTTGTTGTGCATTTCTCGCATCGTAAACCCACAGGTAAATCCTAGGTAATCATTTTAAGGCCTGTTTTTTGCACTGTAATCCACAGGTAAACGCTAGGTAATCATTTTATTTGCTGTTTTCTGCACAGGTAAACCACTCGTAATCCCTAGGTATAAGATCTTTTACCTGACAACGATATTTTGATTACTCTCGTTTTCAGCATATTAATCAGTATAAATGCATAAAGCCTTGAGAAAACAATTTCACAAACTGATGTTTTGTTATATTTCATAAGGCCGCCATGTTGGCAATCAGGTAGCACTTCCAGGCTTGTCACAGTTTATCTCCTAGGTAATCCCTATGTAATCGACAGGTAATGGGTTTCGGCGCT
>Ga0299912_10001709_pt1 | contig 17720 bp, 13 predicted proteins | sample RVTome_2_FD_207667 | JGI IMG/M metagenome (GOLD analysis project Ga0299912, IMG submission 207667) | Soil microbial communities from uranium-contaminated site in the Upper Colorado River Basin, Wyoming, United States - RVT95D214 (version 2) ... | reverse complement strand
GAATGGGACAAGGCGCTGTTGTTTGCCTATTGATTTTCATGGGGTTTCCCTGCCGTTCGGGAAAAGGGCGTAAAGCCGGTTGGCAGATCGTTAAGCCTGCCTGGAAACCCGGAAAAAACCATGTCTCGCACTGGGCTTGCCAAAAGCACGGGATTGCCATCCGCAAAGCTCCTTAGAGGCTTTCCGGTTTTGATTGAAGCATGAAGCTTCTTTCATCGTCATGCTGAACTTGTTTCTGTGTAGCTGAAAACAGAATCTAGTCTGGTGGAATTGAAGTTCACACCATTTCCCTTCCGTCACCCTGAACTTGGTTCAGGGTCCATTTCTCCCCATGAACCGCCGGACCCGGAGGCGCGATGGATGCTGAAACAAGTTCAGCATGACGGCGGATTATGTAACGAACTTTGGATTCAGGTCAGTAGTCTTCTGCTCAGGAGATGGGTAGCGGCTTGGTAGCTTGCCAGCCGCGGGGTGGGGGGATTGGTGCGCATCTCCCCTCACCCAACCCTCTCCCCGGAAGGGAGAGGGCTTTATGTGTACGCTAGATGTGCAGCGCGCGTCCGTAAGCGGCGAGCGTGGCTTCGTGCATCATCTCGCTGAGCGTCGGATGCGGGAACACCGTGTTCATCAGTTCGGCTTCGGTCGTTTCCAGCGTCTTGCCGACGACATAGCCCTGGATCAGCTCGGTCACTTCCGCGCCGATCATGTGAGCGCCCAGCAATTCGCCGGTTTTTGCGTCGAACACCGTCTTGATGAAGCCTTCCGGCTCACCCAGCGCGATGGCCTTGCCATTGCCGATGAAGGGGAAAGTGCCGACCTTGAGCTCGTAACCGGCCTCTTTCGCCTTGGCTTCGGTAAGGCCGACGCTGGCAATCTGCGGGTGGCAATAAGTGCAGGCCGGAATGTTGCGCCGGTCCAGCGGGTGCGGATGGACTTCCCCGTTGCCAAGCTCCCGCGCGATGGCTTCGGCGGCGGTCACGCCTTCGTGGCTCGCCTTGTGGGCCAGCCACGGGCCGTCCGTGCAGTCGCCAATGGCCCAGATGCCGGGCACATTGGTGCGGCCGAAATCGTCGATCTTGATGTGATAGCGCTTGTCCGGCTCCACGCCGAGATCTTCGAGGCCGATGTTCTCGAGGTTCGGCACGATGCCGACGGCCACGATAACGTGGCTGAATTCCATGGCTTCTTCCTTGCCGTCCTTCAGCTTGATCGCGGCGCTCACGCCCTTGTCGCCGGCTTCGAGATTGACGAGGTTGGCGCTGGTCAGGATCCGGATGCCCTGCTTGGTCAGCGCCTTTTCAAGGAAAGCTGAGACATCCGCATCTTCCACCGGCACGATGCGGTCCATCATTTCGACCACGGTCACTTCCGCGCCAAGATCGTTGTAGAAGCTGGCGAATTCGATGCCGATCGCGCCCGATCCGATCACCAGCAGCTTGCCGGGCATTTCGCTGGGCGTCATGGCGTGGCGATAGGTCCAGATGCGCTTGCCGTCGCTTTTCGCCTTGGGCAGTTCGCGCGCGCGGGCACCGGTGGCGATGATGATGTGCTTGCCTTCAAGCTCGGTGGTCTTACCGTCCTCTGCGGTCACCGTCAGCTTGCCCAAACCACCACTACCGCCTGAGGTGATCTTGCCCTGCCCCATGTGCACGGCGATCTTGTTCTTCTTCATCAGGTGCGTGACGCCCTGATTGAGCTTGTCCGCCACCCCGCGCGAACGCTTGACGATGGCGTTTAGATCGGCGGTGATTTCCTTGGCGGCAAGGCCGTAATCGGCCGCGTGCTTCATCTGGTGGAACACTTCGGCGGAGCGCAGCAGGGCCTTGGTCGGGATGCAGCCCCAGTTCAGGCAGATGCCGCCCAGCCGCTCGCGCTCGACAATCGCGGTCTTGAGGCCAAGCTGTGCCGCGCGGATCGCCGCGACATAGCCCCCGGGGCCGGAACCGAGGACGATGACATCATATTGGTCGGACATTCTTTACTCCGGAAATTCGAAAAAACCTTGGTCTCAGGCCACCATCTTGAGCGGGGCTTCGACATAGTCCCTGAAAGCCGCCATCAGCCGCGCGCCGTCGGCGCCGTCCACCGCGCGGTGATCGAAACTGCCGGTGGCGGTCATCACCGTGGCGACGCCCAGCGAGCCGTCCGGCATCACCCAGGGGCGCTTTTCTCCCGCGCCGATGGCCAGGATCGCCGCCTGCGGCGGGTTGATCACGGCGGTGAAGTGCTTGATGCCCATCATGCCCATGTTCGAGATGGAGGCGGTGCCGCCCTGGTATTCCTCGGGCTTCAGCTTGCCTTCCTTGGCGCGCTGGGCGAGGTCCTTGGCCGCCAGCGCGATTTCGGAGAAGGAACGGCCGTTCGCATCCTGCACGATGGGGGTGATAAGCCCGCCGGGAATGCTGACAGCCACCGAGATGTCGGCACGGGAATAGCGGATCAGTTCGGCGCCGGCGAAGCTGACATTGCATTCCGGCACGTCGATCAGCGCCTTGCCCAGCGCCTTGACCAGCATGTCGTTGACGGAAATCTTCACGCCCTGCTTTTCCAGCGCCGCGTTCAGCTCGCTGCGCATGGCCATCAGCTTGTCGAGGCGGATGTCCACCGTCAGGTAGATATGCGGCGCCTCCTGCATCGACTGGGTGAGCCGACGCGCGATGGTCTTGCGCATGCCGGAGAGTTTTTCGACCGTATGCGGGATGCGTTCGTCCAGCAGGGCGCGGGTTTCGGCCGCCATTTCGACTTGGGCAGGCTTTGCGGCAGGCATCGCGGCAGGCGCCGCGGCCGGAGCGGATGCGGGTGCTGCCGCAGCGGGCTTCGCCGTTCCCGGCTCGGCGCTTGCGACATCGGCCTTGACAATGCGTCCATGCGGGCCGCTGCCCTTGATGGCGGAAAGATCGACGCCCTTTTCGGCGGCGAGGCGTTTGGCGAGTGGCGAGGCGAGAATACGACCCTCCTTGGCAACTGGTGCGGGTGTTCTGGAAACAGGTGGCGTTGGAGCGCTGGCGACAGGGGCTGACGCCGGTTCGGGCGCCGGTGATGGTGAAAGCGGCGGAGGCGCTGCGGGTTTCGCTTCGGAAGCGGAAGGGCCTTCGTCCTCGGTGGCCAGCATGGCGATGACCGTGCCGACTTTCACGCCCTGGGTTCCGGCGGGAACGGCGATGGAAGCAACCGTGCCTTCGTCCACGGCTTCGAATTCCATGGTGGCCTTGTCGGTTTCGATTTCGGCCAGAATGTCGCCGGGGGCGACCGCATCCCCTTCCTTGACCAGCCACCGGGCCAGCGTGCCATGCTCCATGGTCGGAGAAAGCGCCGGCATCTTGATCTCGATAGACATTGGAGAAAACGGTCTCTTCGGTTCAGGCTGAGTCCCTGGTTCCTCCTTGGCCAAATTACCCGCGCTGAGCAAGGTTCTTGCGCACAAAGGGAATGAGCGGATACACTTCCCGAACCGGGGGTGGGGGTCGCGAACAATGCGCGTTTATCTGGTAATCATCGACGAGACGGAGGAGGCACTGGTGGCGCTCCGCTTTGCCTCGCGCCGCGCAGCCAAGACAGGCGGCGCCGTGCATCTGCTGGCGCTTGTTCCGCCGCCGCAGTTCAGTGCCTTTGCCGGTGTGCAGGCCACGATCGAGGAAGAGGCACGCGCACGGGCGGAGGCGCTTGCCAACGCGGCTGCCGGCAGCATTCTGTCGGAAAGCGGGCAGATGCCGGTGATTTCCGTGAAGCAGGGCGAAGGCATCAAGATCGTGAACGAATATCTGGGCGAGCATCCCGAAGTGGCGGCGCTGGTGCTGGGCGCGGCAAGGGAGGGGGGCCCTGGCCCGCTGGTGTCCCACTTCACCGGCGCCGGTGCGGGCCAGCTGCCCTGCCCTGTTTTCGTGGTTCCGGGCTCGCTGAGCGACGATGATATCGACCGGCTGAGTTAGCGCCGCCGTCCCTGGTGGCGGATGTTGCCCGGCCTGCCCCGCTTGCCGGCAAGGTGCTTGCCCTTGTGTTTCAGCGGCAGCGGCTTGCCGCGCGGTTCGATGGCCATGCCGCTGCTGTCTTCCGGCTCGAACTTGAGCGCGCCGGTCAGCGGATTGGCTTCAGCCAGCCGCAGGCGCAGCCTGTCGCCAATGGCATAGCGGGTGCCGCTTTCCTCGCCTTCCAGAACATGCGCCTGCTCGTCATGGAAAAAGCGTTCCGCGCCCAGCGTGGAAACCGGCACCAGTCCGTCTCCGCCCAGCCCGATGATCGTGGCGAAGAAGCCGAATTTCTGCACGCCGGTGATCCGGGTATCGAAGACCTCGCCCACACGGCTCGCCAGCCACGCCGCGACATAGCGGTCGATGGTTTCGCGTTCGGCCAGCATGGCGCGGCGCTCTGCCGCGCTGATCGCTTCGCTGATGCGGCCAAGGTCTTCCCGGTCGCGCGCCGACAGCCCGGTGGTTGGCTGCAGCCTGGATTCAGGCGCGGGCTGTTCAAGGTGAAAGGCATCCACCAGCGCGCGATGCACCAGCAAGTCGGCATAGCGGCGGATCGGCGAGGTGAAATGGGCGTATGACCCCAGCGCCAGCCCGAAATGGCCGACATTGCTCGGCCCGTAATAGGCCTGGGTCTGGCTGCGCAGCACCGCTTCCATGATCAGCGCCTTTTCGGATTCGTCGGCGATGTCCTTCAGCATGCGGTTGAACAGGCCCGGCGTGATGACCTGGCCCAGCGCCAGCTTGCGATCGAACGTGGCGAGATAATCCTTGAGCGCGACGAGCTTTTCGCGGCTCGGCGGTTCGTGCAGGCGATAGACGACTGGCGTCACCCGGCTTTCCAGCGCCTTGGCGGCGGCGACATTGGCGGCGATCATGAAATCCTCGACCACGCTATGCGCGTCCAGCCTTTCGCGGATGGCGATGGAAGCGATGCGGCCCTGCTCGTCAAGCTGCACACGACGTTCCGGCAGATCAAGCTCCAGCGGGTCGCGCGATATCCGCGCCTTTTTCAGGGCGCGCCAGCAGGCCCATAGGTTCTGGAGGTTCTGATCCGCAGTGCCGGAATCGATGCGGCCTTGCGCATCCTCATAAGCGATGACTTCGGCAATGCGGACAATGGCGCGGGCGAAGTGCCAGCTTGTTACCTTGCCGTGCGCGTCGATGGAAAGATGGCAGATCATCGCCGCCCGGTCTTCCCCCGCGCGCAGCGAGCAGACATCGGCGGAGAGCACCTCGGGCAGCATGGGCACGACGCGGTCCGGAAAATAGACCGAGTTGCCGCGCTTGCGCGCCTCGCGGTCGAGCATGCCGCCGGGCCGGACATAGAAGGAGACATCGGCAATGGCGACAATAGCGCGGAAACCGCCGTCCTCATGCGGTTCGGCCCAGATGGCGTCGTCATGGTCGCGCGCATCGGCCGGATCGATGGCGACGATGGGAATATGGCGCAGGTCTTCGCGCTTTTCTTCGTTGAGCGGCAGCTTTGCGGAGAGTTCGGCATCGGCGATGGCTTCCTCGGGAAAGACAAAGGGGATGCCGTGCTTGTGGATGGCGATCAGGCTGAAGGCGCGCGGCGCCAGCGGATCGCCGAGCACTTCCGTCACTTTCACGCCGGCGCGCGGGGAGCGGCCCGCGGGTTCCGCCAGCACGAGATTGCCGGCTTCCGCGCCGCCAAGGTCCGAGATCGGAACGGAATTGCGCACCCGCTTGTCGACCGGCGCCAGCCAGGCCTTGCCCGCCCCGTCCACTTCCACCACGCCCAGCACACTGTCGGCCGAAGCGGGAAGCTTCTTCATGGGATAGGCGCGCCAGCCCTTGCCCGCTTCCTCGGTGCGGGCGAGCACCCGGTCGCCTTTCCTGAGCGCGCCACCCCTGCTGCCCTTCTCCACCAGCCGCACGCGCGGCGGCGGCGTGGCATCCTCCGGGTGCCAGCTGTCGGGGATGGCGATGGCCTCGCCATCTTCGATGTCGACCACGCGCAGCACGGTGACTTTAGGCAAGCCGCCCATCTGGTGATAGGCGGTCCGCCTGCCATCGATCAGCCCTTCGTCGGCCATGTCGCGCAGCAGTGCCTTGAGCGCGATCTTCTCCTGCCCCTTGAGGCTAAAAGCGCGCGCGATCTCGCGCTTGCCAGCCGGGGTTTCCGAGCTGGCGATGAAATCAAGGATCTGCTGGCGGGTCGGCAGTCCGGGTTCGGTCTTGGGTTTGCGGGGCATGCCCCCATGTGGAGGTGCACACGTCTGAACGCAAGCCAACCACTTTCGTCATCCCCGCGAAAGCGGGAATGACGACTTCACAATACAGGAGAGCTGTCAGTAGGCCCGCGCGACGTAGATCCGCTCGACCGCGGGCTTGCCGGTGAAAATGCAGCTGCCGGAAACGGGCGCTGCATTCATCGGCGTGTTGCGGATGGTGAGCTTGAGCGCCTTGAGCTTCTGCACCACCTCTTCCAGCTCGGCGCCGGTGGGCTTCGCCCAGCCCAGCTCGATCCAGCCGGGGTAGCGCTTGTCTTCCCCGAAGAAGGTTTCGAGCGCGGCCATGGAATCGATGCCGCGCACGATATTCGCATCGCGTTTCGCCGTGGCTTCGGCATGGAGCGATTTCTGGATGTCTTCCAGTTCCGCAGCCGCCTTGCCGAGGAATTCTTCCCTGCCCTGCGCGGCGAAGTTCACCTTGCCATTTTCCTGCCAGAGCCGGTCGCGGCGGATCACCGAAACCTGCCCGCCGGCCGCGTCGCGCCCGCCGATCTCAAGAATCAGCGGCACACCTTTCTTCACCCAGGCCCAGCGCTTCTGCGTTGCCTTGCCGGGGCGCTTGTCGAGCAGGACGCGGATCGGCTCGCCCAGCGCGGATTGCGCGGCAAGAGCGCGGCGCAGTTCCTCGCAATAGGCGAGCAGGGCCTCATCCTCGTCGGTGTCGCGCAGCATCGGCAGGATCACCACCTGATGCGGGGCGATGGCCGGGGGCACGCGCAAGCCGTCATCGTCGCCATGAGTCATGATCACGCCGCCGATCAGGCGCGTGGAAACGCCCCAGCTGGTGGTGTGGCACAGCGCCTGCTGGCCTTCCTTGTCCTGATAGCGGATGCCGGCGGCTTCCGCGAAACCGGTGCCGAGATAATGCGAAGTGCCGGCCTGCAGCGCCTTGCCGTCCTGCATCATCGCTTCGATCGAATAGGTGGCGACGGCGCCGGGAAAGCGTTCGTTCTCCGGCTTTTCGCCCGCGATCACCGGCATTGCGAGCTCGTCTTCCGCAAAGCTGCGGTACATTTCCAATGCGCGTAGCGTTTCCGCCATTGCATCCTCACGGTCTGCATGGGCAGTGTGGCCTTCCTGCCAGAGGAATTCGCTGGTGCGCAGGAACATGCGGGTGCGCATTTCCCAGCGCACGACATTGGCCCACTGGTTGGTCAGCAGCGGCAGGTCGCGCCAGCTCTGCACCCAGCGCGCCATGGCCGCGCCGATCACGGTTTCCGAAGTCGGGCGGACGATCAGCGGCTCTTCCAGCTTTGCCTCGGGATCGGGGATAAGGCCGCCCTTGCCGTCACCGATCAGGCGATGGTGGGTGACGACCGCCATTTCCTTGGCGAAGCCTTCGACGTGTTCGGCTTCCTTGGCGAAATAGGACAGCGGGATGAACAGCGGGAAATAGCAGTTGTCGACGCCGGCTTCCTTGATCCGTGCATCCATCAGCTTCTGGATGCGTTCCCAGATGCCATAGCCCCAGGGCTTGATGACCATGCAGCCGCGCACGCCCGATTCCTCTGCCATTTCGGCTTCGGAAATAACCTCCTGATACCACAGGGCAAAGTCGGCTTCACGGGAAGTGGAAAGGGCGTGGCGGATTGCGGACACGGCAAAGGGCTTTCGAAATCTGGGCTTGTGGGATGGCTGCGCGCTGGGGCCTATTTGCCCAATGCGTCAAGCTTCTTCTGCATTTCCAGCATCTGCTTGCGCAGATTGTCGAGATCGTCGCTGGAACCGGGCTTGACCGGCCCTGGTTCCGAAACCTCGGCCCCGGGCATGAAGGCCGCCGCGGCCGCCTTGAACATGGCCATGTTCTGTTCGGCGAGCTTGGCGAGCGGGTTGTTGCCGAGCGTATCGCCGAAGGCCTTGTGCAGCTTCGTCTGGTTGGCGCGGAAATTATCCATCGAGGCTTCGAGATAAAGCGGGATCAGCGACTGCATCGAATTGCCGTACATGGAGATCAACTGGCGCAGGAAGCTGACGGGAAGCATCTGTTCGCCATTGGCTTCCTCTTCCATGATGATCTGCGTGAGGATCTGGTGCGTGATATCGTCGCCGGTCTTGGCATCGAGTACCTTGTAGTCGATCCCCTCCCGGGTCATCTTCGCAAGATGGTCAAGCGTGATGTAGCTCGACGATTTCGTGTTGTAGAGACGCCGGTTGGCGTATTTCTTGATGACGACCGCTTCGCTTCCTTGATCTGCCATTGCATGTCCTTCCTCATCCCTATCTGGTATGTTAGCATGTGCAGCAACGGCAATGCAACATATCCTTTGCTGCGCAGCATAAAACCTGTTGAAGACAGATTTCCGGCAATCAGCGGGCGAAGCGGTGCCCCAGCAGAGTGAGCAGCTCGTATTGAGAAAGTCCGGAGGAAGCCGAGGCTTCGGGCAGTGCGTATTCCGCTTCCACCCAATCGCCTTCACGCAGGCCTGGAGCCTCGGTCAGGTCGATCACCGTCATGTCCATGCTCACGCGGCCCAGCACCGGAAGCCTGAGCCCCTCGCTCAGCATGGCGCCCCTGCCCGACCAGCAGCGCAGATAGCCGTCGGCATAGCCGAGCGCGATGGTGCCGATGCGCATGGGCTTCGATGCGACGAAGATGGTATTGTATCCCACGCCGTCACCGGCGGCGATGTTCCGCACCTGCATGATCGCCGCCATGGGTCTTGCGACCTGGCGAATGCATCCGGCGAGTTCGGCGCGCGGCACGCCGCCATAGAGCGACAGGCCCGGACGGGTCAGATCGCCGTGATAGGCCGGTCCCAGTACGATGCCGGCACTGTTGGCCAGGCTGCCCCGCCGGTGAGGAAGCGCGCTTCTTGCCTCTTCCCAGCGCCGCAGCTGCAAGGCGTTGAGCGGCACGTCCTCGTCGGCCGAGGCCAGGTGTGAAAGGAGCACATCCACTTCGAGCCGGCGCACCGCCTCGTCGCCCAGGTCCGTCATCGGCAGGCCAAGCCGGTTGATCCCGGTATCGACCATCAGGTCGCAGGCCCCGCCCCCGGCATCCAGCCAGAGCCGCGCCTGCTTCAGCGAATTGATCACCGGCTTGATGGCGAGAAGCCTGGCATAAGCGGCATCGGCGGGCGTCAGTGGACCATGCAGCACGGAAAGCCGCTTCGGATCGGCATGCGCGGCCACGGCAGCGGCCTCGCTCCAGTGGGCGACGAAGAAATCGCGGCAGCCCGCCGCGCGCAGCACCGGCACGGCTTGCGCCACGCCCAGGCCATAGGCATTCGCCTTGACTGCGGCCCCTGCGCTCGCCGAGCCGGAAAGCCGATCCAGTTCGCGCCAGTTCGCGGTCAGTGCTTCGCGATCGATGTCCAGCCTGAGCGCGGCCGGCGGCGCATCAGATGGCATCGTCGCCAAAATCGCGTGGCGGCCCGCCCCGCAGGCCCCAGATCGCCACCATCAGCCCGAATGCCACGACGGCCCAAGTGTACCACAGGCCCGCATAGGCATCGCCGGTCCGGGCATTGATATAGCTTGCGATCAGCGGCAAGAACCCGCCCAGATACCCCGCGCCGATGTGATAGGGGATGGACATCGAGCTGTAGCGGATCGGCGCCGGGAACATCTCAGTGAGTTGCGCCGCGACACCGCCATAAGTCAGTGCCGAAAGTGCGCCCAGAACCAGCAGGATAGCCCCTATCCCGAGCAGGGCCGGCAAACCCGGATACTGCACGCTGAAATCGAATCCATGAGCGGTAAGCGCGCTTTCGATGCCAGCCTTGCGCGCCTTGTCGGCTTCCTTCTTGTGGGCAGGGTCATCGGCAAGCCAGGTGGGCGCGATGGCGATCGGTTCTCCGCCGACGGTCAGAGAGAGCAGTGACGCTTCCTCAACCGAATAAGGTACACCACTCGCCGTCAGGGTTTCCAGCAGCTTGCCGCAATCGCTCAGCTTGCTGCCGGTGAGGTCTGCGAAGGGATCGGTGGAGCACGAAGACCCGGCAACGACCACCGGAGCGGCCTTTGCGCTTGCCTGCAGGCCGGGGTTGGCTAGCGAACCCATGCCCCAGAACAGCGGGAAGATCAGAACCAGCGCCGCAGCGGCACCGATCACCAGCGGCCGTTTGCGTCCTACCTTGTCCGACCATGCGCCGACTGCGATGTAAAAGCTCATGGAGATCAGCGCCGTGATACCGATGACCACCTCGACCACTGTCGGATCGACGCGCATCGGCCCCTTGAGGAAAGAAAGCGAGGAAAAGAACGCGGTATACCAGATCGTCGTGAGGATGCCGGTCACCCCGAAGAGCGCGATGAAGATGCGCTTCTTGTTACCGGGATAGGTGAAACTCTCGACGAAGGGGTTGCCCGAAATCTCGCCCTCTTCCTGCATGGCCATGAATACCGGGCTTTCGGACAATTTGAGCCGCATCCACAGCGAAATTGCCAGCAGCGCGAGCGACAACAGGAACGGTACGCGCCATCCCCATGTCGCAAGTGCATCATTGGAAAACACCGCCTGGTTGAGCAGGACAACGATGATCGAAAGCACGAACCCGCCGACGACGCTGCCTTGAATATAGCCAGTGAAGTAGCCGCGCCTTTTGGGCGGCGAGTGCTCCGAAACATAGATCGCCGCTCCGCCGTATTCCCCGCCCAAGGCGAGGCCCTGAAGGATGCGCAGACAGATAACGATCAGCGGAGCCCACAGGCCTATCGTTTCGGCTGAAGGAATCAGGCCGACGCCGGCGGTTGAAATGCCCATCAGGGTTACGGTAACGAGGAATGTGTATTTGCGGCCCAGCCGGTCGCCAAAATAGCCGAACAGGATGGCCCCGAGCGGACGGAAGCCGAAGCCGACGGCAAAACCGGCCCAGACCAGCAGAATCTGCAGCGTCGGGCCGACAGACGGGAAGAACGCCTTGCCGATGAAGCTGGCCATCGTGCCGTAGATGAAGAAATCATACCATTCGAAAACGGTGCCAGCCGATGACGCGGCAATCACAAGGCGGATGTCGGACGCTGTCGGTTCCGGTGCTTTGGGATGCTGTGCTGCGTCGGCCATGAATTCCCCCCTCTGTTGGCGCGCGGCCTCTCTAACAGGGCAATCCCTATGTGGGAAGAAGCTCACTCCCTATGTGGGAAGAAGCTCATTGGCCGCCTTCCACGCCAGCATGATCGCGCCGTGCCGGGCGGGATAATCCCTCGCCGCGGCGATGGCAGGCAATCCGGGCCAGGCCGGCATTTCGCCGGTACCGGCCAACCAGTCCTCGATTGCCTGCGCGGCGTCATGGACCTGCTGCGCGTTGCGTCCTTTCGCCGCCCCGGCGAAAATCGCCGCCGCGGCCTGGCCGATGGCGCAAGCCTGCGCTTTCAAGGCGACCGTATCGATCCTGCCATCGGCATCCACGGAAAGGGCAAGCTCAACCGTGCTGCCGCAGCTTTTCGAGCGCGCTCCGCCCTTGAGCGGGAGTGCGTCATTCCAGGGATATTGCGAAAGGCTTGTCGCCAGCCCCAGCACTTCGGAGGTGTAAAGCAGGGTCGCGGACATTCTGCCGGCTATCCGCCGCTCGCCTTCGCGTCGGTCTCGACCATTTGCCTGTGCCTTTCGGCAATCAGCATGACCAGTTCTTCGCTGGCGGCATTGATGAAGCCATAGCTGCGTGCCTGGGTGATCCAGGCCGGCCGGCCGGCCGGGCCCCAGGCAACATCATAGCCCAGCACCAGCACCGAAAAGCCAAGCACGACAATGATCGTGCCCTTTACCGCACCGAAACCGAAACCGAGCAGGCGATCGATCGGTCCCAGAAAGGAATCCCGGCTTTTCGCGCCGAGCCAGTTGGCGATCAGCTTGATCGCTGCATAGGGCACCAGCAGCAGCAGCGCGAAAGCCAGAACAGCGGCGCCCGATTCCGTGCCGATGGAAGGCTGCAATCCCTCCATGAGCGGCGTATGCAGATAGCGGATGGCCAGAACCGAAAATATCCAGGCCAGCAGCGCCAGGAGTTCGCCCACGAAACCTCGGATGAACCCCGTGGCTGCGCCAAAGCCCACGACCAGAAGCACGGCGATGTCGAAACCTGTCATAAGTCGGGGATTAGGAGCTGGATAGAATCCGGTCAACGAGATTTGGCAGTAGCGGAACCTCCCTGCAGGCGAAGCCCGTCTCCGGTTCGGAAGCATTGCCCTGCGGCACATAGGCCTGGCGGAAACCCAGCTTGGCAGCCTCTTTCTGGCGGATTCCGGAATGGGCCACCGGGCGGACCTCTCCGGCAAGGGAGACTTCGCCGAACCACACCGCCCGCTCGGGCAAGGGCTTGTCCCCCAGCGCCGAAATCAGGGCGGCGGCCACGGCAAGGTCTGCGGCGGGATCGGCCAGACGATAGCCGCCCGCGACATTCAGATAGACTTCGGCGCTGGAGAAATTGAGTCCGCAGCGCGCTTCCAGAACCGCCAGCAGCATGGCCAGCCTGCCGCTGTCCCAACCGACCACGGCGCGGCGGGGCGTTGCCCCGCTGGCGATGCGCACGATCAGCGCCTGGATTTCCACGAGCACCGGCCTGGTGCCCTCCATCGCCGGGAAAACGGCGCTTCCCGCAACCGGCTCGTCGCGACCGGAGAGAAACAGCATCGAAGGATTGGAGACTTCTTCCAGCCCCTGCCCAGCCATGGCGAAAACGCCGATCTCGTCCACGGGGCCAAAGCGGTTCTTCAGGCTTCTGAGGATGCGGTACTGGTGGCTGCGCTCACCTTCGAAGCTCATCACTACATCCACCATGTGTTCCAGCACACGCGGCCCGGCGATCGAGCCGTCCTTGGTGACATGGCCTACCAGCACGAGCGCGACGTCGTTTTCCTTGGCATAGCGGATCAGTTCAAACGCGCAGCCGCGCACCTGGCTGACCGTGCCGGGCGCGCCTTCGATCTGGTCGGAATGCATGGTCTGGATGGAATCGATCACCAGCAGCGCGGGCGCTTCCATTCCGCCCAGCGTAGTCAGGATGTCACGTACGGAAGTGGCGGAAGCGAAGCGGATCGGGGCATCGGCCAGCCCCAGTCGCTCGGCCCGCAACCGGACCTGGCCGGCGGCTTCCTCGCCGCTGATATAGACGGTTTCGCCACCGCCGCGCGCGATGCTGGCCGCGGATTGCAACAGCAGCGTGGATTTGCCGATACCTGGATCGCCACCCATCAGGATGGCCGATCCCGGCACCAGCCCGCCGCCCAGCGCGCGGTCGAATTCGGCCATGCCGGCGGAGCGGCGCTGCACCCTTCCGGTGGACGCATTGAGCGATTCGAAACGGATGGCCCGCCCGCCCGAAGACAAGTCATGCTTCGAGGAAAAGACGGTCTGCGGCGCTTCTTCGGCCAGCGTGTTCCATTCGCCGCAATCCGCGCACTGGCCCTGCCAGCGGTGGGAAACACCGCCGCAAGACTGGCAGACATATCGACGCTTGGGTTTTGCCATGGCTCCATCTAGGCGGAACATATTGGGAACGCAACAGCTCTTTGCCGTGACCGTGCATAGCTGGCGATAGTGTCTGGCGGATTGGCGTTGGCTCTGCCATTTGTGTGGCATGCGCCAGAAGGAACTACGGATCGCGCTTGTCTGTTACGGCGGTATCAGCCTGGCCGTCTATATGCATGGCGTGATCAAGGAACTGTGGAAGCTCAACCGCGCCAGCCGTGCCCTCCATTCCGGCGAAGAGAAGCCTGGCGGCGGCGAAGGCGTCTATCTGCGGCTGCTGGAGAAGATCGAGCGGGAGCGAGGCCTGCGCCTGCGCGTGATGACCGATATCATCGCCGGCGCCAGTGCCGGCGGCATCAATGGCGTGTTCCTGGCCCAGGCGATCCATTCCGGCCAGTCGCTGGAGCCGCTGACGAAGCTCTGGCTCGAACGCGCCGATGTGGAAGTGCTGCTTGATCCCGATGCCCGGCCCTGGTCCAAATTCGCCAAGTTCTGGGCTGCGCCGATCGTCTGGTTCCTGCTGACCCGGCCGGGAAACGTTGTTTCGGCCAGCGTCGCTCCCAAGACGCGGAATGAGGTGCGCAGCAAGCTTTCGCGGTTCATCCGCTCGCGCTGGTTCGAGCCGCCTTTCGGCGGGCTCGGTTTTTCGCGCCTGCTGTGCGAGGCGCTGGATGCCATGGCGGCAAGCGAGGCGGATATGCCACTGCTGCCATACGGCCATCCGCTCGATCTTTTCGTCACCGCAACCGACTTCAAGGGCCATATGGAGACGTTGCGGATGAATAGCCCGCCTTTCGTGCAGGAAAGCGAGCATCGCCTGTCCATCGGCTTTCGCGGTATAACGCCCGGGCTGCCCGGGGAAATGCTGGCTTCGCCGTTCGAACTTGTTTTCGCCGCGCGGGCGACAGCGAGTTTTCCGGGTGCCTTCCCGGCGCTTCAGCTATGCGAAATCGATACCCTGGCCAGGGAACGCGGCGCCACGTGGGATAGCCGTGCGGACTTCGTAGCGCGTATAATGCCCGAACATCTCACCCGCGGCGATGTCGAAGCGGTTTCGCTGATCGACGGATCGGTACTGGTCAATGCACCTTTCGCGGACGCCATGAAAGTGCTGCAGGGACGGCCGGCCCAACGCGAAGTGGACCGCCGCTTCGTCTATATCGATCCCAGGCCGGACAAGGTGGGCGGGCAGCAGCGCAGCGATCCGCGCCCGCCGGGCTTCTTTTCGATGATTTTCGGCTCGCTCTCCTCGATCCCGCGCGAACAGCCGGTGCGCGACAATCTGGAGCAGCTTGCCGGGAAATCGCGCGAAATGGCAGTGCTGCGCATGATCGCCGAAGGCATGGAACCCAAAGTGGAAGCCGCGGTGAAAGAGCTTTTTGGCTGGACGCTGTTCCTTGACAAGCCGACGGTGAAACGCCTGGCCGCCTGGCGGGAAAAGGCGCACAATGCGGCTGCCGTGCGGGCGGACTATGCCTATAACGGCTATGCCAACGTCAAGATCGCGGGCATTGTCGACATGCTGGCCATGCTGATCCGCGATGCGGTGCCTGCCTTTGCCACCACTCCGGCCGATGCGATTGCCCTCCAGATCGGCGCCCATCTCACCGAGCTGGGGCTGGACAGAATCCTGGACGAGAAGAGCGGTCGGGTGATCGAAAACGGCATCGCCTTTTTCCGCAATCACGATCTGCCTTTCCGTATCCGGCGGCTGCGCTTGCTTGCCCGGCGCCTGACCGAAGGCTGGGCAGGCTACAGCGACATCCCGGAAGCGGCGCGGGAAAATGCCCGTGATGCGGTTTATCGCACCCTGGCGCTCTATTTCGATCGTGAACCGCTGGAAACACTCGGCGACGATTTCCCGGAGCTCGCGGCCGATGTGTTCAAGGATGTTGGCGGAGTGCTCGCCCTGATCGCCGAACGCCGGCAACTGGAGGAAGTCGACCTCGCCGCCGATGCCCTGCTGGCCGAGGCCATGGCAGACATGCCGTCTGCCCTGCGGCGCAAGGTCTTGCTCACCTATGTCGGCTTTCCCTTTTACGACACGCTCACCCTGCCTTTGCTGTGGGGCGAAGGGCTGATGGAGTTCGATCCCGCGAAAGTCGATCGCATCTCGCCCGATGACGCGCCCGCGATCCGCCCTGGCGGCACGCATGAGACGCTGCGAGGCGTGGAATTCTACAATTTCGGAGCCTTCTTCAGCCGGGCCTATCGCGAGAACGATTATCTCTGGGGTAGACTGCACGGCGCCGAGCGGATGATCGATCTGGTGGCGTCTGCCCTGCCAGACAATCAGGGGCTGACCGCCGAGGAAATGCAGGCTTTCAAGCGCGAGGCTTTCCTGGCCATTCTGGAAGAAGAGAAAGACAGACTTTGCGCCGAGCCCGATCTGGTCCCGGGCATCCGCGAGGAAGTCCTCCAGCGGATGGGCAGTTTCTGATTTATACCAAAGTGCCGGGATGCTGACGCATCGCACTTTGGAAATGCTGGGGCGCCGCACGGGCTTGACCAAGGTTCGATGAGTAGTGCTCATCGAGTATTGGTATAACGCAGATGACGCTACGACCTGACGGCATCACTCCGTCAGGTCGTTCCAGACGCCTTTCAACCGATCGAGAAAACCGCGGGATTGCGGGCATTCCTCACCGGTTTCCGTCGATTGCAGCTCGCGCAGCAGTTCCTTCTGGCGCGCGGTGAGCCTGGTCGGCGTTTCGACCATGATTTCGATCACCATGTCGCCGAAGCCCCTGCCCTGCAGCACCGGCATGCCGGCGCCGCGCTTGCGCAGCTGCTTGCCGGTCTGGATGCCTTCGGGAATCGGGATGGCGTGGCGCGCACCATCAAGGCCGGGAATCTCGATCTCGCCGCCCAGCGCCGCAGTGGTGAAGCTGATCGGCAAGCGCGTGATCAGCGTAGTGCCTTCGCGTTCGAACACCGGATGGCGACCGACATGGAGGAAGATATAGAGATCGCCCGCAGGCGCGCCGAACGGACCGGCCTCGCCCTTGCCGGCCAGCCTGATGCGCGTGCCTGTATCGACGCCGGGTGGAATCGTCACATCCAGCTTCTGGGGCTTGTCCACGCGCCCTTCCCCGCCGCAGGCGCGGCATGGGTGTTCCAGCACTTCGCCCCGGCCATGGCAGGTCGGACAGGTCCGTTCGACCATGAAGAAGCCCTGTTGCGAACGGACCTTGCCATGGCCCCCGCACAAGGTGCAGCGGCGCGCGCCGGTGCCCGGCTCCGCACCGGAACCATTGCAAGGCTCGCACGATTGCGAAACCTCGATCTCGATCTGCGCTTCCTTGCCATGGAAAGCCTCGTCGAGCGTGATTTCCATGTCATAGCGCAGATCCGCCCCGCGCCGCGGTTGTTGCCTGCCGCCGCCAAAGGCGTTGCCGAAGATGGATTCGAAAACATCGCCGATGTCGGAAAAGCCTCCGCCCATACTGGCGCCTCCGCCCATCCCGCCATTTTCGAAGGCGGCATGGCCGAACTGGTCATAGGCGGCCCGCTTCCGGGGGTCCTTCAGGCAGTCATAGGCGGCACTGATCGCCTTGAACCTGGCTTCGGATTCGGAACAGCCCGGATTGCGGTCCGGATGATATTTCATCGCCAGCTTGCGGTAGGACGATTTGATCGTCGCATCGTCCGCCGTGCGCTCTACTTCAAGAAGTTCGTAATAATCCACTTCGGCCGTCACGGTTTCACCCCCGGTGCCCAACCGTCACCCCCGCGAAGGCGGGGATCCCGCTTGCTTGCCCTCTGCCGGGAGGGAAGCGGGATTCCCGCTTGCGCGGGAATGACGGGTATGGGTCACTCCACCTTCAGCCCTTGTTTTCGTCGACTTCCGAGAATTCGGCATCGACCACGTCTTCACCGCCCTCGGGCGCTTCCGCACCGGGGGAAGCAGCCGTGGCCTGCTCCTTCTCATAGATCGCCTGGCCCATCTTCATGGCCTTTTCGGTCAGTTCCTGGGCCTTGGCGGTCATCGCCGCGACATCGCCGCTTTCAATGGCAGCCTTGGTTTCGCCGATCGCGGCTTCGACTTCGGCCTTGAGCGCGGGGTCTATCTTGTCGCCGTTTTCCTCG
>Ga0299912_10001707_pt1 | contig 17728 bp, 12 predicted proteins | sample RVTome_2_FD_207667 | JGI IMG/M metagenome (GOLD analysis project Ga0299912, IMG submission 207667) | Soil microbial communities from uranium-contaminated site in the Upper Colorado River Basin, Wyoming, United States - RVT95D214 (version 2) ... | reverse complement strand
ATTTGGTGGTCGAAAGCCTTTCCGAACATACGTTGGTCCTGTATATAAGGGAGGCTTTAGTGATCATATGCCTGTTTACCTCGATTTGTATTATTGATTGAGAATCCTATATCAGGAACGAATGATTTTTTCAGTGTAATTCACTTTCTCGCTTCACAGAGAATTCACATTTTTGTAATATGGATCTTCGTTTTATAATTGCACTTACCGAGCACAGAAAACTCGGTTTTCTTTTTGCTCCATACCTTGTTAAGCACGATCAGCAACAGGGGAATCATGTGATCCATGATCGCATCTCCCAACTAAATATTTCCACGTACCAAGATGCATTATCTCCTGAGGAACTTCAACTGGTAAAAATAATTGAAGAATACAACGATCAGAATCTGTTAAAACATTTTTCAAAAAAGACGAATCTTACAAGTCGCGATTTTATATCAGGAATTACAACTGGGCTGTTTGAAACACACATCAGACGCTTTATTGAGAAACGCATGGCTCGATGCTTTGATATACTTCAGTTCAATCCGGTGCCAGTTTATCATAAAGTTTTACAGAACAATGTGTATGAAAGTGACAGGATCAAAGTGATCGAGCAGGAAGGATCGGCTGTATTTAATTTTATCCGGTCGGAGGAAGATCTGAGATATTTTTTAAGTATTGAACATAACAGAGAAGAATTCCATCTTACCGGTAAAGAAGGCATTATAGTCAGTAATGAACCCTGCTGTGTGCTGATCGATAAAAAAATGTTTGTCTTTCGTGATATCGACGGGAAAAAATTGCTCCCTTTTTTCCGGAAAGAATATATAAGCGTCCCCAAATCGGCTGAGAAAAAATATCTTGAAACATTTGTTCGCAATACAATCAAAAAATTTAAGGTAAATGCCAGAGGTTTTAACATTGTTGACCTGAATAGTAAACCCGAAGCCAATCTGTCCATCGAACGCGATTTTAGTGGCCGGTATTTTTATGTATTGAGATTTCTTTATGATAAACAAAATATCTATTATGCCAATCGCAAAACGGAATTGAAAGTTACCTGTGAGTTTTCTGGCAACACCGTAAGTTTCTACCGACAGCAACGCGATTATCGGTTTGAGAATGAATGCATCGCAACTCTTCTTTCATTCGGGTTGGTGAACCGTGAAGGCTCATATTTTATGCCTCTCCTGAAAGCTGTCGATGATCCGACCATGGATTACGATGTTATTAACTGGATCAATATAAATAATGAATTGCTCAGAAAATCCGGGTTTACAATTACACAAAGCAAATTGGATAAATCGTTGTATCTCGATAGTTTCAAAATAAATTTTAAGGTTTCGGAATCGGGCAACGATTGGTTCGATATACATGCCAGGGTGGAATTTGAAGGATTTGAAATTCCTTTTGCATCCTTTTCCCGGAACATCCTGAACAATGAACGTGAATTTATGTTACCCGACGGGAGAATTGTAATACTTCCTTTCGAGTGGTTTGAAAACTATCGCGATGTGCTCTCATTTTCCAAGATCGAAAAGAATTCGATCAGATTAGAAAAACAGCATTTTTCATTGCTCAATAAAAATATAAAAGGTATATCGGCCTCATTAAAAAATAATGTATTCCAACTGATTGGTCAGAATATTCAACCTGAAAAAGTACCTGACGGAATACGGGCTGAATTACGCAACTACCAGATCGAAGGTTATAGCTGGTTATACAGATTATATAAAAATGGTCTTGGCGGCTGTCTTGCCGACGATATGGGTCTGGGTAAAACACTCCAGACACTGACAATACTTCAGCGTACACGGATAGATTATAAGCCAGAGGATGAAATTTTAACCGGCCTGCAACCCAAACCTGGTCAGCTTTCACTTTTTGAAGATCATATAACTGAAACAAGATCAGAATATAAAACATCGCTGATCGTTGTACCAACATCGCTGGTTCATAACTGGCTCAATGAAGCGACACGGTTTGTGCCTGGGCTATCCATTGTGACTTATGTTGGATCGGGCCGAAAAAATATTCATGAACTTTATGGACATTGCGATATTATTCTAACTTCCTATGGAATTCTGCGTAACGACCTGGAGCATTTTTTATCATTCAAATTTTTATTCTTAGTCCTCGATGAAAGTCAGATGATAAAAAATCCCGGATCGAAGACATACCAGTCGGCAATCCAGCTAAAGGCCGAACATCGAATTGCTCTTACCGGAACTCCTATCGAGAATTCGTTGACCGATATGTGGGCACAAATGAATTTCTTAAATTCTGGCTTGCTCGGAAATCTCAGTTTCTTTCAATCGGAATTCCAATTCCCTGTTGAAAAAAATAATGATGTTAAAAAGAAGGATAAACTTTTAAAACTTATCTCACCATTTGTTATGCGTCGCACAAAAATGCAGGTCGAACCGGAGTTACCTCCCATTGGTGAGCAAATCATTTTCTGTGATATGGACGATGCCCAGGAACAATATTATGAACGGGAAAAATCGAAAGCAAGGAACCTGTTAATGGAAAAATTATCTCAACCGGAGTTTAACCGATCGGCCATAGTTATATTGCAGTCGCTTACAAAACTCCGGCAAATTGCGAATCATCCTTCCCTGATCGACGAAAACTATTTTTCCGGTTCGGGTAAGTATAACGAAATAACCCGGAACCTGCAAAGTTTGTTACTGGAAGGCCATAAAACACTTGTTTTCAGTTCCTTTGTGAAACACCTGGATATTATCGCCTCTCATCTCGACCAGCAAGGAATACCCTATGCATGGTTGACAGGCGAGACCCGTGATCGAGAAGCTGAGATCAAAAAATTTCAGAATGATCCTGAATGTTATTTCTTTCTGATTTCTCTGAAAGCCGGGGGCGTCGGGCTTAATCTGACTGCTGCAGAATATGTATTGATTCTTGATCCCTGGTGGAATCCCGCTTCGGAAATGCAGGCTATAAGCCGTACACATCGGATAGGACAACATAAACATATCTTTGTATACCGTTTCATTTCCCGTAACACACTGGAAGAAAAAATAATTAAGCTACAGGAACGCAAGACCAAGCTTGCCGATGCATTTGTGAATAATAGCCTTAAGGGTATTACAAGGGAAGAGGTAATGGAACTGTTTGATTGATACCTCGGACAGCTGGTCTATACTTCATCGATTTAAAAATCGATGACTACTGAATTGAATTTATCATTTCGATCAGCCGTATCAGATCTTCCTCCTGCTTGATATTAAGTTTGGTATCTTCAACATAATTCTCGATTTTGCTCTCGTAACCGGGAAATTGAAGAGGTAATTTCTTCTTATTCATCTCAAGTTCGATAATCTCACCCGTACCGGTGAAAACAATATATTGCGTTCTGTACCATTGGAATGTAGCCGGCTGGTATTCGTCGTAGCCCGACTGTGGAGGTTTAGCTTCGACAAAACGAACATCTTCACGGCGAAACAGGCTGTATTGGCCCTTATACAATTCAATCATATACCCATTGATATTCTTCAGGTAATTGAACGGTACGTACTTCGATCCGTAAATAGTTATATAATCGATGTTTTGTGTTACCGGCATTGAGAGGATATTGCCCTGGTGTTCAAATTCCATCTCATGCGAGTACCAGTTGTAACGCAAAGGCAGGCTATCGATGTGATTACCCGATACAAAAGCAATAGTTCCGGGAATAAGTTCTTTATTTGAGTATGGATGCCCCTGAATATCTTCATACTCCAGCGATCTGGATGCTGACTGAGTTCTGAGCAGCAGGTTATTAAATTCCTGTATTTCATTCATTTGAGCGCTGATCGTGCACAAAGATGTGACGATGAGCATAAAAAGAAGTATCGTTTTCATTGGAATGGTATTAAAGTAAAAATCATGTATATGAATCTTATTCAGGATTTCAATATAATGATTCTTCATGAAAAACCAAATCATTCCAGCATGTTTTGAGATACTCTGAATTCCTTTGAGTTTCCGACAACTTATTTTTATTTCGGGAATATTGGCAACCTTTTTACTGAAAATGCATCTTTAACTGTATACAAAAAGAAAAGAGATGAAACAATTTGCTGGATATGGCGTGTTACTACTCATTATTTTCTTTTCAATTCATTGTTCCGAAAAGATTTCTGTGGAAGCAGAACCTTTGCCTACAATCGATTATAATGCTCTTGATTTTGGACATTCCATGAAGGGCTGGGAGCTTTATAGCTGGCCCAATGGCGACGACTGGAATTACTCGCTTATTGTTGGTACCAACAGCCTGAAGTCGTACAATATGGTTACCGGAAATCCTGTTTCGGTTAAAGGGATTGATTCCCTTAAAAAGGTTCTGGAACGTATGCCCGAAGGAGAGGAGATTTTTTGGATAGGAGAAAATTGGCTTTCACATATCTGGAACGACGATTATAAGGATCTCAGGCTGCCTCCGGAGAATATCGTTTCAGAAATCGAACGATTTTGCCAGGAACATGGCCTTATTATGACGGTTACTGATTAGGTTTAATACCCTTATTTTATAGCTAATAATAAAAGGATAAAAAGCATACAATTGGGTTTCAAGGCGTGAAATCTGCTACTCCGCGCCAAATAATGACCATATCGGTACGGTTTTGCAGGTAATCCTCCAGATCATATTCTTCCCAGTTTATCCGGTTCCCTTTATAATCGAATACATCGCAATACGCACAAGAGGATATGGGATTAAAAATTTCATAATAGAAATGATTGTCCCATGCATATCTCGACAGGACACTATAACTGTAATAGGGGTTGGTTTCCATGTCCTCGATCAGTTCTTCCACCCACCTGGGATTTCTGTCATCGAAACGTTGCTTTTCACATGTACTAAGAAACAACATGATCAATACGGTCAGCACCGTTTTTTTCATAATCATAAGTAATTTATTTTTCTATCATGATGATCGGTACATGGTAAAGGTTGCGTTATCAAACTCCTGTACAATCAACTTCAGACGACTAGTATTGTTCTTTTTCGTTCGGAAAATCGAGGTTCTTAACATCATCGATGTAGTTGGAGACGGCCTTGTTTATTTCCTGGTTAATATTATGATACCTTCTGAGAAAGCGTGGAGAGAACTCCTGATTAATACCAAGCATATCGTGCAAAACAAGGACCTGTCCATCAACTCCACGGCCGGCTCCGATTCCTATTATTGGTATTTTAAGTGAGGAGGCTACTTTCTCACCCAGTTTGGCAGGGATTTTCTCAAGTACAATAGCAAAAACACCTGATTCTTCCAATAGGTGAGCATCTTCAATCAGCTTTTGTGCTTCATCTTTTGTCTGGGCGCGTACAACATATGTTCCGAATTTATGGATCGACTGAGGTGTAAGTCCCAGGTGCCCCATAACGGGTATTCCTGCAGATAAAATACGAACAACCGATTCCTGTATTTCTTTTCCTCCTTCAAGTTTAACTGCATGTGCCCCTGTTTCCTTCATGATTCTGATAGATGATGCCAGCGCTTCCTTCGAATTTCCCTGGTAAGTCCCAAACGGAAGATCGACAACAACCAGGGCACGTTTAACTGCCCTAACCACACCACTTGCAAGATATATCATCTCGTTGAGGGTTATAGGCAAGGTCGTATCGTGGCCTGCTATCACATTCGAGGCCGAATCACCCACCAGAATAACATCTATTCCGGCCGCATCTATGATTCTGGCCACTGAATAATCATACGCTGTTAGCATGGCGATTTTTTCACCTCTGAGTTTCATTTCGCTCAGAACATGCGTGGTTACTATTTTAGCTCTCAGACGTTCCGACATAATTGAGATTTTAATTAAGGGTACAAAGTTTATAAATAAAATCGTAGAACTGACATTCCTTATCTTCTTTTTCACATCTCAAATGCTTATCCTGTCGTTTTGTCATAAAACAAAACCAATGAATAGAAAGTACTTTCTCAATATGACAGAAAACATGAAAAAATTTTGTCTGGCATAATGATTGAACACCATTGCCAAACTAAAAGTATTCGGCACTAATAAAAATAGAATAACAATGGGTAAAATTATAGGAATCGATTTGGGTACCACCAACAGTTGCGTTGCCGTAATGGAAGGTAATGAGCCGGTAGTCATTCCAAACAGCGAAGGCAAACGGACTACTCCTTCCATGGTTGCTTTTATGGAAAATGGCGAACGAAAGGTTGGTGATCCTGCCAAACGACAGGCGATCACAAACGCGCAGAAGACTGTTTACTCTATAAAACGATTCATGGGAGAAACTTTCGAAAATACCCAAAAGGAAATCGCCCGTGTTCCCTTCAAAGTAATAAAGGGCGATAATAATACACCAAGAGTAAAAATCGACGATCGCAATTATACGCCACAGGAGATTTCAGCGATCATCCTTCAAAAGATGAAGAAAACAGCTGAGGATTACCTTGGACAGGAAGTTACAGAAGCGGTTATTACTGTGCCTGCTTATTTCAACGATTCACAGCGCCAGGCTACGAAAGAAGCAGGCGAAATTGCCGGACTGGTTGTAAAACGAATCATTAATGAACCAACAGCAGCATCGCTGGCATATGGGCTAGACAAAAAAGATAAAGATCTGAAAATTGCCGTATTTGATTTGGGTGGCGGTACGTTTGATATTTCCATTCTGGAGTTGGGCGATGGTGTATTCGAAGTAAAATCGACAAATGGGGATACCCACCTCGGTGGCGATGATTTTGATCAGTTAATTATCGAGTGGTTGTCCAGTGAGTTTAAAAAAGATGAAGGTTTGGACCTGAAGAAAGATCCAATGGCCCTTCAGCGACTTAAGGAAGCTGCAGAAAAGGCCAAGATCGAATTATCCAGTTCCACGCAAACCGAGATAAATCTGCCGTACATTATGCCCGTTGACGGTATCCCGAAGCATCTGGTAAAGACGCTTACCCGGTCGCAATTCGAACAGTTAACCGATAAATTAATACAGGCAACAGTAGAGCCTTGTAAGCTGGCACTCAGGGATGCCGGAATGACAGCTGCCGATATTGATGAAGTAATACTCGTTGGCGGATCGACACGTACACCGGCTATCCAGGAAGTAGTGGAGAAATTTTTCGGGAAAAAACCTTCAAAAGGAGTAAATCCCGACGAAGTGGTTGCTGTTGGCGCTGCCATCCAGGGAGGAGTTCTTACAGGTGAAGTAAAGGATGTATTATTGCTCGATGTTACTCCACTTTCACTGGGTATTGAAACCATGGGCGGTGTTATGACAAAATTAATTGAGTCGAATACTACGATCCCTACGAAAAAAGCTGAAACATTTACAACAGCTTCTGACAATCAGCCTTCGGTTGAAATTCATGTTTTACAAGGCGAACGACCTATGGCAGCCGGGAATAAAACAATTGGCCGTTTCCATCTCGATGGTATACCGCCGGCACCCCGTGGAATTCCTCAAATAGAGGTAACCTTCGATATTGATGCAAATGGTATTCTTCATGTCTCGGCTAAAGATAAAGGTACAGGTAAGGAGCAAAGCATTCGGATTGAAGCTTCCTCTGGACTAACCGACGATGAAATCAAACGGATGCGTGAAGAAGCTAAAGCTAATGAGTCGTCTGATAAAGAAGCACGTGAGCGCGTCGATAAACTGAATGCAGCCGATAGCATGATATTCCAGACCGACAAACAATTGAAGGAATTTGGGGATAAAATTCCGTCTGATAAAAAAGCCTCTATCGAAAAAGCTTTGGCAGATCTGAAGGAAGCTCATAAGAAGCAGGATATAGCAGCACTTGATAAGGCATCCGCAGAACTTAACCAGGTATGGCAGTCGGCTTCTCAGGATCTGTACAATGCAAGTCAGCAGGCACAAGGTGCTCAACAACAGGCTGGTGCTTCGGGCAGCCAACAATCTGGCGGAAAAAAAGAAGGCGACCAGGAAGTAACGGATGTTGACTTTGAAGAAGTAAAATAAAATATTAATAATTCATACTGTTAAAGAGGCAGGAAAACTATTTCCAGCCTCTTTTGCAATAAGATATACAATTCCTTTCCTTTGCGGGAATTTTATGATTCAGATGTAAAAATATGATGTGACGATTATTCCTTTTTTATAATCGCCAATCTGGTAAAACATACATCCATACTATGTAGAATCACCATACCGATACATTGTGACAAGTATGTTTCATCAGCATGAAAGGAACCAATAAGTATATTGTTTACAAAAAAGGTCAATTGATTCTCTCTGACTTCGACTTTAAGTCTGTTTGTATTATGCGATGTAATTGATGATGATGCTACCTGTGTCCAGTTCGCAATCGTTGATTTTAACTGATTGTCTTCAAAGTGAAAAATTATTGCGCTGCCATTTTTTGATATGCAAAAAGCATAAAAATTATATATATTGGGCGATGGATTGTGCGTTCCGGATACCCAGTAATTACCCCCATTGCCAAGAAATAGGCCAAATGCCCCGTTATCCATTCCGCTGTTCCAGATGCAGTCCAATTCAATATCATAATTAATAAGTTTTTTTGGATCATTTCCAAAAAATCCGTTTCCTGCAAACAGATCCTTCATCCAGGCAGCACTGATTGCAGTGTTTGTTGTAACAATATTATAACCTGCTGAGTTAAGAGAGTATTTTGGATCGGTATCTTCATGATACCATCTCCACTGATCTATATTTGTAAAAGTAGTTAAATAAAGGTAAGGAGGTTCATAAGGAACGGGAAGATTTCTGCTTTCAAGAAAATTTATTGCTTCTTTACGAACTGCCAGGTAACGATCATCTGTAGCCATAGTGCCAATATCCTCAATCACTTCTTCGTCAACGACCTGAATTGAGTTGGAAAACATATTAATAGCAAACTTTCGGGTTGCCCAGTCTGAGTCATATAAGGCATTTTTCACAGTGATAATGTCCGCTTCTGTTTTTGGCACAACAGGTAGGGGGATTGAGCCGACCGAGGCCATCACAGTAATAAGGGTTCCTGAGCATATCGGGTTTAATCCTACATATGTTATCGAATTCTCTTTAACTATGAGTCCTTTGATAGTAGCATAATAAACTTGCAGGTTATGTTTTGGACTGTAAGTTTTTATTATGAAATCATATATACCGGGATTTCTTGTTAAGGTTAGATTTTCTTTGATCGCATATTTGGAAGCCAGAGCAGAATAAGTTGAAGCTTCAAATATTTCTTTACCGTCAATTATCTTATAGATATCTACCTGGGCCTCTTGAGGTGATCCCTCACTGAAATCTGTATGAAATGTGATATATCCTTCTCTCTGGCCCATCAAGATCAAAGAATTTGATGCTATAAAAAAAACAATTGTTAGAAAAAACATCCCTTTGCCAGCAGTAGTTCTTTTATTGTGTCTTGATTTCATAATATAAATGTTAATTTCTTTGAAATTTCATTTGCTTTCAGATGGTTAATTTAACATTCACAATTAATAGTTGGTTCTCATCATTTCTTGGACAACAAGCCAAGCAGATTAATACATGCAAGGTTTGTAATTAATAATGGGGAAAAGAAGTATAATCATACTATTAGATTCCTTAATTTATCATCTGAAAAATTATTGTTTTACATGAAAATGCACATTCCACATTTTGTTTGGTGCAGTGCATCAAATAATCAGAAATCGTAATGATATCCGATAGAAAAACCAACTGGCCCAAGAGCAGGCCGCTCTTCTTCAGGTGTGCTATTGTATGCATCCCAGGCAGCCTGCGACCAGAACGCATAACGTGGAAAGCAGATTTCAAAACCATGTCTGCTGGTTTTTTTGTTCCTGAATTCACAACCCGCACCAATTGATAGGCCATAGTATTGATCGACATCATAATAATCGCCGACGATAACTTCTACCAGGTTATATCCATACATAGCTTCTAGAAATGGCCTGAACCGGTGATCGGTGGTTTTGGGAATGATATGCCAGACGGCACCTACATTACAACCGATACCGCCGTTGATACCTACTCCAAGAAATGCTGAAAAATAAGGTACAGGTGCATAGGCAAAATGCAGTCCTATTCCTCCGTATTCATAACCGAGGCCAGCACCAAATTCAAATTTATAGGCCTTAATACCTGTTGTATCCTTCTGACTGAATAATGACAGAGAACAAGTAATGCAAAGTAATAATAATATGATCTTTTTCATGATTTGTACTATTTAATTGCAGATAGAAATTGGAAATGTTATCTCTCCTTTATCAATCATGAAATGATCATTATGCCGGAAATGTTACAATGTATATTGTTATCTTGTTTTTTATTTTGATTCATGAATCCGAAATCCCCGGAAAGAGTGAGGTTTCAAATCCAGTTCAAATTCTCTTTCCTCCGGAATGTTTGAAAAACTCCAACCTCCCTGAGCAGGCTTAATTGTACCCTGTATCATTGCCCCTGTTTGCAGGTCTTCCATTTGAAAGGCAGTGGGTAGTGTCAGTATTTTTATTTTCACTGGTTCATCCCTGAACGATTCCACAACCAACGTACGGTTATCATATAAAAATAAACTCACATTTGCAGGTGCCTGCAACCGGGCGAAAAGGTTTCCGCTGACCAGAAAACGGATTCTGGTTAACACTTCTTCAGGAAGATAATACAGATCGGCATAGTTCTCAGGAATAGTAAGTACGATGAGTATACCTTTTGCATAAGCGGTTTCCAGTACCAGCGGAGAACCGTTGGGCCCGTCGATAGCTGATATTACATCCCATGCATCGTTGGTCAGGTATTTAATTTGTGGAATCAACAGTTTCTTTTCCCCTGCAATGTACCTGCGGTCCATTACGAATTCGCTGACTTGAAGCTTATTATCGGTATAGCGTACCTCTGCAATATCCTGAATACCTTGTTCCTGGAGGGCCTTTAAAAGCCCTGAAGTGATTACGACTGATTTTCCGTCGATAAGCTGTGCCCTGATCTTCGACACAATATCAGCATCAGCTGCAGCGCTTTCGGTAAGGAGGATCAGGGATTCTTCAGCAGGGAAAGCCGGGACAACATCCAAAGGAATGCCTGCCATACCCAGGAACGAAGGAAGGAAATCCTCTCCGGTTGAGTGGTAGGGCTTATAGCATTTCAATCCTACAGGATTTCCCAGTTTGCCTATCAGCGGGTCAATCTTCTCAAGGGTGTATCCCGCTGCGCGGGCAATTATAGCATTTGCCGGTGTTGATTCCTTTTGCATCATTTCTTCCAGGTCGAAGCTTGTGCCCTGTCCCTGCCAAGGTGCGGGCGTGAAGTGAGACAAAGGGCGCTGCAGTTGGCGGAAATCGAAAAGGGTAATTTCAGGAGCTTTGGCAAACAGGGTCAGCCAGAGTTGTTCGCTGTACCTGTCGAGGTAAATGATACCTCCCGTATCAACCCAGCCACCTCCGTTGGCCCCGGGTTTTAGATTTTCGAAATACCTGAAAATCAGGTATCCGTGGTAAGGTTGCAGGTGCTGGGCGTTTAATACGGCATCGCGGGTTTCAGTTCCGGTATAAATTCCGTCGAACAGTAAGGGCTCGTTTTCAAGGTCGAAGCCCAGCCCCTGGAAATGCTCGTACCAGTTCGGGTACTTGATAACCACTTTGACATTGGGATTTACCTTTTTTGCCGGTTTCAGGATCAGGTTTTCGGCAGCTTCCGTCATAAGGCGTAATCTGAAATCTGTCCAGCTTTGTGTACCTTTTGCCGCGATACATTTTTCGCATTTGCAACTGGTAAAGAAAAAGTCATCCAATATAATTCCATCGAAGTGAGTTGCGGTATATTCTACAATGTCCTGTACTTTCTGCCGATGTTCAGCATTGTTGTAACAGAATGTCTGGAACCGGTTCGGCTCATAAACTGTGAATGTAATACCGCCTGCTGTTTCTATGCCTCTATCGTGAAAATAGTTTTTTACCATTTCAAGTGTATCCTGCTGAACCATGACCAGGTCGCGATGGGTCTCTAGATAGATTTTATCGACATGTACCTGTCGGGTAATATCAATCCATACAGAATCGAGCCAATGCAGGTCGCTCATTTTTCGTACTTCATACGAACGGGCATAAACGGCTACTTTAAAATTTTCATATCCTTGTTGTGTAAAACAATCAATAATAAATGTGTTGTAGCATAAAAGGGCTATAACACTTAAGTTCAGATATTTCATTATCAGCAGTATGAGTATATGGTATGAACATAAAGATAATTAATAATGCAATAGAGTATACTTCGTTGAACTATCCTGTTTCTGAACCGTTTGCCTTATTGTTAGTCATTCCGAACTTCCGCTTGTGCAAATGTTCCGGCAGGCAGACCCACCTGTTCTGCCAATCGACAGATCCGGCGGGCAGGCGTTTCGGAATCGGCAAGTATTGAACAGATGCTGAAACAAGTTCAGCATGACTTAATAGAAGAGGACGGATGTTAAATCATGTTCAGCATGACAATGAAAAGAGCATGTGCTGATCCCGATCAGGAACTTTGAAAGAATGCATTTTCAAGTCGGAGATATTTATTATCTTTCAACATCCGACTCAACCTGCTCACAAATCAATAAGAAATAGTTTAATAAGATGAACATTATATTTGGATTTCCCAGGGCTCTTGGTCTGCTCAGGCCAATTCTGTTACCGATGCTTATTCTGATGCTTATTGCAGGCTGCAAACATCCTCACCATAATAAGAACAAACTTCGGATTAACGACCAGGATTATTTTGAAACCCGTGGTTTCAATGTGATGGTATTCAGCAACTGGTACAACGAAAACTTCGACGATTCCAAAATGAGTGGGGTTGAGATCATTCACCACGAAGTTCGTACGGTCACAAATGGCGATGTAAGGCTAAGTCCCACTCCCGGGCAGTGGGATCCGATACCCGTTTTCAGAGACAGGAAGATAGATAAACAAAACAATACGATTGAAGCCTATTTGGCATACCCGGAATATAATTTTACCTATCGTATTGTCGCGAAGGCTGAAGAGGAAAGTATCATACTGAGTGTTTATCTCGATTCGGCATTACCTCCCGTGCTTGAAGGTAAGGCCGGTTTTAACCTCGAATTCCTTCCTTCGGCTTATTTTGAGAAAGCCTATATAATGGATGATGTAAGCGGCACATTTCCGCTTTATCCGGGGGGGCCAATGGAATTAACCGGTAAAGGAATTACGGATCCGCTTCCTATTACAACGGGCAAATCACTTATCCTCGCTCCGGAAGACCCCGAACGTCGTATTACAATAAATTCAATCAAAGGGGAGTTGATGCTTTTCGATGGACGTAACAAAGCTCAGAACGGCTGGTTTGTGGTTCGTTCTGTGATTCCGCCGGGAATATCGGGCGAGGTAATGACATGGCAAATTTCTGCCAGCAGGATTCCGGGCTGGAAGAGAAAGCCTGTTATTGGTCATTCCCAGGTAGGGTATCATCCCGATCAGGAAAAGATTGCTGTTATCGAACTGAATCGAAATAATAATCCATCGCCTAAAGCTTTTCTTATCCGAGTTACTGAAGAGGGTAATTTCGTTTATAAGTTCACTGGGAAGGTAAAGGAATGGGGCAATTATCTCCGGCATACCTATTACACCTTTGATTTTTCAGAGGTAAAGGAAGAAGGACTGTATGTTATAGAATACGACAATCGTCGTACAAAACCCTTCCGGATTGCCAGAGATGTTTATAAGAATACTTGGCAGTCAACACTCGATGTATTTTTCCCGGTACAGATGGATCATATGTTTGTAAACGAAGCTTACCGGGTATGGCACGGGGCTGCCCATCTCGACGATGCTCTGCAGGCGCCGGTAAATCATGAACATTTCGATCTGTATGCTCAAGGCCCAACTACCGATACTCCTTACGAACCGGGAGAACACATTCCGGGTCTGAATATCGGTGGATGGTTTGATGCCGGAGATTTCGATATCCGAACACAATCGCAGTACCATACCGTACTGAGCCTGATCGATATATGGGAGACCTTCAGGCCCGAAAGAGATGAGACCACGATCGATCAGAAAACCCGGTATGTGGATATCCACCACCCCGACGGGAAACCGGACATGTTGCAACAAATAGAGCATGGTATACTGGGACTCATTGCCCAGCACAGGGCCGTTGGTTATGCTATCAATGGTATAATCGAATCGCATCTTTCTCAATATACACATTTGGGTGACGCGCTTACCAAGACGGATAATCTGATTTACAATCCTGCTCTCGATAGTTTGGAGTCGGACGGGTTTACCAGTGGCACTTTCGATGACCGTTGGGCATTCACATCCAGATCGACTGCTGTTAATTATGGTTCGGCAGCAGCATTGGCCGCTGCCAGCAGAGTATTGCGTGAATATAATGATGAGTTGGCTGAAGAATGCATTGTTACCGCAAGGAAAGTCTGGGATGAGGAACATAGTCATGAACCTTTTGTGTTTCAGAGCGGTAATACAACTGGAGGTTTGCTGGAGGCAGAAGAACTCAGAGCTGCAGTTGAGCTGTTACTTTCCACAAAGGACAGGCGTTTTGCGACTAGGATCGGGGAACTCTGGCCCACTATTGAAACCCGTTTCAACTGGCATGCTGCAACTGTTATCAGGGCTCTACCTTTTATGGATAGTATATACCATACAAGGTTTAAAAACCTTACTATTGCTTATCACGACTCGATTGAAAATTATTCCAGGCTAAATCCCTATGGAGTGCCTATCTCGACAGGCGGTTGGGCCGGGAACGGATGGGTTGTATTATACGGTATAACCAATTACCGGCTGCATAAAGCATTTCATGATATCATCGACCGGGAGTTTGTATTGCGTGGACTGAACTATATCTATGGTTGCCATCCGGGATCGGATATCTCATTTGTTTCGGGCGTTGGGACACTTTCCAAAAAAGTAGCCTATGGGAATAACCGTGCCGATTACTCCTTTATCGCCGGAGGTATTGTTCCGGGCATACTGATACTGCCTCCCGATTTTCCGGAAAACAAGGAAGACTGGCCTTTTCTATGGGGCGAAAATGAATATGTGATCGGTATGGGTGCCCCTTACATATTTTTAGTGCATGCGGCGAATGAGGTGCTGGAGGATTGATTTTGGTTACTGGGTGCTAGGTGCTCGTTGCTTGTTGGTGGGATATCCAATGTTCACTATCAAATGACGACTGTCCATTTTATAGTATATCGGAATGCTTTAATTGTTACCACTTACTAATTTTTCGTAATAGTTGTTATAAGACTTAAATTGGTAGTATATTAATGCCGGACAGCCGGCTTTTCGTGACTTGACCTTTCTGCTATTGATATTTGTAGTATTAAACATGATTTAAAATGATTTGTGTGGAAGTATTAAGCAAAAAAATCAGAACAATTTTCATATCGCTTTTCCTGATTATTGTTGCTATTTCCTGCAGCAAGACAGACGATAATACTGACAATACAGACACAGAGCCCGAACACATTTTATTAGAACAGATCCCGGAACATATTATAATGTACGAGGTCAATATCAGGGTGTTTAGCTCTGAAGGCGATCTTGCTGGTGTTACCAGTCGTCTGGATCAGATTGGTGCGTTGGGCGTGAATGTACTATGGCTGATGCCCATTTTCCCAATCGGGCAACTAAATTCGGTAAACTCACCTTACTGTGTTCAGAACTATACTGAGGTAAATCCTGAATTCGGCACGTTCAGCGATCTGCTGGTGCTTGTCGATTCAGCCCACAGTAAAGATATGGCAGTTATACTGGACTGGGTAGCTAATCATACTGCATGGGATAATCCCTGGATCGAGAACGACTCGTGGTACACACAGGTTAATGGCGAAATTATTCATCCGGAAGGCACAAACTGGCAGGATGTTGCCGACCTGAATTACGATAATAATGAAATGAGACTGGCCATGATCGATGCACTGAATTTCTGGATTCAGGAAGCCAATATTGATGGTTACCGCTTTGATGCAGCCGATTTTGTACCCTTCGATTTCTGGCAACAAGCTCTGAATGTGGTTGATTCTGCCACCGACCGGGAACTGATCTTCCTTGCCGAAGGGGCGAGAGCAGATCATTTCACCGCCGGATTCCAGATGAATTTTTCCTGGAATTTCTATAACCAGATGAAGAATGTTTACAACGGACAACCTGCGACACTTCTATATACCACTCACATTACAGAATATCAAAACATTCCGGCAGGGAAAAACAAGCTCAGATTTACCACAAATCACGATGAATCAGCTTGGGATGCCACACCCATTACCTTATTTAACGAGGAAAACGGAGCACTCACCGCCTCGGTAATAACCATATATATGGGAGGTGTGCCACTGATCTATGGCAGCCAGGAAGTTGGCATTGCTGAAACGATACCCTTCTTTTCAAACTATCCCATCAACTGGGAACAAAATCCGGATATGTACCAAACCTACCAGGATATTCTGAATTTTTATCTGAATTCGGAAGCTTTACTGGAAGGAGAACTACAGGATTATTCCACGAATGATGTTGTTTGTTTTACCAGGACTTCAGCTACCGAAGAAGTACTGGTAATTGCCAATATACGAGATACAGCCATTGAATACGATATTCCTTCCGGGTTTCAGAATACCTCCTGGTCTGATGGATTTTCCGGACAACCTCTAACATTGGAAACATCAATACCCTTGAACGGATATTCATACAGCGTTCTGATGAGGGGTATCGAATAGGAAGAGAAAATACTATTTATGTAATTACAGGTTAAAAGAAACTATCATGGATATGTTTCTGGATGCCGGTTGCCTGGTTCTGGGTATTAATTATATGGTTTATGAATAATCAGTTAAAAATAAATATCATATCTTCTTCAGGCATAAAATTCTCTTTTTGCCAATAGTATAGCATTTCGTTACCAATTTTTAAACTTCGGTCCGGAGGATATGAAAATGATGTAATTTGTATTTCATCTGGTACAATGAGCTCAAATGTTGCTTCCTCAAGGGGCTTCATCCACTGTTTGGTTGTGGTTAATAGGTATCTTGCCTCATTACAATTAAGTTTCTGTTGGTACGATATTAATAAAGTGACGACAGAATCTACTTCACAAGTAAACAGTACACCCCGATCACCAAGTTTATAATCGGTTATTTCCTGATTCTTTTCCATACAATAGATAGTCAGCGAATCCGCTTTCGAGTATAGTGTATCAACAGGGAAAGGATAGAATAACGCAATCTGATTGCTTGCATTCTGGTTGTTCTTCAGATAATATGTTCCATTTACATGGAAATACCCATTTTCGATTTTAAAAGTGATATGTTCTTTGTAGAATGAAATATTCTGTGCATTTACTTTGCATAGAAGTGTAATCATTACGTACAAGACAAAATATCGCAACATGTTCAGAGTTTGATAAAAGTATTTAACTTGTCCGAGGGTTTACCATCGATAAGTAACCTGTAATAATAGATCCCGGCCTTCCAGCTACCTACAATACCGGAAGATAAATTAATGCTTCCGTATTGGCCTGAAAGAGGAATGGAATAAACCTTTTGTCCGTTTGCATTAAATATTTGAAAATCGATTGCATTAAAATTATCTACCCCGCTTAAAGCAATATAAAAGGATACATAATCTTTGAAAGGATTAGGGAAACTCGTTATTATACCGGGATTTGACGTTGTATAGTAATAGATCGAGGAGTATTCAGTATCATGAGTTGAAGTATCGATATAGTGTGATAACAAAACAATATCCGTATAATAAGTGGAATCAGGAAATACGTTGA
>Ga0299912_10001706_pt1 | contig 17737 bp, 12 predicted proteins | sample RVTome_2_FD_207667 | JGI IMG/M metagenome (GOLD analysis project Ga0299912, IMG submission 207667) | Soil microbial communities from uranium-contaminated site in the Upper Colorado River Basin, Wyoming, United States - RVT95D214 (version 2) ... | reverse complement strand
TCGTAGGGAATCAGGTTTCTTCAGAAAAAAGAGGAGAAGAAAAACCCCTTATTGATTTCTTACACGATAATTTTCCTGAGTTAGAGGTAGAAATTTCTTACAAGGTGGGGGAGAATGAAGAAAAAACTGAAAAAAGGAAAATCAGCGAATTTAAAGATCCCTTTTACAACTCCCCTTTAAAAATAGAGTATTGGCCACAAGGTTATATAGAAAGGAGCGCCAGTAGTCAATCGCAAATAGCGGATTATATAAGGGAGAGGATTGAATCTAAATTTTTGGTAGAAAAAGAAGAAGCTATTAAAAATCTGCGAGAGCAGCTGCGTGAAATTAGAGAAAAATGTTCTAAAAAACTAGAACTTGAGATTGAAAAGCAGAAACTTGTATCCGAGAGTAAGCAGATAGAAGCCTACTTTGAAAAATTAAAATCTAAGAAATATAAAGACCTTGTTTCCAAAATCAAAGAAAATCGTGAAAAAAGACAGATTTTGACCAATTTCGTTCAGGATATAGAGAATCAAATTGAGTTAGTTAAGAACCTTGGTGGTCAGATCGACCTTAACAGATCCGTTGAAAGTAGTGAAATCACAAAGGTTTTTGAGGTAGATAAGGTGCTAAAGTCAGAAATCGAAGCTTTTTATAAATTTAGGAATGAAGAGACCGATAAGCTTGTCAATAGCTCAGAAGGACTAAGGAATAAAATTGAAGGATCAAACGTTAAAAAAGAGCTCGAAAACGAGGAGAAAAAGCTCAAAGAGGGGTATGCTAATTATTGTAAGACTCAAGGGGTAGTAATAAATCAAGAGGAATATCGGAAACAGGAAGATAGAATCAAGTTAATAACCAAGTCCCTAGACGCTATTGAAAGTCAGCTAAAAGAAATAGAATCTGAAAGAAAACGCTACAAAGAATTATCTGGGCAGTTAAGTTTAGAAAGACAACTTTTTATAGAAGAGAATAACAAGCTTTTAACTAAGTTCAATGAAAGTTTTAAAACTACTTCGGTCTCTGCTATATGGGAGGAAGTGGGTTCAGATAGAACTAGTTGGTTGAAGGATCAATTTCTAGAGAGCAACAAAGAATTAAAAGATAGGGTTGAAAAGAACTTCAAAGTAAAATCGCCTGTTAGAGAAGACTACATAATAGATATTGTTGAGGAATTGTCTCAATTATACGGTGAAGATACAGTTGATAAGATTAGGAACGCGTTATCAAGGGAAGGTAAATTGGACTTAAGTCTCAGTACTGGTAAGAAGGAAAACTTATCTTGGTTTTTTGAAAAAAACGAAACCCAAATTATTAGGGAGGATCTAATTATGAGATTAGGTGAGTACGCTGGAATAGGTAGGAACTATATTAAATACGGCAATAAAATACTAGGGCGAGATAACATGTCATTTGGTGAACGTTGTGGCACTTTGACCGAACTACTACTGTTTTCTGGAGACCACCCACTCATTATTGATCAACCAGAAGACCACCTCGACGCAAAATTTGTAGCAGATAAAGTTGTTAATTTAGTTAGACATCGAAAGATAAACAGACAAGTAATTATCTGTACACACAACGCCAATATAGTTGTTTTAGGCGACTCAGAATTAGTGACGACACTATCTGTTGATAATGAAAGCAAAGTCAGTGTATTACAGGGGCCGTTGGAAGACATTCAGGTGCGAAGGACTATCTACGATGTACTTGAGGGTGGGGCGACCGCGTTTAAAAAGCGTGAACAAAAGTATGGAGAAGCAATTGGTTAAAAAAACAAATCTTCCACTTGCGAACACATTGCAGCCGTTAGTGACTGCGTGGCATGATAGTGCCTACACGGAACGGATCAGCGAAACTACACGGCGACTTCTAAACTTTTGGTTCAATGAAGATCACGATCTACCAGATGGGACAGAGTTTAAGTTTCATAATGCTCAAAGAGAGGCTATTGAAACACTGATTTACTGTTACGAAGTTTTGAAATCGCGCTCTCTTTATGAATTAGCTCAACAGCTTGATGTAACTATCCCCATTGATCCAAGAACCGACAAATGGCCTAAATACGCCTTCAAGATGGCTACGGGGTCGGGTAAAACCATGGTAATGGCCCTAGCTATAGTCTGGGCCTATTTTAATGGATTCTCCAAGCATTTTTTGGTAATTGCACCAAACCTAATCGTTTTAGATCGCCTGGCAACGGATCTAATAGACGGTAAAGTTTTTAGAGATTTTCCTTTAGTACCACCTGAGTGGAAAGATAAGTTTCAACTAGACGTGATTGGCCCAGACGACCCACCAACTCCTAAAAAGGAGGGTGTATTGTTCTTAACCAACATTCAAAAACTTTATGAGCGAGGAAACGATGAAGTCGAAAATCCAGTCCAAAAAATCCTTGGGCCAAAACCACCTGATGAGATTAAATTATCGGTGGAAAAGAAACGTGAGTCTATAGCTAATTTTGCTGATCTAATGGTCATCAACGATGAAGCTCACCACGTCCATGATGAAGAACTTGAGTGGAACAAAACTATTGATTGGCTTAATTCTCAAAATAAACTAATGTCCCAGCTTGACTTCTCCGCGACACCGAAAACCCAAAAAGGTGCCCCGTTTGCCCATATAATTGTAGATTATCCGCTGCGGGAAGCTGTAACTGACGCTATCGTAAAAAGGCCAAAGATTGCCGAACTTGAGAATGTCCCAGAGATAGAAAGTGATAATGCTGCGGAGAAATATAGAACTCAAATCGAGGCAGGGATCAGTAAATGGAAAGAAATAGTCAAAAACCTTAGCAAAGCTGGTAAAAAACCCGTCCTTTTTGTAATGGCCGAGGACACCACCGCCGCAGAACAAGTAGCAGAATACCTACGGACCTTTCCAGATTTAAAAGAAAAGGTTTTGGTGATTCACACTGATCGAAAAGGAGAGATAACCAAAAAAGAACTGGAGCAGGCCAGAAAATGGGCCAAGGAAATCGATAGCGATGATAATCCTTATCATGTGGTGGTTTCGGTGCTTATGCTTAGAGAAGGCTGGGACGTGCGTAATGTCGTTGTTGTAGTGCCGCTTCGACCTTTGACCGCGAAAGCAAATATATTACCAGAGCAAACACTGGGTCGGGGTTTACGGTTGATGTGGCCTGAAAATCCAGAAGCTAACGAACAGCTTATTTTGATTGAGCACCCTGCTTTTCGGCAGATCATTGAACAAGCTAATCAAGAGTACGATCTGGGGTTAACTTTCACTGATTTAGCCGATGTTTACAAACCTCAAGAGATTATAAAGCCAGAGGAAGTGAAAAAAGAATACGACTTGTCTGTACCTATCTTGCAAGGTGGCCTGACACACTCTGTAAAGCCTTTAGAGAAGCTAAAAGCGGAAGATCTACCATCCCAGTTTAAGTACGGTACGCTTGAAACACTTGATGTTGTGCTACGGAAAAGAGACTTACTGACTGAAAAGATCGAGGAAGAAGAGATTTTAAAGTTTCCCTATGCCGATCAACCAGAAATTTATATCTCCTCAATCACCAATGCTATTTTGAAGCGCGCTAGAGTGCCAGGCCAATTTCATAAGATTGTACCAATTGTGAAGGATTATATTGAGAATTATTTGTTTGATAAAAAAGCAAATATTTCTGATGAGGAAACCCTGAAGAAACTCAACAATGCGGTGGTTAGGAAAATCCTTTTAGAAAACTTCGTAAACGCCATTAACAACCTTACCACGGTTATGGAGGAGGTCGAATGGTCTGGTGAAGAGGTGAAAGCCTCCGAAATAAAACCGTTTGCGTGGTCCAGAAAAGCACTTGACACAAAGAAGACCATTCTCAATCTCTTACCTATCGAAAATGATTTTGAGGCTGAGGTTGCGAGGTTTTTTGATAGAGCCGAAGACGTACTTTCTTTTATCAAAAATGATACAAGGACTCTGAAGCTGAAGATCCCTTACACGGACCAAAGTGGCTTTTTAAGGCACTACATACCTGATTTTGTGGTCAAGACCAAGTCTGCTACATTCGTGATAGAAACTAAGGGACGGGAAGATGTAGATGTTCAATTCAAGGATAAACGCGCAAAAGAATGGTCTGATTTTGCCGCAAAACTTACGAAGCGAGGGTGGGACTATCTAAGAATTGATCAAAAGGATTTTGTCGGTCGTGTTTGGCATAAATTTTCGGATCTAGTCAATGAAAGATGAAAATCACCTCGAAAAAACAAAAGATTGGATAGTAAGTTTAGACCCAGGGGCTCATGAAAAGATTGCCAACCTTGTCAAAAAACTGAAAGTCCAGCATGATCTGGAGGGAGGAAAATACTTTCACATCCCTGATTCCAGTTCGGAAACTAAGGCAATTTTGGATAATTTAAATTATAAGAATTTTGTTTCTCTTCATCAAACAAGATATTGGAAAGACGGGATAGTAGAGATTGTAGATCCACCCATTACTGTTGATGAAATAGAAATTGAGAATAAAGGTGTTTGGGAAAATGTCTTAGTATCTCTTAATAATCCACACTTCGACTATCTACACTCCTTGCTCCAGCAAGAACCCAATAGAAGATCTCCCAGTGGGAATCAATTGGTAAATCTTCCTAGTTCTGGTGACCTCCTTGGTAAGATTCCAGACAACAAGAAAAACAAGGTTCCCAAAAGCATGGCAAAGCTATTATTCACAGAAGGAACGGAGGGGGTTGTACCTGATTTTGATTTGGCTAGGTGCCTTGAAAGAAGTCTAACAAGAAGAGAACTTTCACGCAACCATAAGGAGTATGCTGAGAAGATTCTAAACAGATTGAAGACAGTGAAAAAATATTGGAATCGCTACTTTCAAATTAAGCGTGTAAGGTTGCCTATTGAAGGTTACGGCATAAGACCACGGCAGGGTTCCTAATTTCTCCTTCTACCAATCTCCATAGTCCCAATATTCTATTTTCTGTAACGTAATTTAGCCTTGATATTCCATTTTTCAGAGTCGATTTTCTTGAGACTGGTAGTCTAAACTCCTTTTGAGGAGCGTCTAATGGGATTTAAAGCAGAAACAATTGAGTTGATCGAAAAGGCCAAGAAAGTCTTGGCTCTCCAAACCGAGCCTATCTCCATTCGAGGCTTGTATTACCAGTTGATCTCACAGCCCAAGGACCCAATTGAGCCTGGTAAACGCTCATACAAGAGGGTGATTCGGGCGATGACCAGGGCGCGGGAGGAAGGCATTATCGCTTGGGATGCTTTTTCGGACAAGACCAGACGGGTAATCACGCCCAATGGTTGGACGGATATCAATCAGTTCGCGGCCGAAATGCCTCGCTATTTTCGCAGGGAAAGACAGCAAACGCAGGAGCAATACCTCGAACTGTGGGTCGAAAAGGAGGCGCTGGTTCACCTATTCGAGCCTTACGCTTACGAGTTTGGGATCACGGTTCGGGTAGGTAGGGGTTACAACTCAGGATCAGCTCTCAATGAGTTTGCCAAAAAAGCGCAAGAAGAATACCGATCGATCAAAGTCCTTTATTTCGGCGACTGGGATCCATCTGGGTTGGATATCGACCGCTCGTTTGATGAGAAGCTGATGGTCAATTTTGATACTTTCGTTGAGGTAGAAAGAGTGGCGCTTACGGAATATGACACCACGGCGCTGCCTCACAACCCAGTTAAAAAAACTGATACGCGCGCAAAAAAGTACATAGCGAAGTACGGCGACAAAACCTGGGAACTAGACGCTCTCACGAACCAGCAGATAAAGGAAAGGATTGCGGATGCAATTTATCAAAACATCGATTTTGACTTATTCAAAAAAGAACTTGAGAAAGAGGATAAGGAGAAATCTAGGTTTACCGAGTCACTAAAGAGGCTGAAAACATGAAAAAAGATTTGGCAAAAATTGGCCTAACCCTAAATGAAATAGCCGATTCCAAGATGGAAGGGTGGGATTATGAGACTCACTCCTCGGCTATTGGGTCTTTAAGAGAGGGTGACGATTACTTTCAGTGGGCAATGGGAAAAGTAGCAGCACATGCTGAAACGGAGTGGGGGAAGTCAATCATAAAAGAGCTGGCCAAAGATAATAATATGAGCCCTCGTCGACTGTACGAATGCCGTCAGGCTTACAAGACCTTCGGCGATAAAGTATTGCGAACGTCCGCACAAAGTGGGACACCACCTAGTGAGCTAGCGTTCGACGCTTACGTAGCAGCTGCCCGAACAGGTAACCCTCAGGAATGGATAAAAAAGGCTGAAGATGAAGGATGGAGCGTTCGTCAACTTAAAAGAGAGCTAAAACAGCTCAAATCTGCACAATATGAGTCGCACGGACATGAGTGGAAAAACTGGAAAATCTGTACGACGTGCGGAATTAGAGAGGAGTTATGACTCGTTGCTTTCAAAACAAGCAATGACAGGAAAGCTAAGGATCTAATGGCGAAGAGATTGTGACACGCGTGACACAATCTTTGGAAAAGCACAAACGAACGACCAGTTTAATATCTGAAGTTGGGAATCAATCTCAACTTTAGCTATCAAGCTAGACAGGATTGGGCTGTTGGTTGGCAGACCGTTTGCCTATCCACTGAGGATGGGCTTCCGATTAAGAACGGGGCAACAACTCACCGAAACCCGCTCAGATAGTAAGAATCAAAAGAGGCGATTTAGAGATGAACGACTTGATTAAGAGAAGGAAACTCTTGAGTCAGACAAGGTGAAACGTTCTGACGGAGGGGTTGGTAACAGAATAAGAGGCTGAGTTGGGAGAGGTGCAGGTGCTAGAGAAGGAGGCCGAAGGCCAATATATGTCAACAAATAAACAAGTAAACGAACCTAAGACCAAATTGATAAGAATTGATGCTGGGTTACACCGACTAGCCAAGATTGAGTCCGCGAGGACTGGTGAGACTCTTAAGAGCCTTGTAGAGGGTGCTTTGGCGGATATCCTTGGTCCAAAAAATAGTGAGGACCGAAAATGATTTCCAAGGAAATTTCTTGGTTTACACCTGAATTGCAACAACGATTAAAGGTAATTATGGCTGAGGATTACGGCTTGAATTTATCTGATAGTCAGGTTAGAGAATTCGGTGAGAATCTGGTACAAGTATTTAATCTACTTTATGAAGTTGATCGAAGGCAAAAGTTCGAACATCGTCCTGTTCGGATTATTGACCAAGGTGTTAAGGAAACCATAGAATGGAAGTGATGATTGGTATTGATCTCTGTCGGGTCTCCTCAAAAGAACAGGCCGAAGGTTTTTCCCTTGAATCACAGGCAGTGGGTAATAAATCCTATGCTGGTAAAAACGGAATTAATCTTGCAAAACGGTTTCAAATAGCAGAGTCGGCATCGGCTGGCAAAAACCGAAAAATATTTAAACAGTTGATGGAGTTACTAAATAAGGACAATTCGATAACCGAGTTAATTGTAGAGAAAACTGACAGAGTGACCCGTAATTTATCTGATTTAGTACAAGTTAATGACTGGCTTCAAAAAAGCGAGAATAATCGCCTGCACCTTGTAAAGGAAAATCTAATTATCACCAAAAATTCAAAATCTACAGAAACTTTTATCTGGTCGATTAAAGCCAGTGTGGCTGAGTTTTATTCCCGAAATTTAAAGGAAGAGGTACTAAAAGGCATGGATCAAAAGGCTGAGGAGGGGTGGTACCCAAACAATAGAAAATTTGGTTACAGGCTTGTGTTAAAAGATAGGCGGAAAGTTTGGGAAATAAATCCCGCGGAAGCCTATTTCGTAAAGCAAGTATTTTTACTTTACTCAAGTGGATTCTCGCTAAAAGAAGTCAGAAATAGGGTTTTCGAACTTGGCCTTAATCGGAATGGTAAGCCAATATCAGCAAACAGCCTTTCGATAATACTAAAAGACCCTTTTTACATAGGCAGATTTTCTTGGCGAGGTAAGATCTATGAAGGTAATCACCCACCGCTAATCACGCCCGAAGCCTATTACAGGGCTCAGGAGATCCTAGCAGGTAAAGGTCACTCCAGATTCACAAAACACTTTTTCCCTTACAGCAAAGGGCTAATTAAATGTCCCACTTGTAACCATTCTCTAGTCGGTGAGCTACAGAAAGGCGTGGTCTATTACCGTTGCCACAAATGCAAAGGCCAAAAGTACCTGAAAGAAGAGACGATTGGGTTGGAGATTCTCAAACACCTTGAGAAATTTGAGGTCGACAAACCGAGTCTGGCCGATTGGATCAGAGACGCGCTAAAGGCTTATCGAGGCGAGGAACTGTTCTTTACGAACAGCGTGGTGGATTCTCTTAGTGAACAATTAAAACAGGTTCATACTCGTCGGAGCAAACTTTTTGACGATCACGCCGATGGAAAAATTGACGAGAGTTTTTATCAGCAGAAACTGACAGAATACAGCTCCCAAATAAAGGATTTCGAAAAAGGTATTGCGGCGAATAATCGAAATGAGGAGCTTTCAATTAAACTTGCTCACTCAATCTTCGAACTAGCCTTAAGAGCCAACAAATTGTATTCAAAGAAGTTCACGCCAGAGGAAAAATGGCGATTTCTAAAAGTGGCAAGTTCGAACATTACCAACAAAGGGGATTATCTTGATGTAACCTACAAAAATGGCTTTGAAGTACTCCTTAACAGGCCTAAACTGCAAGTTGGTGAGCCGCACAGGATTCGAACCTGTAACCGGATGCTTAAGAGGCATCTGCTCTACCGTTGAGCTAGCGGCCCACTTCGAAGCCTAACTTCTCAGTGTAAGCTGGTGCTTGCACTGAGGAACGAAGTGACGAAGTGGCGCCCCTGAAGGGACTCGAACCCCCAACCTGGTGCTTAGAACGCACTCGCTCTGTCCAATTGAGCTACAGGGGCACTTCGAGGCTAAATTATAGCAAACATTGGTTGTTAATAAAAGTCCAATTCGATGTATTTATTTAAATCTACAAAAATTTCTTCTTTATCTTCCAATTTTGGTATGAATTGAATCTGTCTGAAGGAGTAGCGAAGTCTTTCAACGACACTCCACTTACTTTTTCTGAAACCACCCAAATATACTGCGGATAATAGAGAAAAATAGCTGGGGCCTCATCAAGAAGAAGTTTAGTAAACAATTTATACTGTTCGGCGCGTTTTGTCTTATCGTCAACCTTTCTAGCATCCTCTAATAGTTTATCTAATTTTGGACTTCTAATCCCAGTGATATTCGCCTTGCGAGTCTGAGTAGTATGCCAAAGAACATACTGATCAGGATCTGGTGCTACTGTTTGAAAATCAACTAAAACTTGGAAATCTCGGTTTGATGTTATTTCTGTACGTAAGGTTTCAATATCAACACTTCTAATTTCCACCTCGATACCCAATTTAATCCAAGCCTCCTTTAGTATATTAGCAATTGAACTTAGTTCAGGATCAGGAACAGTCGTTATAGTAACCGAAAGTTTTTCGCCTCTCCTTTGCCAGTTACCGTTCTTTAATTCGTAATCTGCATTTTCTAGACTTTTTTTAGCTTCCTTTAAATTAAAAGGATAGCGCTCCTCGCCCAATGAATCCACCCAATTATTCAGCGGCAGCTGGTTTGTTGAAACAACGGCTTCACTACCACCAGCCAATCTTCGTAGTACCCCTTTGTCCAAAGCGTAGCTAAGCGCTTGCCGCACATCCTTCGACTTCAAATGGCCTGCTCTTGTATTAAAAAAAACAATCGCTTGTCGAAACGGTAGTGTATGTTGGTAGATCTTTCTACCACCAAATTTTTTGAGGGCGTCTACTTCCTGCGGAGTAAAACCGCCCAAAGCGTGGATCTCCCCCAATTTAAGAGCAATTTTTGCATCATCAAGCCTCATATAAAATTTAAAAACCAGATTCAAGTTCTTCGAAACCAAAACTATTTTATCTTTTGTTATCGATTTTACTTTAAACGGGCCGGTACCAATAGGTTTGTATTTTTTAAGGGGAATGTGCTCTGGGATTATTCCTACTGCAGTAGCAGACGGAAAGGGGGTAAAGGCCTCTTTCAGTTTGAACTTGATGGTGTAATCGTTTATTTTCTCAATTGTTACATCTTTGAAATTATCCGCAGCTTCACTTTCGTTTTTTGGATCCTGCGCGGTCTGCACAGTATAAACCACATCGTCAGCCGAAAATTTCTTTCCATCATGCCAAAAAACATCTTCTCTCAAGGTGAAAATGTATTCTTCATCAGAAATTTTTTCAAAATCTTTAGCTAAATCCATAACCAAAGTTCCTTTTGCGTCCACTTTAGTAAGACCTCTGAAAATTAGCCTACTGATGTCTCTTTGCGTCTCAGTTGAATCGAAAAGTGGATTTGGGTGGGCAGGAGCTCCAACCGCCCCTTCGACGAAAGTCGGTTTACGAAGTTGGACGTACATATCACCAATTATTGGAACAAATGGCGGTAATAGTACCTTCGACAAAAATACAACAAGCAGGATAGCGATGGCGCCAAACGTAAGTTTTCTTTTATCTCGCCGGGCAAAAGCCGACATTAAAGCTGTATAAAAACGGAGCTTTTTAACCATGGTAAAAATCGGCTATTTGATAAATATTAAAGAGATGGAAACTGCAGAGAAGGCAAATGCTAAAACTATAGTCAGGTAATGGAGGATTTTCTCTATACCCCGCCGAGTTCGATAAACTTCTCCACCACCACCGCCACCGAATATCGAACCAGCGCTGCTACCACCCTGTTGCATTAAAACCAAAATGATCAGAGAAACCGAGATTATAATAAGCAAGATTAAGATAGCGCTTCTCATCGAGGCTTGATTTTACCACAAGCGAAAAAACGCTGTAAATATCTAAGAAAATATCCAGAAAAAAATGCTGGTCATTAAACTAAGAGCGGTAGATGCAACGAGGCTGCTAAAAAAAGTGTTCAGATAAAAAGAAGGAATTGAAAAACCTAGAACTTGAGAATTTCTAAATTGGAAAGGAACAATATCAAAGCCTGGAACAACTGTGCTAACCAGGTATAATAGGGCTACGTTTATCAGCAAACTAAATAAGCCAAAGGTGATTAGGTTGGCAGGCAAAGACAAAAACTTTATTAAAGGCCGAACAAAAAGATAGAGAAGGGAAAATACCAGACTAGCCAAAGCAATTGAATGGGTAGTTTCAAATGTGAAACCAGGATAAAAGTAAGCCAGCAAGAGAAATGAAAGTATAGCTAAAAGCGTAGACCTAAATTTTTTCCGCATGTTTTTAACAATTATAAAGTAATCATCTAGCAGGCAAAAACTTTTTGCTTCGCAGTTTCCGATGATAGGCGAGAGCAAATCGATGTGCTTCATCACGCATCCGCTGAGTCAGTTTCAAAGCATCTCTGTAACGTGGCAGACGAATTGGTTTTTTCCTATTCTTTAAATAAATCTCCTCCAGCCTTTTCGCTAATGAAACCACCGGTATACCCAACCCTAATTTTTTCACCGCGTTTTTTGCCGCATTAAGTTGTCCCCTTCCTCCGTCAATAACAATTAGATCCGGCTTTTGCCATTTATTTCTGAATCTTCTTTGTAGGACTTCAGCAATCATCGCTGTATCGCTTATCCCCCTCACGGTTTTAATTTTAAATCTCCGATACTCGGAACGGTCAGCAAGACCTCTGTTAAAGACTACCATTGAACCCGTAGCTTCTTTACCCAACATATTTGAAATGTCATAACATTCAATTCTCTTAGGTTTTTTGCCCAAACCAATTAAATGTGCGAGATCGGATAACTCCTTGTCTCGAATCTCCTCCATATCTCCATCCAAATACTCGATACCTCGTACTGGTTTAGTTACGTATTTTAATGCTTCAATCTTTTCTTTCAGCTGCGCCGCTTGTTCAAATTCTAAATTTCTCATCATTCTTGACAATTCCCTCTCCAACATATCAAAGAGTTTCGTTTTTTTACCTTGTAAAAAAAGGTTTAAATCCTTCACGTTTTTCCCATATTCTTCCTCTGTTATCAATCCAGCACAAACACCGGGGCACAATCCCAAATGATAGTGGAGACACGGTTTCCTTTTATTTGGACTACAGCTACTGAAAGGAAAAATTCTTCTCAGCGTCTTTAGAGTAGTCCGCACGTTACGAGCAGAGGGAAATGGCCCAAAGTACGTCTCTGCCCCTTTTAAATTTCTCTTTCGAGCAGTAAGAACCCTAGGAAATAATTCCTTGGTTACTTTTATGTAGAGATAATCCTTATCGTCCTTCAGTTGGGAATTCAGCGGGGGTTTAAATTTCTTTATCAAACTTGCTTCTAAAATTAACGCCTCAATTTCCGAATCTACTTGAATAGCTTCAACACTGGTCGTTTTTTGCTGTATTATTTTTGATTTTGGAGCACTTTCTTTTTGTTCTACTAGATGGGTTCTGACCCTATTCTTTATATTGCCGGCTTTCCCTACGTAAATAGGTTTATTTTTTATATCCTTGAGAATGTAAACACCAGAGCTCCCCGGAAGATTATTTATCCTCATGGGTCAATTTTAACATGAGGAAAAATTACTTTCGAAGATACGCGCGAATTTTTGGAGTAAATACACCGACTAGTAGTAGAACCACCAGCATAAAAAGCAGTATTTGCTGTATGCCAAGGGAAAAAAACGATTTAACGATGACATTTTTCGCCTCGCTCATCTTAACTTGACTACCACCACTTTCTGCTTCAAAATCTATTTTCACCTTAGCCCTGGTAGTTTTGAAGATGTTGCCGGCTCGCAATTTTATTTTATAACTTCTTGTTTCAAATGGAAAAATTACCTGTAGCTTTATATCTTTACTATTAATTAGGCTGATATCCTCGGTACTAACGCTGATTTTTCCTGCCGTCAAAGCTACGCCAGATCTATTCTTCAACTTAACTACCAAATCAATCGGAAAACCAGCGAAGGCCTGGTCGATGGATATTCCCAAATCTACTTTTGGACTAAAATCTGATGACTGCTTAGCCGGTGCTATCCTCATGTTGTCAGCAGAAAGTACTAAATCTTCCAGGGCCTCAATTTTGTCGCCTGAAGTAGTTATTAACAAAATAAAACGATCGGGTGATGATTCTCGGACATAATCAGCCGAGAGAGTCCTACCCCAAGTCGGATCAACGTTTACCCAGATATTTTTGTCTGAATCGTAAACTTGAGCCCAAACATGCATGTGGCTTGTATTCAAAGGCTGGCCGATGAAAGTTGGCTTAAAACCTTTTCCATCAGCTAATGTAAAACCAAAAACTTCCCGCGCGGGTATACCTGCTGCCTTCGTCAGAGCTAAAAATAAATCAACAAAATCTATGTTAGTAGCCAGGGATTTTTTGCGCAGCAGCTGTGCGGCTCCTTTTCTTTCTGATTTACCGGCTTCAAACGCTTTCGTGTCGTATTCAAGATATTCTGTAACGAAATCGTAAATCGCTTCGATAGTTTTTAACTTTTTGGCCTTTTCTTGAACTAACCTGTCCTGGACTTGAATAAACCGACTAGACGCCTTCATTCTTTCCAAATTTTTGCCTGAGAAAGTGATTGGTGGGGTAAACTTATTACCCTCACCAGCAATCTTTACCACCCCTTCGATTAACACTTCTCTCGTTTGCCAGCCACCCACCTTAAATTCTGCCGAATAATTGCCCAACTCATCAGTTTTAATTTTTTCTGGTTGAGGCGTAATTTTTGTCAATAAAACTTGCTGCTTTTCTGTATCTGGTGGTAGATAAATCTGAAATTTTTTACTAAGAAAACCAGTATTTTCTAACTGCTGTTTAAACTTAAACGAAATTTCCTGGTATTGCCCAAAACTTGCTGAAACTGTTTTGTTAAGAGCCTCTTCTTTACCAAAAGTTAGGGCTGTTTGTTTTTTACTGGTTTTAACTCTTTCCGGTTTTGGAGAAACCATGAAGACTTTACCCCAGCTAACTGGCGCAACTACCTTCAAATTGTATGCAGTTACCTTTTCGCTTGTAGTAATTTGAGGGACAGTCAAATCCCAAACAAGACCTTGTTTTGCTGCCAAATCTTCTAATCTAAACTTAAGCCCAAAAGCGACACTCTTGTTTTTGCCGATGATCTCCTCATTTAATTTTGCAGAAATAAGGGTTGACTGTTTATCTTTACTCACTTTCACTAGGAGGCTACCTAAAGAGTCCTCACCCGAAACAGATCTTACCTTAGTAGAATTAATTTTTAAGCTATACTCAGAAGCAAAGCAACCAGCGACTAGATTTTTTAAACTTACTTTCTGGTGGAAAAGTCCATCTCCCTCTGCGTCGAAAGAGACAGTAAGGTCATAGGAGCTAGAAAAAACCTTAGAAGTATCAGTGCAATCAGCACCACTCACCTTCGAAAAAGGCGAAAGAAACAAACAAAGAAGAGATGATATAAGGAGGATGTTAATTACCCTCTTCATTATCTTCCTAAGGAATTAATCCTCACCAACCCAATCTCGAACTTTACTAGAAATCTCCTCCGGAGTAAATTGTGATTTGATCAAATATTCGTTGGCGCCCAAGGTCAATCCTTTTTCAACCATGTCCTGTTCGTCAAAATTGGATAGAATAACTACCGGGGTATCTTTTGTCTCCTGTGATTCTCGGAGCTTTTTAAGCACTTCAAACCCATCCATTTCTGGCATTTTTATATCAAGAAAAATCAGCTCGGGTTTGAGCTTAAAGGCTTTGTCTAAACCTTCTTGACCACCTTCGGCTATCACAACCTCGTAGCCGTCTAAGGTAAGCTTTAACTTATAAAGTTCCGCAACTTCTTTTTCATCTTCAATTAAAAGAACGCAAATCTTATCTTCACTTGTATTTTCCATAGGTTCGTTTAGTCTATCACAGAAAACTATTTAGCCGCAACAATGGGTAGCGTAAAACTAAATGTCGTACCTCTGCCTACTTTTGAGTTCACCCAGATTTTTCCTTTATGTAGTTCGACCAACGACTTAACAATAAATAATCCTAGCCCAGTGCCTTTGTTTTCCTTGAGGAAAGAACCTCCTGCTTGTTGAAATTTCTCAAAAACTCTTGGTAGCATATTCGGTGGTATCCCAATCCCAGTATCCTTAATTTGGATAAAAATCTGGCCGTTTTTAACTGAACACTTTGCTACGATCTCCCCTCCGCTGTCAGTATATTTAACCGCATTATCAAGTAAATTCACAAAAACTTGTTTCAACTTGCCTCTATCTGCCAACACGTACAGACTATCCCCTCCCTTTTCAAAATCATGGAGCACCCTCACTCGGACCCCTTTAACCGCCGCCATAGGTTTAAATTCGCTAATCACTTCATTTATCGTTTCGGCAATTGCCACCTTCTTAAATGATAGCTTCAACCTACCTTCCTCGATTCTTGAAACGTTCAAAAGATCTCCTACTAAATTTGTTAGCCTCTCAGTTTCGTGCTGAACCTTGTTCAAAACCTCCAGAAAAGTTGACCGTGTCTGCTCTTTATCAAGGCTCCCCAGGTCACCACCCAAAAGCAGGGATAAGTAACCATTTATTACTGTCAAGGGGGTGCGGAGCTCATGACTAGCAAGAGAAACAAACTCACTCTTTGATTCCTCTAATTCTTTAATTGTTGTAATATCACGTACCACGCTGACGATTTGTTCCACCTCGCCTTTTTCATCAAAGATTGGTGTGTAACTTACACCAACCCAACGTTCTTTACCATCTTTGCTTACATGAAGATGCTCGTCATAAGGAACTGACTCTTTAGTTGCTAAAACCTTTGAAACTGGATCAAATTCTGGGTAATAGTGTTCAAACTTATCATGGCAACGAAAAGTGTCATAATAATTCTTACCCACCATTTCCTTTTCAGAAAAACCAGACATCAGCTCACAAGCGCTGTTTGCATTTATTATCCGTAGGTGCTTGTCAAAAACATGAGCACCCTCCTCGACATTATTAAAAATTGCCTGGGCTCGATTTTTTTGCTTCTCGACTTCAAGCAACTGTTGGCCAATCTTTTCAGCTTGATTTTTCAGCACGGTTACATCTCTAAAACTAGCACTCATGCCTATCACTGCCCCCTTTTTACCCTTGATCGGAACATAGTTGGCTTCTAGATATTTCGGCGGTTTTGAGTAGACTTTCATTAAAATGTTTGAAACTGCTCTCCCTGAATAAACCTCCTTTTGTGTAGCGAGTGAATCGTCAAAACGCTCCACAATATTTTTAAAATACTTACTTCTATTAGTAGTGATTTCTTCCCTTTTTACCCCGATTATATTTCGCTTTACACCAAACAGTTTTTTAAGAGCTGGGTTTATATCTACAACCCTGCCTTCCTTATCATATAGAGCGAGACCTTCTTCTGTTGTTTTAAAAAGTATTTCCATCTTCCTTTTTTCTTCTTCAAGTATTCGCCCTGCTTCTTTTCGATCAGTTATATCTCTAAGAAGCGCCATATCAGCCGGCTTACCTTCGTGTTCTATTAAAGAGGCACTTACTTCGATGGGGATTTTTCTGCCATTTTTAGCAAGAATTTCTATCTCATATTTTCCCGGCACTTTCTCACCATTCAACCTCTTCTTATACCTTTCCATAACCAACCCCCTATACTCTGGTGAAACAAAACCAATAAACGGTCTTCCCATTGCTTCCTTGACTGAAAAACCGGTAATTTCCGAAGATTTTTGATTTACAAACTTTAATATTCCATCTTGGATAATAATAATTCCGTCATTACCCTTCTCAACAAGCGTCGAATATTTCTTCCCAGAGGTTCTAAGAGCTTCTTCAATTTGCTGATGCCTCGTAAGATCGACGATCGAAATCAAGACTTTAGATAATGTACCCTCATAACCTGGTACAACCTTTACTCTCAATGCAATGTAGTTTTTGCTTCCTTTTAACGTCCGGGTTGAGGTTTCCGCCCCAAACTTAGTCTTACCTTCGGCCAGCGCAATCAACTCTTCGCGAAAAGTGTCGTAGGATTCTTCACCAAAAACCCTATCCAAACCCATCTTTAAATCTCTTTTGTTTTTTGCTTTATAAAACTTCAAGGTAGCTTTGTTTACATCAACAATTTTTACCAAAGAAGCACATTTTGAAACTGCTTTTGGATGGGTTTTAAAAAATTCGCCAAAATTTTTAATTCCTCTATGACTTAGGCGATCAAAATACTTTTTTACATTAGAAAAATCTTCTTCCCATAAAGAAATCGGCGCTTCTTTAAAACAAGTTCGGTATTGGTACTCACTCTTCCTAAATCTTGCTTCAAGCTGTTTATTGTAGGTATAGTCTTCTGAGAAAGGTGTGTTCCGATTTTCCTCGGATTTTGTGTTGATTTTGTAAGAGACTTTTTGTGAAGACATAGAAGCGATCCTGTACCTAATTGTTACAGCAAGACTATAAATTAATCTCTTCTGAAAATCAAGATAGTATCTTGTTCTAAAAGAAGCAAGAGGGATTTTGTTTAGAAGGGATCAAGAGGCAGATCCTCTCATCTGAAATAAGATTTTCTTCAAATACAACCCTGTATATGACTTTTTATTCTCAGAGAGTTGTTGGGGTGTGCCCTCAGCTAGTACTTCACCGCCTTCGTCACCACCACCGGGACCAAGATCAATTATCCAGTCGGCTGTTTTAATAACCTCCAGGTTGTGTTCAATCACAACAATAGTATTACCCGTATCTACCAAACGGTGTAATACCGCAAGCAAATTTTCGATATCAGCAAAATGAAGACCTGTAGTTGGTTCATCAAGTATATAAAATGTTTTACCTGTACTTCTTTTTGAAAGTTCAGCCGCCAACTTCACTCTTTGTGCTTCCCCCCCAGAGAGCG
>Ga0299912_10001705_pt1 | contig 17746 bp, 18 predicted proteins | sample RVTome_2_FD_207667 | JGI IMG/M metagenome (GOLD analysis project Ga0299912, IMG submission 207667) | Soil microbial communities from uranium-contaminated site in the Upper Colorado River Basin, Wyoming, United States - RVT95D214 (version 2) ... | reverse complement strand
CTTCCAAGGGGAACCATTCTCTCTTTTGACCCTTTTCCGTAGATGACAACGTATCCACTCTCCAGGTTAACCTGATTGGTCGGGAGCTGGACCAGCTCAGAAACCCTCATCCCTGTGGCATAGAGCACCTCCAGCATGGCTCGGTCTCTGACCCCCAAAGGAGTCCGGAGGTCGGGTTGTTCCAATAATTGTTCTACTTCCTTTACTGTCAAAATTTCAGGTAGAGTCTTTGCCATCTTGGGAGACGCTATCTCCTCAACTGGATTGACCTCCAGGATCTCCTCTTGAATCAGGAATCGGAAGAAGGTTCGAATGGCGACCAAATCTCTTACCACTGTCTTGGTTGAAAGCCCCTTCCCCTTCAGAGCGAGAAGAAAGGCCCTGATATCAAATTTCCCGACGCTTCCGATCTCTTGAATCCCTTTTCTTTTCAAGTGGTCGAAGAATCGATTCAGGCCATGCCGATAAGCTTCGATGGTATTCTTGGAAAGACCCTTTTCAATGATAAGGTATTGGAGATATTGATCCAAAATCTGATCCATCATATCTTCAATTCCAAGGATTCAAGGGGTCTAGGATTCAAGGATTCAAGTGAATGATGAAAAGTTGTGAGCAAAACCTTTAAGAAAAAACACTTGAACCCTCGAACCCTTGACTCCTCAATAAAAAAAGCAGAGGGATGGTTTGACCTCTGCTTTGATGGTAGTTTGAAATCGTCTCAGACCCTTCTTACATACCTGTATGGCCAAATCCTCCCCCTTGCCTCCCAGTGGGTGGAAGGTCGTCGACCTCTTCTAAAATTGCACGAAATACCGGGGAGATAACCATCTGAGCAATCCTCTCACCATGACGTATCCTAAAAACTTCCTTGCCAAGATTGATCAGGAGAACGCCGATCTCGCCACGATAATCGGCATCGATCGTTCCAGGCCCATTGACAATGCCTATCCCTTTCTGAATAGCTAACCCACTCCGGGGTCTGATTTGACCTTCAAACCCTCCAGGGATCGCTACCGCAATCCCAGTGGGAACAAGCCTCCTTTCCCCCGGTTCCAATGTCACGTCCTTTTCCAAGTAAGCAAAGAGGTCCATTCCCGATGATCCTTCAGTCATATATTGAGGCACGTGTATGGCGCCATCCTTTCTCAAACGCTTAATCTGGATTATTATTTGCTCCATCCCTGCTAAAATACCCGTCCAAGTTTTTTCTTCCCATTTCGTAGGCCAGGCGGGTCTGGGTTATGTTGCGGTCGAGTTTAATTGATCCTGTTTAAAGCCATTCCCATCGACAGGTCCCAAAATAGTCAGACAGAAGGATCGTTCATTGAAGAAATCGCACGCCAAGCTACGCACCACCTCTTCCTTCACCTCGTCAATGCCCTCAATAATCTTTTCCACAGGGGAATAAAACCCAAAATAGATTTCATTCTTCGCCAGTCGGGTCATGAGGTTGTCGGAACTTTCGAGGCTGAGCAGGAGATTCCCCTTCAACTGTTCTTTGGCAGTCTCGATTTCGCCATTCTTAAAGGGTTCCGTCTTGAGGTGGATGAACTCCTTGAAAACCAGTTCGATGACTTGCTGAAAGGAACCCTCACTCGTTCCCGCATAAACGACGACGAGTCCGGCATCGATGTAAGCAGGAAGGTATGAGTAAACAGAGTAGGCCAATCCTCGATTCTCACGTATCTCTTGGAAAAGTCTTGAGCTCATCCCGCCGCCCAGAATAGTGTTTAAGATGTACGAACCAAACCGGAGTGAATGATTGTATTGAAGCCCTTTCGTGCCCAGGCAGAAGTGAACCTGTTCTAACTCCCGTTTCCAGATACTGGTCGTGCAAATCGAATGGGGTTTCGACCTTTCCTTTGCCTTATCCACCTTCGGAATCTGGCCAAAGGTTGTTCCAATCAGGTCAACCACCTCTTGGTGTTTGAGGTTCCCCGCGGCGCAGATGATAATTCGGTCCGGTTGATAATTCTCTTGGAAGTATTGATAGACTTGATCTCGTTTGAAAGACTGAACCAGCTCGGTGGTTCCGAAAATCGGGAAGCCTAACGGATGGTCCCCCCAGCAGACTCGGCTGAAAAGGTCATGAATATAATCGTCCGGCGTATCCTCCACCATCTTGATCTCCTGAAGGATAACCATTCTCTCTTTCTCCACATCTTTTGAATCCATTAAGGAATGTAAGAAGATGTCGGAAAGGAGATCAATGGCTAAGGGCAAATTTTTATCGATTACCTTGGCGTAAAAACAGGTGTATTCTCTTCCAGTAAAGGCGTTCAACGTCCCCCCCACAGAATCCATCTCCTTGGCGATGTCAAAGGCGGTCCTCTTCTCTGTCCCTTTGAAGAGGAGGTGTTCGATGAAATGGGAGATTCCATTCTCATTGGGTTGTTCATCTCGAGATCCAACAACGACCCAAATCCCTATGGAGACCGATTTGAGATAGGGGATCTCTTCTGTAATCACTTTAACACCGTTTTCGAGGATAGTTTTTTGATAACCCGATCCGGTGGTAACCCACGAGTGATTTAAAGTATCATGAGATTTTTCCCTTGCTCGTTTCATCTTCTTTTCCTGGCTTGCCCCTGCCTTCTGCTTTTTGACTTCCTCCTAAGCCTTACTACCTTCCCGTTGTCCTATCTCTCTCAAGGCTGCCTTCCGGCTCAGCCGAATGCGGCCCTGAGGATCAATATCAATGACCTTGACCGGAACTTCATCACCTTCCTTCAAGACATCCGTAACTTCATTGACTCGGTTCTCTGCCAATTGGGAGATATGGATCAGACCATCTGTTCCCGGAAAGAGTTCAACAATAGCGCCGAAACTCAAAATCCGCATGACCTTTCCGGTATAGAAGCCACCCACTTCTACTTCCTGTGTAAGCCTCTTGATCATATAGATGGCTTTTTCGATAGCTTCATAATTCGGAGAGGCCAACTTCACAAGTCCCGAATCTTCCACATCTACCTTTACCCCCGTCTGGTCTACAATACCTCGAATATTCTTTCCTCCTGGGCCAATAACATCACGGATCTTCTCTTGTTTAACCTGGAGCGTAACAATCCTCGGTGCATGCCTTGAGAGATCTTTCCGAGGCTCTGCGATGGTCTCTTTCATCTTTTCCAGAATGTGAAGTCTGCCCTCTCGCGCCTGATCGAGAACACGTTCCATCACCTCTTTGGACACACCCCGAATCTTAATATCCATCTGGATAGCGGTCACCCCTTCACCTGTCCCCGCAACCTTAAAATCCATATCGCCGATATGATCCTCATCGCCAAGAATGTCAGAAAGGACAGCGCACTCGCTTCCTTCCAAGATCAAACCCATCGCAATTCCAGCCACGGGTGCCTTTATTGGAACGCCTGCATCCATTAAGGAGAGGCTCGCTCCACACACGGTGGCCATCGACGAGGAGCCATTCGATTCAAGCACCTCTGAAACGATCCGAATCGTATAGGGGAAGTTTTCATTGGAAGGGAGGATGGGCAAAATTGCCCTTTCTGCCAACGCCCCATGTCCGATCTCTCTTCGGCTTGGAGACCTCAAGGGAGAAACTTCTCCTGTGGAAAAAGGAGGAAAGTTGTAGTGCAGCATAAAGGATTTGTAGGTCTCTCCCATTAGGGAGTTAATCTTCTGCTCATCCTCAGAAGTGCCAAAGGTGACAACCGCCAGAACCTGTGTCTCTCCGCGAGTAAAGAGTGCGGAGCCGTGGGTCCTGGGAAGGATACCCACTTCACATGAGATGGGACGGACTTCCGTAAGTCCCCTCCCATCGATCCTCTCTTTTTTTTCCAAGATCATCCTTCTCACCAGTATACGGTCGATCTCCTCAAAAGCGATTTTCACCATCTTCTGAGAAGTCTCATCTATAGCCTCGCATTCCCGAACGATGATCTCATAGATCTCCTCTAACCGCTCTCGCCTCTTTATCTTCTCTGGAATACGGTAAGCCTCTATCAATTTTTCTCGAGCGATGGATTCCACCTTCTGATGAAGGGCATCCTCTGGCCTTTTGAACTCAAACTCTCTTGGCTTCACCCCGGAGATCAACCTGATCTGTTTTTGAAGGTCAATGACTGGTTTGAGGGATTGATGACCAAATAGTATCGCTTCCAAAATCTCCCTCTCCTTGACCTCTTTTGCGCTTCCCTCTACCATGATGATTGCCTCTTCGCTCCCTGCAACAAAGAGATCGATGTCGCTCAATTCTAATTCCTCATGGGTAGGATTGAGTACGTACTCCCCGTCGATCCGACCTACCTTCGCACCTGCAATCGGACCACCGAAAGGGACATCGGAGAGGCAAAGAGCGGCAGAGGCTCCAATCATTCCTAAGATGGAAGGATCGTTATCTGCATCGGCTGAAAGGACCGTAGCAATAATCTGGGTTTCATTCTGGAACCCTTTTGGGAAAAGGGGCCTCAATGGGCGGTCGATGAATCGGGAGATCAGGATTTCGTGATCTGTGGGCCTTCCTTCCCTCTTAAAAAACCCTCCTGGGATCTTCCCGCCTGCATAGGTCATCTCCAAATAATTGACAGTGAGAGGAAGGAAATCGATCCCCTCTCGTCTCTTGTCAGATGTCACAGCAGTGATTAAAACAACGGTATCCCCATACTGAACCATTACAGCGCCATTCGCCTGTTTTGCCACCTTTCCTGTTTCAATAGAAAATGGCCTTCCGCCAAAATCGATTTGTAATTTCTGAACCATAAGATTCTCTCCGCTCCTTTTTATGAACTTGTCTCTCTCGAAAATACAGCAACGGCCTACTTCCGAAGCCCTAACTTATCGATCATCATTCGATATTGGTCCACTTTATTTTCTTTGAGGTAGTTGAGAAGCCTTCTCCTCTGGCCCACTAGCTTTAACAGACCCCTTCGGGAATGATGATCCCGCTTGTGAAACTTAAAATGGTCTGTGAGATATCGGATCCGGTCACTGAGCAGAGCGATCTGCACTTCTGGTGACCCTGTGTCTCTCTCGTGGGTTTTAAACTGCTCGATAATCTCTTTTTTCTTCTCCTGAACAAGTGCCATGAAACCCTCCTTCAACCCAAAGGTAATTGCGATTTCCCGATTGTTCTATTCGGGTGAAATACTCTCAATGCACGAAGGGCGATGACCTCTGGACTCATCACTCGAATATCCGTATCCCTTACCTCAGATTTTAAAATGGCAACCAATCCATCTTCAGGGGAGGACATCTTTAACCACTCCCCTTTTTCAAAGGCTGGGAGGGTCTGTGCCGAGAGATCTCGAGCGGCCATCCCCTTTCCGTCACGAACCATCTTCACCAAATGCTTGTCCCCGATCATCTCGGGCAGACCGGCCAAAGCCTCTCCCAAGGAAATCAGCCATGGGGAAATATCATCGGCCTCGGAAAGATCCTTCAAGCTCTTCCATGGGATGGCTCGTTTGATCGTAAAAGAACCACTTCGGATCCGTCTTAGATGAAGGAGGTGAGCGCCACACCCGAGCTTTCTTCCAATATCCCTTCCTAAAGTACGGATGTAAGTCCCCTTTGAACATGAGACTTTGAAGCGAACCTGGGGAAGGGCAATATCCTGAACCTGAATATCTAAAATCTCCACTTCCCTCTCTTTTCGATCAACTTCGATCCCTTTTCTGGCCAATTGATAAAGCGGCTTCCCTTGAACTTTGATTGCCGAAAACATGGGAGGGATTTGTTGAATCTTTCCCTGAAACGTCTGAAAGACCGCATGAATCATTCCAGAGGATATCCCCTCCCACGTTTTTCTATGAAAAACCTCTCCGGTCAAGTCATCTGTCGCCGTCTCTTCACCCAATTTCAGGATAGCTTCATACTCCTTGGGCTCCTCTCTCAAAAAAGGAACCAACTTCGTACCCTCATTGATCACAATAGGCAGAACTCCTGTGGCAAAGGGGTCAAGTGTCCCGATGTGCCCTGCCTTCTTGATCCGAAACCGACGCTTCACCTCTTTCACCACCGCGAGAGAAGTCATCCCTTCTGGTTTATCCACAATGAGGAGACCATTAATCCCCATTCTCATCGCCTTGTTTCCCTTCTTTCTGATGGAGATGCTGGATGACCTCTTCAATATGAATTGCATATTCGATGGAAGGATCGAACTGGAACATAATTTCGGGAGTATACCTCAGACCCATTCGTCTTCCCAACTCTTTCCGAATATAGCCTTTAGCGCTGTTGAGCCCCATGGCCGATTTATCTCTTTCCGCAAGAGATCCCATGACACTAAAATAGATCTTTGCAAATCGGCAATCTTCAGAAACCGTAACCCTCGTGATCGTAACGAACCCGATTCGAGGATCTTTGAGGGATTTGATAAGCATTTCCGAGATCTCTTTGTGAATTAGATCAGCCACTTTTTCTGAGCGTTTTCCTGTTGTCATCTTTTATCAAACGATCGACTCCATCCCTTTCTTTGATCTTCGCCCCCCCCTCACCTTCCCCCTCGAAGGGTGAGGGTGAGCTTCGCTTAAGCTGGAAGGTAGTTCAAACGGTGATGATCTCCATTTCCGTGTGGACCATCTCAACAAGATTCATCTTCTCGATGAAGTCGACGACTTTGTCCAAACTGGAATTGATGTGTTGGCGATCATTGCCTACTGTACAGATACCAATCTTTGCTCTTTGCCAAAGGTCATTATCTCCTACCTCGGAGATGGCCACATTGAATCGGTGTTTCACCCGATCAATCAGCTTTCGGATCACATGGCGCTTTCCCTTCAAAGAATGATTCTCGGCAATCCGTAGGTCGAGATGGCAAATCCCGATCACCATGTGACTCCCCCTGCACCCGATGCTAATAATAGCCTACGAAACAAACCTATGACGATGTGTGACATTTCGAGGTTTCATGCTAATTGTGTTTGAACCTCTTCGATTTCGTAGGACTCAATAACATCTCCCGTTTTCACGTCATTGAAGTTTTCAATTTTAATGCCGCATTCGAGGCCTTGACCACAATCCTTCATGTCATCTTTGAATCTCCTTAGAGAAGCGATTCGACCATCATAGACGACCACATTGTCCCGCAGGAGCCTTGCATGAGACCCTCTTATCACTTTCCCGTCCACGATCAAACTGCCCGCTACCGTACCTACTTTATGGATGTTAAAAACCTGTATCACCTGTGCCCTTCCCAGAAACCGTTCTTTGTAGGTTGGCTCGAGCAACCCCTCTAAGGCCTTCTTGATATCATTGATCGCATCGTAGATCACAGCATAGGTTCGCATATCCACGTGCTCCAACTCCGCAAGGGATTGAGCTTTCGGAACGGGCCTCACATTGAAACCGATGATGATGGCATTCGAGGCGGATGCTAAGTTCACATCCGTTTCTGTAATTCCACCAACCGCATCGTGGAGGATGTTCACTTTCACCAAATCTGTAGAGAGTTTTTTAAATGCCTCTTTCACCGCTTCGATGGACCCCTGCACATCGGCCTTGATGATCACATTGAGCTCTTTCACCTCTCCCTTTTTAATTTGCTCATAGAGCTCTTCCAATGAGACTTTGCTCAATTTGGAGAGCTCCTTCTCTCGTATCTTTTCTTGCCGGTAGAGCGTAACCTGTTTGGCCATCCTTTCGTCAGCAACAGCGATAAAGGTCTCGCCTGCCTCCGGGACATCGGTGAAACCCACCACCTCGACAGGGATAGAAGGCAGGGCCTCTATCATCTTCTGTCCCTTATCGTTTAACATTGCCCTTACCCTACCATAGTGGGAACCTGCGATAAAAACATCCCCGATTTTCAGCGCCCCTTCCTGCACAAGAAGAGTCGCCACGGGTCCCCTCCCCTTGTCCAATTTGGATTCGATGATGACCCCTCGAGCAGATTTATCTGGGTTGGCCTTCAATTCCAGAATCTCCGCTTGAAGCAGGATCAACTCCAATAGTTCTTTCACCCCTGTCTTCTGTTTCGCCGATACCTCTGCAAAGAGGGTATTGCCCCCCCACTTTTCAGGAACCAGCCCATAATCTGCCAGTTCCTTCTTCACCTTCTCTGGATTCGCATTCGGCTTATCAATCTTATTGACCGCTACTACCATCGGAACCTTTGCGGCTCGAGCGTGATCGATTGCTTCCTTGGTCTGAGGCATCATCCCATCATCCGCGGCGACCACCAAGACGACGATATCTGTCACTTGAGCCCCTCTCGCTCTCATGGCGGTAAACGCCTCATGGCCAGGGGTATCAATAAAGACGACATGACCATTCTCCAATTGGACATCGTATGCTCCGATGTGCTGGGTAATGCCTCCAGCCTCCCCTCCTACGACATTCGTCTTCCGAATGGCATCCAATAGCGTCGTCTTTCCATGATCCACATGACCCATGATCGTAACGACCGGTGGTCTCGGTTGCAACTGTTCGGGTAGGTCCTCTTTTCGTTCCAATAGATCCTGCTTTTCTAAGGAGAGTTTCTCCACTTCATAGCCAAATTCACTGGCCACCAGCGAGGCCACGTCCGCATCGATCATCTGATTGATATTGACGAGGACTCCTATCTCCATCAGTTTTTTGATCAATTCCCCTCCTTTGACTCCCATCCTTTTTGCAAGATCTCCGACAGAGATGACCTCGGAAATTCGAATGATCCTTTTGATAGGCTTTGGGACGGTGACCTCTGTCTTCTTCGGAGCTTTCACCACCAGCTTCTTCCTAACGGGTTTGAAGGATCTGAACCCGATTTCTGAATGTCTTTCCAAGCGTCCCTCTCCTTCGGTCTCATCCTCCTGCACCATCCTCTCTTCGATCACTCTTCTCCTTTTTATCAGCCCCTTCTTCTTGGCAGCTAATTTTTCTTTCTCAATCAGCTCTTCCTTGCTTGGAAATTTCACCTCCCCAATTTTTATAAGGGCCTCTTTTAGTTTGGGCGCCTCAACTTCTATTCTTGCCTCTCCTTTCTTTCCCCCTTCTCCTGATTTGGTTGGGGAGGGCTTCGCGACCTCGACGGGTTTTTGAAAAACCGGCTCCTTCTCTTCTCGCCTCGCCTCAACAGGAATGATAGGCTCTAAGGCGACTTCGGCCTTCTGCTTGCCACTTATCATCTTCGTGGAGGGCTTCCCCACCTTTTCCAAACCCATTCTTTCAACCGATTCTTTCGATACCCTTACCTCTTGATCGGCTTTTTCCTCTATGGCTTGCGACACCGTCTCTTCAACGACCCTGATCTCTGCTGTTGCCAATGGAGGGGGTGGGATTGGGGCCTCCACCTTCAGCTCTAGGTTCCTCGTCCTTCTCCGGATGATGGTGGGTTTGACCCGTTTCTCTATGATTTCCTTCTCAGAATCCCTTCCAATGACCTTCTCGTCAGAAAGGGATACCTTTTCAGGCTCAATAGGCTTTTTGTCCTTCACCTTCATTCCCATCCGTCTTAATTTCAGAAGTAGCTTATCATCCTCCATCCCTACTTCGGACGCAAGATCGAGGACTTTTACCTTCGCCATTACCTTTCCTCCTCTATGGCAAACCTTTCTGAGGGAACCTTGAATCGAAGGATACCGCTGATCCAACGATGTTATGGACCCGACCCATCTGAATTTTTTTCTGGGCCAATTTTAAACACGTGTCATCTGGGCAGAGATAGAATCCCCGTCTGTTGAGCTTCTTCTTCTCATCCATGAATAGAATCCCGTCCTTACCTTGTATAAATCGAACCATTTCCTCTTTCCTTCTCTTCTTTCGGCATCCAATACACATCCGGATAGGGACATGCCCATTCTCACTCATTTCGTTGTTCCCTCAACATAACTCCGGGCTGATTGGATCAACTTCTCGGCCTTCTTGATACCAATCCCTGGAAGGGCGGAGAGGTTTTCCACGTTCGTTTTCAAAATATCTTGAACGGTCTGAAACCCATTGGCCTCCAATATTGCAGCGGTCTTTTCACCCACTCCTTCCATGCGATCCACCGAATCCAATGAAGGCTTCTCGGAAGGCGGAGCGTCTTCTATGCTAACTTCAGGGGCCTGTTCCTTTTGAATCAGCCGGCGCGCCCCTTCTACAATTTCAATAGCCTTATCATTCCCTATCTCCAAAACCCTGGCCAACTCTTCTGGATCTGCCTCTGCGATCTCCTTGATTGAACGGAATCCCTCATTGTAAAGAATGCGGCTGGGAACATCTCCAACATAGGGAAGATCCTTAAACCTTTCCAAAGTCTCACTGGAGATCTTCTCCATCCTAGACTCGCTCTTGATATCGATCTTCCAACCCGTCAATTTAGATGCCAATCGAACATTCTGTCCTTTCTTCCCAATCGCTAAGGAAAGTTGGTCATCTGCCACTACTACCTCCATATATCGATTCTCCTCATCGATATAGACTCTGGAGATTTTTGCTGGTGCGAGTGAATTGCAAACATATTTAGCTTGATCTTGAATCCAAGGTATGATGTCAATTCTTTCACCCCGCAGTTCTTGAACCACACTTTGCACCCTCGAGCCTTTCATCCCTACACACGCCCCTACAGGATCAACATCCCGATTTGAACTATAGACAGAAATCTTTGCTCTTTCTCCAGGCTCCCGGGCTGCGCTGATGATCTTGATCACCCCTTCTGAAATCTCCGGCACCTCCATCTCAAACAATTTAGTTAGAAAGCCCGGATGGGTTCTCGAAAGGAAGATTTGTGGGCCCTTCGAATTCTTCTGTACATCAAGAATGTAAGACCGAAGTCGTTCCCCCTGTCGGTATATCTCTCCAGGAATTTGCTCCTTAGAGAAAAGGACGGCCTCTCCTCTCCCGATATTGATATAGACGTTTCCCTTCTCCATTCGTTGAACCGCCCCGCTGACCAGGTCTCCTTTTCGGTCTTTGAATTCATTGTAGACATTTTCACGTTCAGCATCTCGGACTTTTTGAATGATCACCTGTTTTGCTGTTTGGGCGCCGATTCGTCCGAAATCGGTATCGAGTTTAACTCCTAAGCTGTCTCCCACTTGAGCCTCATTGTCAAGCTCTCTTGCTTCCTCAAGGGAGATCTCTGACGACGGAATCTGCACTTCCTCCACGACCTGTTTGAATTGAAACAATTCGACTTCACCAACCTCCTCATTATAATGGACTTCGATCTCACCCTGATGCCCATACTTCTTTCTTGAGGCAGTGAGCACGGCTTGTTCTAATGCTTCAATAATGACCTTCCGGTCGATCCCTTTATCCTTCCCTACTTGATCAATGACATAATTGAGATTGGATGGCATAATCGATCTCCGTATTTCAAAATTCTAATTCCAAATTGGCCTTTGCCACATTCGATAGAGGGATTCGGAAGATTCCTCCTTCTGTTTCTATTTCAATTTGCTTTTCTGAAACCTTCAAGAGCTTCCCCTTAAATTGTCGCCGGTTCTCAATGAGGCTAAAGGTCTTTACCTTAATTAAATGGTTACAATATCTAATAAAATCCTTTTCATCAATTAAAGAGCGGGTGAGACCTGGAGATGAAACCTCAAGAGTATAAGGGGTTAAGATGAAATCCTCTATGTCTAAACTTCTTCCCACCTCTTGGCTGGTACGAGTGCAGTCGTCAAGAGTGATCCCTCCTTCCTTATCAATATAAAGGCGAAGGACCCAACCTCTCGCTTCCCTTCGGTATTGGATCTCAACCAATTCCAACCCTTCATTCAAAAGAATGGGGTTAGCAATCGCCTGCACCCGGTCTACTATTTCCTTTGACACAGTCTTTCCAAACTCTTAGCGTTCAACGTTTTAAAAAAAAAGCGGGCAATAGCCCGCTTTTCCAGCAGACCCACAATGATGGTTTTTTATACCATAGTTCATTCTAAAATGCAAGGAAATTTTTTTAAGATAAATGATGTGTACCTAACCCGTTGTAGTCGAAACCAAACAGGGTATGTGATCACAAATCTTTATTACGAGAAAAAGCTTGATCCTGACGAGAACTGCGAAGAGATTGAATCTCCTTCTCTAATCTTTCGATCGTTTTCTGATGTTGACGAAGAGTTTTTTTGTGCAGGAAACGTCTGTAAAGGTCACCGATACCTTGAACCAAAACTCCTAAAAAGATGGAGAAGAGGATGACCAAAAAGAGAGGAGCCTGAAGGGTTTCCCAACTATAATTCTCTACGAGATAAAGACCAAACCGAAGGGTAACCTTGTCCTGGTTTTGTATGGAGAATAAGATGGCAAAGAGAATAATCACCAACCAAAAAAGCGTCTTCACCCATTTCACTTCTTGTCCCCTCCTTTCTTACTTCTCTTTCTCGGCAAAATATCCGCAAAGGCAGTATGGAGTTTCTGATAGGTCTTTTCCAGATATTCTGGAATGATTTTTGTCTCATCCAAAACAGGCATGAAATTTGTATCTCCGATCCATCTTGGGACAACGTGAAAGTGAATGTGCTCATCAACCCCCGCTCCTCCTACTTTCCCGATGTTCGTTCCAATGTTAAACCCGTCTGGACGTAGCTTCTCCTTTAATACTCGGGTTGTGGTTCTTAGTAAATAGAAGAGGTCTCGGAGCTCTCTATCATCCAAATGCTCTAAATCGGGGCAGTGACGCTTCGGAATGACCATCACATGGCCGTTGTTATAAGGAAACTTATTCATCATCACAAACGTATATCTACCCTGATGAAGGATAAGGTTTACATTATCTCTCCTTTCCAACGGCTTCTTGCAAAAGATACACCCCTTTTGCTTCTCTTCTAAGATATAGTCTATTCTCCATGGAGCCCAAAGATATCTCATAGGTACCTCATACTCAGAAAACCGATCTTCTCACTAAAATCAAATCAACATCTAAAATGTCAAGTCAAGCTCAAATGAGCAAATGTCAAAATACCTTTCTGTCAACAAGACAATCGAGGATATAAGGTTTTCCATATTGGGCTTTGGATTTCATTTGATCCCGCTTTAGCAAGATTGAGCCTTGACATTTGACATTGTTTCATCTCATGAGGTCATCTCCATATTAAGATAGAGATAATCCTTCCATGGATCAGGGGGCTCTTCAATCCCTAAACTCATCGTCAATAGAGGTATCCAAATAGGTGCCTTAGGTTTATGGATCAAGGACATCCCTGCTTCTTCGGGTGTCCTTCCTCCCTTCTTGAGATTGCAAGCCATACAGCAAGTAACGATATTGGTCCATTCGGTCTGTCCACCCTTTGAACGCGGAATCACATGGTCATAGGTTAACTCTTTGTTCTCGAAATTGGTCCCACAATATTGACATTTCCCCTTATCACGGACGTAAAGGTTCTGCCTAGAAAATTTAACAATGGGAGCTCTTCTAATAAATCGATTCAGTCGAATCACGGCTGGGAGTCGCAGGGCGAAACTGACTCCTCGAATGACGCGTTCGTATTCCTCGACTACCTCGACTTTCTCTAGCATGACCATGATGATTGCCTTTTTCCAGGTCACAACCTTCAATGGCTCAAAGGTAGAGTTGAGAAGTAAGGTCCACTCCATCATCGACAAAAATAAATACTCTCCTTGAATTTTTAGGATACATAGCGATTTTTTCACAATTTGTCAAGCATTTTTTCAGAATTTTTGTAATGCGTCACTGAAGTGTGGACTGAAACCACTTGGTCTAACCCACCGCAGACAGGGCTTCCAAAAACTTTAGAAAGCGGTTTTATTGAAAATCTTATGGGTAATGCGCCATCTCGCAAAATCGTCTTCCCAAAGTATTTCTTCTCGATTTGGGTCAATCAGCGGTTGCCGCTCTAAAGTTTTTCTCAGCCCCGCCTGTGGCGGGGTCGAATCGAGCGCAGAGCCTATAATGGAAATCCCCACGCTTCAGTGAGGCATTACGAATTTTTAGTATGTCTAAGTTGCGATCGGAAGCCCTATATCGCCAGGATCGGGGTAGTCTATCAGGAGAAAACTTGTCGATAAGACCCGACCACGGGAAGCGATACATTTGAGCGATGAGCCAAAGCGCATATTTCCTAAAAAGCCCCTTCACCACGACGTTCAAATTGGTACATCCGTAAACAAAAAGATTATAACAAGAAATGACAAATTGCCGTTTTGTCAACAAACTATGTCACTATCCACTATTAAGGCTAAAGGATATTATAAGAAAAATAAATATTTGATTATAAATCTCAATGAGTTATCTAAATATAACACAAGTATTTTCCTTTTGGCAAAATAATTGCATAGCAAATTATAGCTATTTTCTCTGGTTTTTGACTTTCTACTAATTCATCGAACATGATCCTATTGTGAATGAAGGGGCAATGATTTAATGAAGTGGACAAAGGAAGGGATAGTGGCCAATTTCTATTTGATGAAGATTCATTTCCTCATAACGAGGCTATTCATTATCAAAGGATTATCATCCTGGATGACAAAAATCCTTCATTCATTGAATTAATGACCATATCTTTCCCTGTCTCGTTTGTTATTCAGAAATTAAGTGTTCAGAAATTAAGTGTTTGACTATTCATCTAGTTTCTGATAGATTTCAATCGAAATAGATTAAGAAGGAGGAGTTCTTATGAAAAGATTCAGGAAAGGGTTACTACTGTTTTTGGCTGCTTCATTGATCATTGGAAGTCTTTATTCCGGAGCGCAGGCCTGGGATGAAAAGAGGAAGGATGACCCTGTCGTAGCTGAATGGAATATGATGGATATACTGTTTGCTCGACCCCTTGGAATCGCAGCCGGAATCATTGGGACAGGCATTTTTGTTGTCTCATTGCCTTTCACCGTTCCCACGGGGAGTGTGAATGATGCAGCTGAGATGCTCATCGTTGAACCGTTTAAGTTTTCATTTACACGGAAATATAATGATGAAAATATGTAGTTAGTATTTGCTTTCTTTTGGTTATCTTTAGGTGAGGGGCCTTATCCAAAAATCCATTTCTTCTGGGCCCCACATTTTACCAAATCTCCCTATCCTTTGGTTCACCCTTTAGCTTCCGATGACAAAAGGGACAGGGCTTTCCTTCCTGAATAAGGACCTCTTTCATCATCTCGATCAATTCATTGTCCTCCAAAATCTGCTTCACAATATGAGGGTGGGGCCTTCGATCATATTTCCGGTAGGGAAAACTGCTTTTCCCGCTCATCTCTCTACTCCTTGGTTGACATTATAAAGCGTCTTTCTCTTTTTGACAAGAGAGCGAAGAGATTTTTGTGGAGATAGGGGGGAAAACTATTTTGAAAGACTTACCAAAAAATCTTTCAACCGATTCAAGTCCGCTGTGGAGATATCGACAAACTTTACTCCAGATCGATAATCTCCCCAGTTCTTTCCTAAGTGAATATCTCTCCAAACCACTTCTGTTAGCATCTCAATGGTGTTCAACTCAGAACCAGAAACGAAAAAGAGTTTCACCTGAAGATGTTGGCCAATCTCCATTTTTTCTGGGAGGTAAACCAACAATCCGCCTTCGCTAGCATTGACCACGCGGCCAGCTTGACCGATGGGCGAATCAACTTGACTATATTCTATCGGCAGATCAACTTTAAACCTTGGATGGCCTCTCTTCTCAAAATTGACGATTCCTACCCGAGGCCTTGTTTGAGTTTCTTCCATTTCGCTATACTTTGTTCATTCGCATTCAATGACAACTATGCATTTCCGTCAATTGCGCTATAGTCTCCGATCAACGGATTCTTTATCAAATACCTATTTATCCTGCCTCATTCCTTTTTCTGATGGATTAAAGTGTGAATAAAGCTTTGGGCAGAAAGCTTCGAAGAGGCATCCCGTGCATCTTGGTAGAGTTGGAAAGCAATGTCCTCCTTCCTCTCTCCTTCCTACCCAAGTCAACGGTTCCTCGATTTTTAAGGGGTCTTGAGGAAAAACCGTTTTTCCAAAAGATTGGATCTTAAGATCTCCTATTGAATTCTCACCTTGATAGAAGTCGCCATCGGGATCAACCACTCCTAATCGAGATACCACTCTGTAAAGACTTTCTCCTACAGAAATTAGATTATTGGAGAAATCGATCGTAATGATGTCAGGAATCAATTCATGGACCCATCTCACTGCCATCCGGCTGTTCTTGTGACTTATGTGAGGAATGACTTGAATCAAGTGCTCCAAATCTAAAGCCTCCCATTGTCCTTTCTCGAAGATAGTATTCGAAACCTGTTGGAGCTTAGGAATGGCTCGATGGAATAGGACCCTCCAATCCTCTGCAGAGAAAAATTCTGTTTCTTCAAGTGGAGGGATTTGTTCAAGCTGAAGATCCGGTTGAATGCTCAATTGGAACACTCTCTGGACATTTTCTAATGCCTTCTCAGAATGGTTCATCTGATCGAACCGGGCATAGACCAAAATGGTCAAAAGGGAGTGGAGGGAATTGATAAATCCCCCTCTATCTCTTTCCGCTCTAAACCAAGCAATAAAAATACCTCGAGGTTTTTGGTAATAAGCATCGATCGAATTCCTAAACGCCTCGGTCCAGGAAATAGGAGGAGGTGGCATCTCTCCTTCTCCAATAATTTTCGAAGTATCTTCTATGGATGGGGTAGTTTCCTTATCTGCAGAAGCATCTGATGGAGTCTCGGAGGAAATTTCTTGTGGACGGCCAGCGTGGGATTCCCATTCAAGCAAAACAGTCCTCTCCTTTTCCTCTCTTTCTTCCAATGGAGACGATGGCAGCGGGTGAGAGGTTTCATCTTTTCGGAGTGTTTCCTCGCGCTCCCCTTTTTCATTTTCCCCCTGTACTATTCCCAATATTGAATCTTCACTTCCTCCCAAGGATTCAGGCATAGTCTCATGCGAACCGCCCTCTATCGAGAAAGAAGGGGTTTCTAACTCAAATGGCTGGTAGTACTCTCTCGGGGTTTCCGAATACTTGTCGTTGGAAATCTCTTCCGACAGTCCCGCAATATCAACAGATTGGGACTCACTTTCATCTACCAATGCAAAGGATGAGGGGGGAGTAGGGGGAAAATACTTATCCTCGTCTCCTATCTCCACCTTTATCCAATCCCTCTTTTTTCTTCTGTCTGCAGCTGAAAGTGGATGTCCTAAAGTGTTTTTGAATGCAATAGAAACCTTTTTAATAGGAAGAGCTCCTTCAAAAGCTACTTTGAATGGTGAGGCTCCCCAGGGAGGGAGGGGATTGATAGGGATGGGGGCTTCTTCGAAGGTAAGAAATTCTTCAAGATCATCGAAAAGTTGAATTAAAACCCAGGTACCATTCAGGTTCTCTTCAGAGATATTTTTTACCCTTCCGATCACATTCCATGCGCCACTTTCTGTCTTCCGGAGAGAAGATGATTCCAATGCCACCCCATGTGGTTCTATTCCCTCAAATTCGAGAAAGATAGCAGTGGAATCTCTCTTTTCTTCAACAGAGACTATAGCCCCGAAAGATTTGAGAGTCTTTGCCAATGCAGCCGCTTTTTCTAATGAGAGATTCTTTTTGAGAACGATGGGACAGCGGTCAACAATCTTTTTCAAAACGGGGAAGGATATGCTGAAGTTTTCACAAACGTTATAACAAAACGACTCTTTTCCTGCTTCAGTGTTGTCTTCAAAACTGATGAGAAGGACTCTGTATCCTCCTTTTCCCTGATTCATTCTATGTATGATGTTCCTTTCTTGCATAGTGGTTTCTTTCTCGTTAGAGTCTGTTTATAAATTGCCATCTCCATCAGAATCGTCATTCCGGCGAAAGCCGGAATCCAGGGTTCCCGGTGAAAACCGGGACCCAGTCTTTGAGATGGTTCCCGACTTTCGTCGGGACGACGTCTGGATGCCGGATCAAGTCCGGCATGACGGAAAAGG
>Ga0299912_10001704_pt1 | contig 17749 bp, 13 predicted proteins | sample RVTome_2_FD_207667 | JGI IMG/M metagenome (GOLD analysis project Ga0299912, IMG submission 207667) | Soil microbial communities from uranium-contaminated site in the Upper Colorado River Basin, Wyoming, United States - RVT95D214 (version 2) ... | reverse complement strand
GGGAGGCCGCAGGGGCTCCCGAACCACCTATCGGCCCACACGGGGCCAAGACATCGACCATCCGGTTGAGGTCTCCTTAGAGGAAGCTTACCATGGCACCTCGCGTCTCATCCAAATGCAGGCAGAGGAGCCCTGCGCTACGTGTAAAGGCACGGGCACTTTCGCCAATGGGCCCTGTTATAGCTGCCGCGGCTCAGGGATAATATCGCGTCCCAAACGTCTGGAGGTCAAGATACCCTCCGGCGTAAAGGACGGCTCCCGAGTGCGCATGGCTGGGGAAGGGGCAATAGGCCAATTGGGTGGCCCCAAAGGAGACCTATATCTAGTCATCTCCGTCAGACCCCACGAGAGGTTCGAGAGAAAAGGGGATGACCTCTATCTGGATGTGCCCGTTCCCTTGGCCGATGCTATCCTGGGCGGAGAAATACAGGTCTCCACTCTAGGCGGCAAGGTCGCTCTAAAAATACCGCCTGAGACCCAGAATGGACGCGTCTTTCGCCTGGCCGGGCAGGGGATGCCTCAATTAGGCGATCCCCGCAAGGGCGATCTCTACGCCAAGGTCAAGGTGACCTTACCGACAAACCTGACCGAAAGAGAGAAGCGGCTTTTTGAAGAGTTGAAAGGCCTCCGGCCAAGTTCATAAGTTGAGGGGTGATAAGCATGATGGAAGAAGATCTTGAACCCCGTTATGTAATAAGTGTAGCAGCCAGGATGGCAGGATGTCATGCCCAGACCCTTCGCTATTATGAGAAGGTGGGACTTATCCAACCATCCCGCTCGCGTGGAAATATTCGTCTCTATTCCATGCGAGACATCGACTTTATTCGCTTAGCAAAGAGCCTGATGGAGGATCTGGGCGTTAACTTGGCTGGGGTGGAGGTGTTGCTGCGCCTGCGCCAACGTATGGCGGAGATGGAAATACAGATGAGGCAGATGGAGGAGGAGATCAGGCAATTAAGGGCAGTGCAACGCGAGCTTTAGCTAAGCCTGCTAGTAAAGGGACTAAAATAACTTTATCCGTTTCCCCAAGGCACAATGAAAGGAGATCATCATGATGAGACAGGATAGATTCACAGAACAAGCACAGGAGATATTGGCCCGTTCTCAGGAGTTGGTGCGACAGTTCCACCACAGCCAGTGGGACGTGGAACATATTCTCTTAGCTCTCCTCCAACAGGAGGAAGGACTAACGAGGGAGATCCTCGATAAGCTCGGGGTGGACGCCGACCGCATGAAGCAGCGCGTGGAAGCGACACTGGCTGCTGCCCCTAAGGTTTCTTATGAGGGGGCACAGATTTATGCCACACCTCGTATCGCTCGCCTTTTCGAAAACGCCAATACCGAGGCCGAGAGGCTCAAGGATGAGTTTGTGGGCACAGAGCACATCCTCATCGCCATCGCGGCGGACAGGCAGGGCGAGGCGGCCCGCATCCTTAGGGAGTTCGGCATCGACCAGGAGAAGATATACCGCGCCCTTCAGGATATTCGAGGTACGCAGCGGGTTACCGATGCTAGGGCCGAGAGCAAATATCGGGCTCTGGAGAAGTACAGTCGCGATCTCACCGCCATGGCTCGAGAGGGGAAGTTGGATCCGGTAATCGGCCGCGAAGAGGAGATCCGCCGCGTAATACAGGTACTAAGTCGGCGCACTAAAAACAACCCGGTTATCATCGGCGAAGCCGGCGTGGGCAAGACAGCCATCGTCGACGGATTAGCGCAAAAGATCGTGGCCGACGATGTGCCCGATTCTTTGAAGGGCCGCCGCGTCATCGCTTTGGATATGGCGGCTTTGGTCGCAGGCACCAAGTTCCGGGGTGAGTTCGAGGAAAGGCTAAAGGCGGTAATGGACGAAATACGCCGGGCACAGGGCGAGGTCGTCCTTTTCATCGATGAGCTGCACACGGTGGTGGGCGCGGGCGCTGCCGAAGGCGCTATCGACGCCAGCAATATGCTCAAGCCCGCCCTGTCCCGCGGCGAACTCCAGTGCGTGGGGGCGACGACCCTGGACGAGTACCGCGAGCACATCGAGAAGGATGCTGCCCTGGAGCGACGTTTCCAGCCCGTTTACATCGATGAGCCCAGCGTGGAGGAGACCATCGAAATCCTCAAGGGTTTACGGCCGCGCTACGAGGCTCACCATAAGATCAAGATCGATGATTCGGCCCTCGTCGCCGCCGCCCAGTTGAGCCAACGCTACATTACAGAGCGCTTTTTGCCCGACAAAGCCATTGACCTCATAGACGAGGCAGCCAGCAAGCTGCGCATAGACCTGGAAAGTGCCCCCCCGGAGGTGAAGGAACTGGAGCTGCGGATCAAGCAATTGACAAATGAGGAGGAGGCCTCCTCGCAGCGGCGGGAGTATGAGCGGGCCACCCAGCTCAAGGTAGAGCGACTGAGCCTGGAAGCCCAATACAACGAGGCCAAGGCGAGATGGCTAGGGGAGGAGAAGATCGATGCCGTGGTGGACGAGGAGGACATCGCCGAACTCGTTGCCAAATGGACGGGCATACCGGTGTCCCGTATGCTCGAGGGGGATACTGAGAAGCTCCTCCACATGGAGGAGAGCTTGCACCAAAGGGTTATCGGTCAGGATGAGGCCATTACCGCCGTCTCCGATGCTATTCGACGAGCGCGAGCGGGGCTAAAAGACCCCAAGAGGCCCATCGGAAGTTTTATCTTCCTCGGCCCTACCGGTGTGGGAAAGACCGAGCTGGGCCGGGCCTTGGCTGAGTTTCTATTCGACGATGAAGAGGCGATGGTGCGGCTCGATATGTCCGAATACATGGAGAAGCACACCGTCTCCCGTCTCATCGGCTCGCCCCCCGGCTATATCGGCTACGAGGAGGGAGGGCAGCTAACGGAAGCGGTGCGGCGACGGCCCTACAAGGTGATCCTCTTCGACGAGGTGGAAAAGGCCCACCCCGACGTCTTCAACATCTTGCTCCAAATCTTAGAGGACGGAAGGCTTACCGATGGGCACGGACGCACCGTTGACTTCAAGAACACCGTGGTAATCATGACCAGCAACCTGGGCACCGGCGAGTTCCAGCGCCAGGCCATGGGCTTCCGGCTTGAGGGCCAGACGAAGAGCGAGCAACAGAGGCTGCACAGCGCCATTGAAAGCGCCCTCAAGCAGACCTTCCGCCCGGAGCTTCTGAACCGAATCGATGAGACCATCATCTTTCAGCCGCTTACCCAGGAGCAGATCAAGCAGATCGTTGACCTGATGATAAAAGACGTACAGAAACGTCTTGCCGAGCGCAAGGTGACGGTGGAGATCACTGAGGCGGCGCGGGAGTGGTTAGCCAAGGAAGGATTTGATCCTGTGTTTGGGGCGCGACCACTGCGCCGCGCCATCCAGCGCTATATCGAAAACCCCCTCTCCAAGCGCATCCTGACCGGCGAGTTCAAGGAGGGTGACAATATCATCGTCGATGTGGGGGAGGAGGGTTTGGCCTTCGAGCAGGGCAAGGCAGCGGTGAGCACTGCAGTTTAAGAGCCAAAAATGTATTACGGTAGGCGAGCCTTAATTCAGGCTCGCCTACCTTTTATGGAGGCCTTAACAACCGAGGAGTACAGAGGGGCTTTGACCCTCTGTCAGTCCTCCGGCTGAAGGATGGGGATATCCCCCAGACCCGATTTCCTTCGGTGGCCTCCCGAGATGGGGGATAGAAGGGGTTGAAAAGCCGTTTCTAAACACTCCCCCTTTAGGCTCCTCCTTGACAGACAGCTCAGCTTGTGGCATATTGCCGAAAAGAACTCTGGGAAAACCGCCATTGGTAGAATGATTGCACCTGCCTACCCAACGAGAAGTCTCTTAGTCAGACTAGCTGTGTTTATCCTCTTTGCCGGTCAATTGTCGGCCTTCTTTTGTTCTCCTCATAACCCGTCGCAGGGAGAAGATTCAATCGATGGTGTGGCGATTTCCATCGTAACCCCTGTCCCAGCCCCATACAATACCTCTAGCAAGCTAGAGTCAGCAACTCTAGAGGTCTTATCGTCAACTCCAGAGCCCCTCCAGAAGCCCTCAAGCCTTGCTGTCCCCATCCTGATGTATCACCACATCGGGGCACTGCCTTCTAACGCCGATGCCGTCCGCCGCGACTTAACCGTCTCTGCGGAGAATTTCGAGGCTCAAATGGCGCTGCTCACTCAAAAGGGATATACCACCACTTCTCTAGAAGACCTCGTGGCTGCTTTTGAGGGCACTCGCCAACTGCCGCCCAAGCCCATAATTCTGACCTTCGATGATGGTTACAAGGATAACTTCGACTATGCTTACCCAGTTCTTAAGAAGTACGGCTTCAAAGGAACATTCTTCATTGTGACCAGTCTTGTGGGAGCTAAAGGTTATCTTACTTGGGACGACATTGGGGAAATGGCAAAGGACCGCATGTTTATAGAGGCCCACGGTAGCACTCATGTCGACTTAACGTTGCTTTCAAATGATGGAATTGCCCAGCAGGTCACGCAGGCAACAGAGTCCCTTCAATCCCACCTCAATGTGACACCTCGTGTCTACTGTTACCCGGCGGGGAAATTCAATCAGACGGTAATTAACATATTGCGAGAGAAAGGATACCGCGCTGCCGTAAGTACGCGCTATGGCTGTGTTCACTACCCAGACGACCTTTTTCAGCTACGCCGGGTCAGAATAAGCGGCAGCGATAGCCTTTCCACGTTTAACAGCAAGATAGAATACCAAAGCACAAAGTGAAGTCTTGGATCTGACTCAAACAAGGAAAGATCAAGTGGTCATAGATGAAAAGGCGGCATTTCCTTCGTATGACTATTTCTCGATTCGTACCGTCTCCAGAATGAACCGCCTATCTTGCATGGGTCGTCCTTCCTCATCAAACATGGGGAGGCGTACCCCGGTGGCCAAGTCGTACATGCCGACCTCGACGGCAAGCTGCTCCGGTTCCATGGTTAAGGGTATGTCGAAGACATAATCATCCTCTATGGAATCCCCCGGCATCCAGCCTGTGGTTGGGTAACGACCCCCTCCCGGTACGCTGTCCCTTTGATCCCACACTCGTTGGTTCTCGTCCAGCAAATGGACGAAAACAGTATAGCTAACGTCCATCTCGTCTAAAGCTTCCCACAAAAGGGTTACGCTGAGTTTTTGCCCAGGCTTGACAGGATTCGGTGACAGGCTGTAGCCCGCCAAGCGTACCTTGTGGTCAAGTAACACCGCAGTAGGGATCAGTGGGGCTTCACTTTCACCCAAGGAGGTTTCGCCTTGTATTCTAAGCGTCTTAATAGGTAAGGTCAGAGAGTCTCCCGCGGGAGGACGGCCTAAATTCAGACACAGTTTGTATGAGCCTGAAGGCACGCTCGGGCCAACGGTGATGCGATGCTGCATTTGTGCTACAGTACCCTCCGGCCAGCGGCACTTTGTCGGCGGGTAGATGGCGGGACGCCAAGCCAGGGGGCTCCCTTCCCCATCGATCAGGCTGACAGTCACCGGCGGAACACCATCAAGGTCTTCCATGGCCTGCCAATAGCTAGTGAGATAGATGGTGTCGCCTGTTCTCAGATTATCGGGCAACTGATCGTAGCCCAAGAACTTAATTTTGCCCAGGCTTAATGGCTGCGAGCATTGAATCGACAGCTTAGATTGTGATACCGTACAGAAATCTCGCCCTATCTGCCGTGAGAAGAGGCTAAGTCGGCGCCTGCCGTAAGCTACTTCTCCCACCTCCGTGAAATAGCGCCCTAGCCACGCCTTCACTTCCCTCCCCGGGTCAGAGGTGGCGGCGGTCCTCGCCCTAAGCAACCACACCGTAGAACGGTTCTTTAGGGTTCCCAGCCAATGTTCGGCCTCCTTAGGCGTCATCTTAGCCCCCGACGGTATCATGACCCAGGGTAAGTCAGTCTTGATATAATAAGTGTAGACTGGCCAGTCGGAATCTGAATTCAGGAGAATAACATCACCCTCCTCGGCTTGCGTATCGATAAGCGTGGCCATGGCCTCAAGATCGTAGGTGCGCTGACGGCCAGCGAAGTATCCTCTCAAAGTGAAACTGAAACAAGCTATGACCAACGCCAGGGCAATCCCACCTATCAGCCAACTTCTGCGCCAAAGGAATCTTATCCCTTGTGCAAGAATAAGAGCGTATAGTGGTATGAAAAGCACGAAATAGCGCGCCATCACCTTGGGGTGAAAAATCGATTGCGGAATCAAGGAAAAGGCAAAAATCCCTAGTGGTGGAAGAAGAAAGGCCAACGCTAGCATGATCCCGACACGCTTCTCGCCTCTACGTCGCGATAAGAGGCTGCTGATAATGCCAACCGTAGCCAAAGCAAGGAAGAGGATAGCTAACACCTGGTATCTTTCCACGTAAATGGAGATTCCCAAGGGCAGGACTGTGGCATAAAGGCGGAAGAAAACCAAGGGATCGAAACCTTCCAAACTCTTGAAAGCTATGGAGCGAGTATAATAGAAATAGAGCCAAGGCAGGAAGAGGAGCAAGATTGTGAATTGGGCCATTACCCACTGGGCTATCCCCTTCAGACTTGGTCGTGGCCTTTCAACTGCAAAGATAAGGAAGAAGGCTAGGTTCTCGATAGCAAGGACGAAGAAGGTCAAATACAGTGTGTATACGCAGGCGATGCTGACTATTATGTATGCTATCCAGATACGGATAGTCCCTCTCTGCAAGATCCTAACGAAAAGGTAAAGAGAGAGTAACGACAAAAAGATGGCCAGAGCGTACATTTTGATCTCTTGTGACCACCATATGTGGAAGCGGGAGAGAGCAAGAAGCAAAGAGGCCAGGGTTCCCATCGGCCGATTTACCAGCGCTGTCCCCAGTCTATTGACCAGGGCAACAGCAAGCACAGCGAATACTACCGAGGAAAACCGCAATGCAAACTGGCCTTCGCCAACGACTCCATCCCAGAGATTGAGAAGCCAATAGTGAAGCGGCGGATGTTCATCGGAAGCGGTTCGTGAGGCAATGGAAACGAGGTCTTGGCGTGCAAGCCACACGCTCCATCCCTCGTCCCACCACACATCCTTATCTTGCAGACGGTAAAGACGAAGGCCGAAGGCAAGCAGGACAACAAATATCGCCAAGCAGAACATGAAGTCGGAAGCCGAGGCTTTCGTCTTCATTCTGCTGACTATGCCTAAAACACGCCCTCTTAGCTCCCGAGCGATGCTAGCCTCTTTCTCGCAAGACATCAATAGAGCTGCTTCGTGTTATTTGCTCCCCGGCAGATTCTGCAAATTGAATAATTATCCTCTTTTTTGGATCTATGAGCAAGCATCTCTTAGAGAATGTTCAGCAACCTTCGTTTTTGTCATTCAACACTCTATCCTAGTGACTAGTTGCTCGTTATCCCTAGCTGGGTGTATAATCTAAGCTGACCAAAGTTTAGCACCGTTTCTGCAATCTTAAAAGAGGTCAAGATGCCGAGAAAATCCTCTGACGTAGCCGCCAGCTACGCGAAGTCTAGCAAGAGAAAAAAGGCCAAGAAGAGAGGCTCAACGCGAGCCCCAAGTCAAATGCCCGTTACTCCTGCGCTAGACGTTTCTCAAAGGCGCGCAGCTACGTCTGCTATTAAATCAAGGCCTTCAGCTACCGCTGCTGTTAAGACCGGTATTCCTATGCAAGAGGCAACCTCTGAATATGGTTACGTAGTCCAAGAGCTACAAAAAATCGGAATAGTGGCCGGGCTATTGTTTGCCATTATTGTCGCCCTCGCCTTCCTATTACGCTGAGCTCGGTTTTCCTGCCTATATTACCACAAGAACAACCTGGCGGAAGATATTTATCACCCCAAACCAAAAGCTTCTCGTCTCCAGTGCCAAATCAACCTTTGTATGGTATAATGGCATGTCTTTCCTAAGATAGGAGGGCCTCGTGCGGGGACCGCTCATGCGCGGGAGTCCAGGAGAGGGAGAGCTGCCGGTAATGCTAGCGCCCGGGGGTTGGCGCAGAACCTTCGGCTCTCTGCAAAACCGAAACTTCCGCTGGTTCTTTGGGGGCAACGTCGCTTCTTGGATCGGCCAGAACATGCAGATGGTAGCCAGCGGTTGGTTGGTTTACGATTTGACGGGCTCTCCACTGGCCCTGGGTGGCATGATGGCCATAACGGCCGTTCCCATCCTCCTCTTTTCTCCTTTTGGCGGCGTTATCACCGATAGAGTGTCCAAGAGAAACCTGCTTATCGTCACCCAGGCGGCGATTGGGCTTATCACTCTCATCATGGCAGTCCTCATCGCCACTCATCAAATCCAGTACTGGCATATCCTCGCCTCATCCCTTATTACCGGGGCGATCTTTGCCTTCAATATGCCCGGCCGCCAGGCCCTTGTTGTCGAGATCGTTGGTGATGAAACCTTGATGAATGCCATTGCGCTTCAATCGGGTGGGATGAACCTTACCCGCATCATCGGCCCCTCCATTGCCGGCGTGCTGATGGTCTTTATCGGTATAGCTGGAGTCTACTTCGTAACTGTAGCTTTGTGCGCCGCTTCCGTCTTCGCCCTCGTCATGATCACCACTACAGGCACAACAGAATTGAGGGTGGCGAGGACCATAACTGAGGAATTCTTTGAAGGGATAGACTTCATTCGTCACAGCCCCACGCTTCGGATGTTGCTGATAATAGGAATCGTCCCCATGTTGTTTGTCATGTCCTATACCGTTTTCATGCCCATCTTCGCCAGAGACCTCTGGCGCGTTGGCGAGTTGGGCCTGGGGGTGCTCAACTCCGTGCCTGGCATCGGCGGCTTAGTCGGCTCTCTCACCGTCGCCTCTCTGGGCAACTTCGAGCGTAAAGGCTGGCTTCTGCTTGCCTGCGCCATCACCAACGGTTTGGCCATTGGCCTCTTTAGCCTTTCCCCATCCTTGAATCTGTCCTCTCCCTCCTTGACGATAATGGGCACCTTCTTCCCCGCTTCGTTCCTTATCGCCTTACTGATCCTAATAGTCGTGGGAAGTGCTCAAGTAGGCTTTCAGGCAGTGAACAATACCCTCATCCAAACCAATATCAACGATGAGATCCGGGGCCGCATCATGAGTGTATACATGATGGCCTTCGGGCTGATGCCCCTGGGGGTACTGCCAGCTAGTTATATTGCTAATGTTTGGGGGGCGCAGGTAGCGGTAGGAAGCGGCGGCATCCTTCTCGCCCTGTTTGCCCTTAGCGTGGGCATCCTATATCCCCGCTTCCGCCGCCTGACGTAAGAGACATGAGATGGTGACAGAGCCTGAGACAAAGAACGAGAAAGGCACCTATGCCCTTGTCCTTGCCCTGGACGAAGAGGCAACCCTGTCGGTGGGGAAATTGGGCCTCTTTGCCTTCCCAACGGGCTACTATCTTTATGTGGGCAGTGCACTCAGGGGCCTTGGAAACAGGATCGGACGTCATTTACGTACAGGGAAGAGTCTGCACTGGCACATCGACTACTTGCGCCAGAGGGGCAAAATGGTGGAGGTATGGTACACGGCCTCCCCGGCTCGGCTGGAATGCGCCTGGTATGAAACTGCCAGCCACATGCCGGGGGCGTATTGCCCTGTCGTTGGTTTTGGGTCTTCCGATTGCCGTTGCGCATCTCACCTGGTCTATTTTGCTTTTTCTTTGCCCTCGTTTCGCGATTTCCGTGATAAGCTAGGAGAGCAAGGAGCCAACTTAAGGAGATTGAGGTTAGAAGAGTCAAGGATTGGAAACGCCGCCGGAGGTTGAGAAAAGGATGGCTGTAAAGATAGAGGTAGCCACAAAGCCGCATCTGCCCGATGCTGCCAGCACTGGTTTGAAACACGACATCGAAGACTTGGGCATCGGCCACGTTGAGCAGGTGAAGATGATACAGGTCTACCGTCTGGAGGGCGAGCTTTCCGAGGACGAGGTGCTGAGAATCTGCCAAGAACTCCTCGCCGACCCCATTACCCAAGACTATAGCTACAATGGACCGCTCATAATCGGCGCTTCGGGCACCCATACTCTGGAGGTGGCCTACAACCCGGGCGTGATGGATCCGGTGGAGGCAACGGTCATAAAAGCACTACGGGATCTCGGCATTGAGGACGTCAAGTCGGTCAAGACAGCGAAGAAGTACGTCCTCTGGGGAGCGCTGACGGAAGAGGAGCTGCAAATTATCTGCGACCGGCTATTGGTCAATAGGACTATCCAGCATCTAGTTGTTGAATGGGAACAGGTCTCTCTGCCCTCGGCGGAATATGACTTCAAACTGGTAGAGGTAGACCTGCTTAACGCCGATGACGATGACCTGATGAAGATCAGCGAGGGCAGGTTGTGGCTCAATCTCGTGGAGATGCAGCGCATCCAGGAGCACTTCCGTCGCCTGGGGAGAAATCCCTCCGATGCGGAGCTGGAAACCATCGCTCAAACCTGGTCGGAGCACTGCTTGCACAAAACCTTCAGGGGTAAAATTCGCTATAACGGTCAGGTCATCGATAATCTGCTTAAGAGTACCATTATGAAGGTTACTGAAGAGCTGAACAAACCTTGGTGCCTTTCCGTATTCAGAGACAATGCGGGGGTCATCGAGTTCGATGATGAGCATGCCCTCTGTTTCAAGGTGGAGACCCACAACCATCCCTCAGCACTGGAGCCCTACGGTGGCGCTGCTACTGGCATTGGTGGCGTGATTCGCGATCCGCTGGGCACCGGCATGGGCGCCAAACCTATTATGAACACCGATGTCTTCTGTTTCGGCCCCCCTGACCTGCCTTATGAGCGTTTGCCCAAGGGGGTGCTCCACCCCAAACGAATCTTCAAAGGCGTCCGCGCGGGCGTGGCCGACTACGGGAATCGCATGGGCATCCCCACTAGCAACGGCGCTATTCTTTTTGACGAGCGCTATGTAGGCAATCCGCTGGTTTACTGCGGTACGGTGGGACTTCTGCCCAAAGTGGGAGCGCAGAGAGGCAAGCAGGAACCGGGCGATCTTATCGTTCTGGTAGGCGGCAGGACCGGCCGCGACGGCATTCATGGCGTCACCTTCGCTTCCGGCGAGCTCACCGAGCGGTCGGATGAGATCTCCTCCAGCTCGGTCCAGATCGGCAACCCTATCACCGAGAAGAAGATGCTGGACACCCTCCTTCAAGCCAGAGACAAGGGCCTCTACCGTCGCATCCACGACTGCGGCGGCGGAGGCCTCTCCTCCACAGTGGGCGAGATGGGCGAGGAAACCGGCGCTCGTGTATATCTGGAGCGTGTGCCTTTGAAATACGCTGGCCTCTCTTATACCGAGATCTGGATCTCGGAGGCCCAGGAGCGCATGATCATCGCCGTCCCCCCACAGAATCGGAAGGAGATACTATCCGTATTTGCCGCCGAAGATGTCGAGGCTACGGTCATCGGCGAATTCACCAATGACCGCCGGCTTCAACTCTTCTATCAGGGCCACCAGGTCTGCGACCTCGATATGGAATTCCTCCACCATGGACTACCCCAGATAGAGCGGGAGGCCATCTGGGAGACACCAAAGCACCCCGAACCCTCCTTTGCCGCGCCCGCAGATCTCACCGGCGATCTTCTGAGCATCCTTAGCTCCTGGAACGTTTGTAGCAAGGAATGGGTTATACGGCAATACGACCATGAGGTACAAGGAGGGAGCGTCCTCAAGCCGCTGGTGGGTGCAAACAACGACGGCCCCAGCGATGCCTCCATTACCCGTCCTGTCCTGGGCTCCCGTAGGGGCGTCATCATCGCCAACGGCATCAATCCCAAGTATGGGGACATCGACCCCTACTGGATGGCCGCCTCTGCCATCGACGAAGCCCTGCGTCAGATCATCGCGGTGGGAGGCAGTCTTGACCGGGTAGCCCTTTTAGACAACTTCTCCTGGGGCAACACTAATAAGCCCGACAGGCTGGGTGCACTGGTGAGGGCAGCCCAGGCCTGCTACGACCTCGCCCTTGCCTACGAGACGCCCTTCATCTCGGGCAAGGATAGCTTGAATAACGAATACGATGTAGGAGGGGTGAGCATTTGCATCCCTCATACTCTACTCATATCGGCTATGGCCATTATGCCTGACGTAACTAAGGCCATTTCCATGGATGTCAAGAGCCCGGGCGACCTGATCTACGTGATGGGAACAACCTACAATGAGATGGGTGGCTCCCACTACTATGCCCAGCGCGGCTTTGTCGGCAATAGCGTCCCCAAGGTAAACCCCACCAAAGGCAAAGAGATGATGAAAGCCTTGAGCGCAGCTACTGCCAAAGGGCTGGTCAAAGCCTGTCACGATTGCAGCGAGGGGGGCATGGGGGTAGCCACAGCCGAGATGGCCTTCGCCGGCGGTTACGGGATGGAACTACACCTTGACCGCGTCCCTCTGGGGGAGCCCATTGAGCGCTCTGACGTCGTCCTCTTTTCGGAGTCCAACAGCCGGTTCATAGTGGAAGTGGCCGCCGAAGATAAAGCCCGTTTTGAGGAGACCATGCGTGGCGTGAGTTTCGGCCAAATTGGAGTAGTTGCGCCATCGGAGCGAATGGAAATATACGGCCTCGATGGACGGAGGGCTGTGTCTGCACCCCTAGCCGACCTCAAGGAGGCGTGGCAGAAGCCTCTCCGATGGTAGTAGAAAAAACAGGCAATGAGCGTACCTCGGTATTGTATGCAGCAAAAACAGACTGTGACCAAGATATCACTCCATTGGCAGGAGTAAAAAATGGGTAAAGTGCGAACTCTGGTGCTGCGAGCGGCGGGCACCAACTGTGACCAAGAGACCGCTTATGCCTTCCAGTTAGTGGGATCGGAGGTAGAGCTGGTGCACATCAACCAGCTATTCCGCCATGAAAGGCGCTTATCTGACTATCAAATCCTGGCCGCGCCGGGAGGCTTCGCCTACGGCGATGACATCTCGGCGGGAAAGGCTTTAGCCAATGAGTTAAAGTTCCGGCTAGCTGACCAGATTCGCCAGTTCATCGACGACGGTAAGCTGATCCTGGGCGTGTGCAACGGCTTTCAGGCCTTGGCCAAGGCCGGCTGCCTCCCCGGTATCAGGGGAAGCATTAGGCAGGCGATCACCCTTTTCAACAGCGACACCGGTAGTTTCCAGTGCCGCTGGTTGCACCTCAAGGTGCCCGACAACAGCAAGTGCGTTTTTACTAAAGGGTTGAGTGGCGTGATCCAACTGCCCATGGCCAACGGCGAGGGAAAGTTCGTGCCTGCTGATGATGCTAGCCTGCAGGAGATGAAGGCCAATGGTCAAATTGTCTTGCAGTACTGCGACCGCCACGGCGAATTGACGCCAGAGAGCAACCCCAACGGCTCGGTGGAGGCCATCGCTGGCATCTGCGACCCCACCGGGCGCGTCTTTGCGTTAATGCCGCATCCGGAAAGACACATCCACCCTACTCATCACCCGCGCTGGACCAGGGAGGGGCTGAAGAAGGAGGGCGACGGCGTCCAAATCTTCCGCAATGCTGTGGAGTACGCTGCCAAACTGTAGTTTGCCGTTGGAAAGATGGTGAGAGAAATCAGAAAACGTAGGTTAGGAAGAGCTGATCTCCTGGTGACCGAACTTGGCTTTGGGGCCATGAACATATCCGAGGTGGAGGAAGGAAGCCAAACGCTAGAGCGAGCCCTCGATTTGGGGATCAATTACATCGACACGGCGCGCGTATACCCCAATAGCGAATACATCATCGGCCAGGTTATGAAAGGACGAAAGGAGCAAAGGAACTCCACTTATGTGGCCTCCAAGACCCTTAATCGCACCCGGGATGGCGCGTTAAGGGACATCGAGAGAAGCCTTAAGCACCTTTCCTTCGACAAGATAGACCTTTATCAGTTGGCTGCGGTGAGGAGAGAGGACTGGGATCAGATAACGGGTAAAGGCGGTGCCTTGCAAGGTCTCCAGGAGGCAAGGGGAAACGGCATCATCGATTACGTTGGCCTTTCCAGCCACAGCGTAAATGTGGTGAAAGAGGCCATAGCCTCGGGAGAGTTCGACACCCTTCTTCTTATGTATAGCCCCTTTAACCGGGAAACAGAGCGGCCTATCTCCCTGGCTAGAGAAAGGGACATCGGTATTATTGTTATGAAGGCCATGGGAGGCAGCGGCATGCTCGGTACCTTGAGAAGCGCCGAACACAAGACCGCCCTCAATCCGAAGACATTGCTTCGATACGCCCTCTCCAACCCCGATGTATCCGTAGTCCTATCGGGGATGCGGTTCCCTTGGGAAGTGGAAGAGAACGTGGAGTTGGCTTTATCCTATGAGCCCATGACGGAGGCAGAGAAGGGCTATCTTAACCAGGAGGCCGATAGCCTTTTTAGCCAGCCTTCATTGCAAAGGCGGTGAGGCTCGCCCTTCGCAAATAAGCTATGTTCGTAACCCATCTAAGTCTGACTAACTTCCGCAATTTCCTCCACCTAGAGCTGGACCTTTCGCCCGGCATGTTGGTATTCCAGGGGGGCAATGCCCAAGGTAAGACCAACCTTCTGGAAGCCCTTTACCTGCTGGCAACAGCGCGTTCTCACCGCGCGGGGACGGATCGAGAGCTTGTCAATTGGGAGGCAGCCAAAGACGAATTCCCCTTTGCCCGCCTCTGGGCTGAAGTCCGGAAGACAAGTGGTATCGTGAAGGTAGAAATGGGCCTGCAAGGCCAAACAACACTCCCGCAAAAGGAAGTTGCTGAAGATAACCAACTTTATGTCAACAAACGCATACGGGTAAACGGTGTCCCCCGCCGCGCTATGGACCTGGTGGGTCAGATGCTAGTGGTGATGTTTAGCTCTCCGGACATCGACCTCGTGGGAGGTGCCCCCGCCCTACGCCGCCGCTACTTAGATATTGCCCTTTCCCAGATGGACCCCCTTTATCTTCGCAGTTTGCAGTCATACAACAGGATCATTTTGCAGAGAAACCACCTCCTACGTCTGATAAGGGAAGGTCGCGCTAAGAGCAATCAGCTCGCCTTTTGGGATGAAGAGTTGGTTAAGACCGGCTCTTACATCATCGTGCAGCGCCAACATACGGTGGCAGCCCTCGCCGAGCTTGCCGCTTTGACTCACGACCGTCTCACCGGCAGTCAAGAGGCGCTCGAAGTTTTCTATGTCGGGAGTATCCACCAGCAGGTAGCCGAGAGCTCGCTGGAGGACGTCCAACTGCAAGCTGTAGCCGCAGCCTTTCAAGATGAGCTACAAGCGAGCCAGGCCAGGGAAATCGAGCGGGGAATGACGCTGGTGGGCCCTCACCGCGACGACCTCCGCCTATTGGCTAATGGCATAGACATGGGTATATACGCCTCCCGGGGACAACAACGCACCATCGCCCTCTCAATGAAGCTGGCTGAGGCAAGCCTAATGCAGGCCAGAACCGGCGACCAGCCCATTCTGCTTCTAGACGACGTCCTATCCGAATTGGACGCCGAGCGGTGTTATCACCTCTTGGAGTCCGTTACCAGCTATCAGCAGGTCCTAATCACCACCACCCTAGAACCGGACAGCTTGGAGCCCCTGACCCAAGCTACCCGGTTCAAAGTGCAACAGGGCACAGTAGAACGCCTTTAGACCTACTCGATGGCGTAGGTTACCTGCACGTTGAGTTGTACCTCCAGCTCGCCCGGGCTGATGGGCGTGGAGACGTCCGATGCTCCCTTCCCCAATGCAGCGGCTTCAAGCGAATAAGGGATCGGTATGAATCCCCCACCCTCGGAGATATAAATAGGCTTACCCAGCTTCACATTGGCTAGGCTGGCTAGACGCTCCGCCTTAGCTTTGGCATCGGCCATGGCTTCATCGCGGGCTTGCGCCTCAAAAGGTGTGGGGTCATCTACAGTGAAGGTAAGGCTGTCCATCCGGGTCAGGTCTCCGCCAGCCAAGATCGCGGCATCGATAATGTCGGCAACGTTATCGATCTTGCGGATCTTAGCCGTCACCATATTGGATACCTGAAAACCCTTCTCCTCTATGCCCTGTATCGTACGCTGGCTGTAAGGATAAATGGTGAACCTTTGGGTCTGAATGTCCTTTTTGTCCACACCCTTGCCGGTCAGCGCTGACATTATGGCATCCATAGCCTTGGCCGCGTCGTCCCTGGCCTTTATGACAGTGCTTGCCTTCGCCTCCACCCCCAAGCGCACTATGGCCAGGTCTGGTGTTACCGTAACCTTGCCCTCACCACTTACACTTATGCCCGTAGGTTGCGTGGTGATATTAGCCGTACTGACAGTTTGCCCGGGGGTACAACCGGCCTGAATCACCAAAGCTACTGCCAACGCACAAACAACAACTGCCGATAACAGTCTACGCATTCTTAATCCTCCTTCCTTCTCTATCTCCGGCGCCGCTACGTTGACGCCGACTAATAAACGCCGTTATCCCCCCCAATACTGCTACTACGCCCAGCAATACAACATGGATCCCTCGCAAAGGCCCCACAATTCGTCCCCCAGCCCAGGACCCCAGGCCAAATTCTCTTTCAGTAGCTTCCTTTTCTTCAGCAGCGACTTCAGGCACCGGCGTCAGATCTGGCTGAAGAACCCCTGCTGCTGGAGTCTGAACAGCCCCCTCACCATACTTTGACGTGGGGGCTTTTTCAAGAGCACCCCCTATTTCCTCCGTCGGCGCGCCCCTCGTCTCATCAGCAGCCGAGAGTTGCTGATCCCTGCTCTCAGCCAGGGTCGGTGCTGAAGCAGGCAGCGCTTCTCTACCGAGAGGAGCAACCCCACCAAAAAAGCTGAATAGATCGCCCAGGAGCAGTATTGTCAAGGCTAGGGCAGCAAAGGCGGTAGCACCCCGCAGCACATTTAGGGCTATCCGTCGGCGCGCTGGTTCCGCTTCAGCCAGGGTAAAAGAATGAGGGACTGGCACCAGAGTTACGCGATGGAGCAAATTCACCGTAGACTGGAGGGATTCAAGCTCGGTACGACATGCCTGGCACCCCCTGAGGTGGGCTTCTACCCTCTCCTGCTGGACAGCGTCCAGGCGCTTGTCGATATATTCCGACAGCTTCCCCCTAATCTTGTCACATTCCGTCTTTCGAGATAGCCCAAACATCTGGTCCCCTATAATAAGACGAATTCCCTAGGGCAAGAGTTCCCCATGACGAAGCAAATAATCGCGCAGGCGTGCTCTGCCTCGACTGATCCTCGATCTGACTGTGCCTACCGAACAGGCCGCAACCTGGGCAATCTCCTCGTAGGTGAGTCCATGTATATCGCAAAGAATAACAGCTAAACGCTGATCTGGCGGCAAGGTGGCCAGCCCGCTGTTAATGACTTGCCCGAGCTCTACTCTAAGGGCGTAGTCTTCCGGGGATTCAGACAGACCTGTCAATCTGGTCTGAATCTGTACATCTGGGCCGAGATCATCGAGGGAGCCGATAGGGTGACGTCGTGCCGAGCGTAAATGGTCTCGGCAGACATTGGCAGTGATGTGCAGAAGCCAGGCCTTGAAATTACCTCCTCTGAACTTCTTGATTGCCCGGTAGGCTAAGAGGAAAGCTTCCTGAGTGGCATCTTCTGCGGCCTCCGTGTCATGTAGCATACGCAGGGCGAGGTTATAGACCTGCTGTTGGTATAACTCCACCAGCCCATTGAAGTGAGCCAAATCGCCGGCTTGGCAGCCTCGGATCAACCGGGCTTCTTCCATTTGCGCCTCTCGGCCCTATTCTCCAGACTAACCGCTTGCTTGACCAAAGAGTCCAGCCTGCCTATAATGTTAGTTAGTCCTTTGCATCTGGGAGCAATCCTGGATGCATTTTATCAGATATGGGACTACCAATCCAATTTGCTCCAAAAAAGGATAGAAGATA
>Ga0299912_10001702_pt1 | contig 17751 bp, 17 predicted proteins | sample RVTome_2_FD_207667 | JGI IMG/M metagenome (GOLD analysis project Ga0299912, IMG submission 207667) | Soil microbial communities from uranium-contaminated site in the Upper Colorado River Basin, Wyoming, United States - RVT95D214 (version 2) ... | reverse complement strand
CCAAGCTTAGCGTGCTGACCCAACCGGAGCTTCCTAGTAATGGCCTTTCGCAGTCTCCCGAGTTCCCTCGCCTTCGCGCTTGCAGCAACTCTCTCCCTCACCGCGACGACATCGGCTCAGGCGCAGAACCTGCTCGATTTCCTGTGGGGCGGCGGCCAGGAATGGGGCGGCGACCGGCAGAATGTCAGCTTCGATCCCAAATACACCGCGGGTCAGATCATCGTCAGCTTCGGCGATCGCCGCCTGTATCTCATCACGCGCCCCGGCCAGGCGACGAGCTACCCGATCGCCGTGCCGCGCGAGCAGAGCCGCTGGCAGGGCACGACCATCGTCTCCGACAAGCGGGTCAATCCGTCCTGGCGCCCGACGCCCGAAATGTTCAAGGAAAACCCGAAACTGCCGACCTGGGTTCCTGGCGGTCATCCGATGAACCCGCTCGGCGTGCGCGCCATGTATCTCGGCGCGAGCACCTACCGCATCCATGGCACCGACGCGCCGTGGACCATCGGCCAAGCCGTTTCCAAGGGCTGCATCCGCATGCTCAACGAAGACGTGCTCGATCTTTATCCGAGGGTTCCCGTGGGCATGCGCGTGACCGTCACATGGCAGCGGTTCACCACCGATGCCGTTGCTTCCGGCGACGAGCCTGCGCCCTACTCACCGGTCTCGGCATCGAGCGGCTTCAGCGGCTACAAGAGCCCGTCGGGACCGCGTACCATCCGCAATCTGCCGACGCCGCCGCCCCAGTCGGACGACGACAGCGAAACCGTTGCCGCGATACACACCGAAGGTGGCGCACCGCAGCCCGCGATCGCCGGAGACGAGAAGACCGCGACCAAGCCGGCCGCGAAGTCTGCCGAGCGCAAATCGGCCGAGCCCAAGTCTTCTGAAGCCAAGTCTTCTGAAGCCAAGTCTTCCGAAGCCAAAGCTGGCGAGGCGAAGTCCGCAGAGGCAAAGCCTGCCGAGACCAAGTCTGTCGCCAAGACCGTCGAGCACACGAAGGCCGACGCGGCGACGGCCGGCATCCACGATGCGGCGGAAGCCGCCAATAGAGCCGCAGCGGCCGCGTCGAAGGCTGCCGTCGCCGCGCGGGCAGCTGCCGAAACGGCCAAGAAGGCCGCCGAGGATGCCAAGAAGGCGACATCGGCCGACTCCGACGAGCACAAGGTCGCCGAGCCCGGACGCAGCGCGGCGCTCTAACGCCTCGGCTCAGATCTGGAATTTCGCAACGGGCAGCGGTTATCCGCTGCCCTTTCGCTTTTCAAGAAGCTCACGTCTCCGGGGCGAGACATGCCTTGAGGTTGGCGGCGAGGTTGCGCATCAGCGCGGCGTACAGGTCAGGTCCCGGCGCCAGCGTCACGCCTTCCGGATCGAGCGTGCCGGACCGTGCATCCGTCCCCTCGGTCACCGCTGCCACCAGGTTCGGCTGGAACAGCGGCTCGGCGAATACGCACACCGCCTGCAACGCGCGCAGCTTGCGGCGCAGCTCGGTCAGCCGTTTGGCGCTCGGCTGCACGTCGGGGCTGACGGTGATCGAGCCCACCGCGTCGAGACCGAAACGATCCTCGAAGTACTGGTAGGCATCGTGGAAGACGACGAATGGCTTTTGCTGCAGCGGCTTCGTCGCCGCGCCGAGCTCGGCTGCGAGCGCATCGAGCCGCGCATCGAGGCGCGCGGCGTTTGCCTTGAACTGTGCCGCGTGCGCCGGATCGCGCTCGCTCAGAGCCTCGGCGACGTGGGCGACGATCGCCTTGGCGTTTTGCGGATCGAGCCAGATGTGCCCGTCCTTGCCGCCTTCGTTGTCGTGGTCGAGCAACCCGCGGTGCGCCTCCTCGCCTGCGGAATGATGATGCTCGAAGTCGCCGCCCGCGCGCCGATCGAGAAGCCGCACACCCGGTGCCTCGGCCAGCGTGACGAGCCGCACGCTGTCGGGCAATGCGCGCGCAATCTTGCCGGTGAACGGCTCGAGCGCTTCGGAGACGCGAATGAAAACGTCGGCGGCATCGATCGCGCGCACATGCGAGGGCTTCAGCGAGAAGGTGTGCGGCGAAGCGGAGCCGTCGACCAGAAGTGCCGGCGTGCCGACCCCCTGCATCACCCCGGCGACGAGCGAATGTATCGGCTTGGTGGTCACCACGACGTTGGGGCCGACCGTCGCAGCCGCCGGCGTATTGCCGGAAAGGAGCAATAAGATCAATGTGCAGTACGCCAATCCGTTGACGAAGCCGCTGCGGGGACGGCCCGGTCCGCGGAGCGCACAGTGGCCGCTCGACATGCGCTGATCCGTAGGTTAATTGGGATGTGATAATATCCAGGTGGCGCAACCTAGTGCAGCGCCCACCGCCACGCAACCGCCACTCTTCAGGTCGATCGCAATCGTCCAGGTCCGCACTGGACGTCACCGAAAGGGTTTGCTGCCTTGCGCATCATCAAGCTCGTCCGCGCGGCCGGGGTTCTGGCTGCTGCCTTCTTCCTCGGCGCGACGGCCGCCAACGCGCATCCCCACGTCTGGGTCACGTCCGAGGCGACGGTGCTCTACACCAACGGCACCATCACCGGCATCGAGCAGGCGTGGACGTTCGACGAGATGTATACGGCGACCGCTATCGAAGGGCTCGATACCAACGGCGACGGCAAATACGACCGCAAGGAGCTCGCGGAGCTGGCGCAGGTCAACATCGATGGGCTGAAGGAGTTCGACTACTTCACGTTCGCCAAGCTCGGCGACGCACCTTTGAAATTCAAGCCGCCGGTCGACTACTGGCTGAACTACACCGACAAGGGCATCCTCACCCTGCACTTCACCTTGCCGCTCGAGAAGCCGGTGTCCGCCGACGCGACGGGGTTCAACTTCGCAATCTACGACCCGAGCTTCTTCATCGCCTTCGACCTTGCTCCGAACGACCCGGTGAAGCTCGGGGCCGGTGCGCCGGCCGGTTGCAAGGCGGCGATCCGCGAGCCCGACGACGCCGATGACGTGCAACGGCTCAATGACGCGTTCTCCAACGCCTTGGGCGCTGGCGCCGGCGGCCCGATGAGCGGCGCCAAGACCGGTGGCGCCACGACCAGCGGCGGCACGAGCGGCGCAGCCAGCGCCGGTCTCAGCCCCGTGGGCAAGACCGTCGCCGTCCAGTGCGCCAAGTCGTGAGGCGCTCGGCGCGCTTGTCATTTCGGCACAGCCGTTAACGACGATCCACGGAGAGCGGCCGAGCCCCAGCGCGGGCGAACTAAGCTGCGCCGCATGCCGTCCCCCGCTTCAATTCTCCTCGCCGCATCGCTCGTCCTTGTGCTCATCGCGCGCGCCCACGCGACGCCCGACTTCGAAACGTCGGCGCTGCCGGAGCCGAGGGTTGAGCTCATCGTGGTGGAAGCACCTGGCTGCAAATATTGCCGTCTCTTTCGCCGCAACATCTTTCCTCTGTACGCCATCTCGCCGCGCGCCCGCGAGGCTCCGCTGCGCTTCATCGAGCTTGCAGCGGCAAAATCTGGCAAACTATCGCTGAGGGCTCCTATCGACGTCCTGCCAACCATCCTCCTGCTGCGCGACGGCCGCGAAGTCGGGCGTATCCCTGGCTACCTGGCGCCAGAAAATTTCTTCCACTCCGTCAATGACTTGCTCTCGCGCATCCGCTAGCGGTGCCGGCGCTCGCCCGGCCCGCGCGCAGTTGTAAATCGCGCGGCGATGGGCTTTGATGGCTGCGAGACATCTGGATGGGGACACCTCGATGGATCGGCGCGAATTCCTGAGGACGAGCGGCGCGGCAGCAGCGGCGGCAAGCGCGGCGACGGTCGTTACCGGTCCGGCGGCCCAGGCTGAACCGGCCAAAGTAGCGCCCGCCAAGTCTGTGCCAGTTAAATCCCCGCCACCCGCTCCGACCATCCTCAAGGGAACGCAAGAGCTGCGGCTCGCCATGCCGTGGCCGGACGGCACATCGGGCCTCGCCGACCAGGCGCGCCGGCTCGGTCAGCGCATCGGGGCGATGAGCGAGGGCCGCTACCGCATCGTCTTCGTGCCGGCCACGGGCGACGGGCTCGCCGCGGTTCGCGCCGGCGATGCCGACCTCTATCACGCCACCGAGCACGATCACCTCGATGCCCACCGCGGGCTCGCATACTTCGCGGGCCTTCCCGGCGATTGCGGCATCGCTCCGCATCATTTGCAGGCGTGGCTGCTGGTCGGCGGCGGACAGGAGTTGTGGGACGACGTCGCCGGCGATTTCGGCGTCAAGGCCCTGCTCGCCGGGCACACCGGCGCGCGCAGCTATTTCGTGGCCACGCGCCGCATCGAAACTATGAGCGCGCTCGCTGGCGAGAAAGCGTCCGTGCGCGGGCTCGCGCGTGACGTGGTGCGCGGCTTGGGCCTCGAGCCCGTCAGCGTCGGCGGCGCTGATCTCGCGGCCGCCATGGCGCGCGGCGACATCCTTGCCGCCGAGTGGGGCGGGGCGATTGCCAGCCATTCCGTCGGCCTGCGATCCGTGGCGCCCTTTTCCGCCGGCACGAGCATCAACCGGCACGGCGCGGCCCTGTCTCTTGGAATGCGCCGCGTCTTCTGGGACGGCCTCGGCGCCAGCGGCCAGGCCGTGTTTGCCGCCGCGGCCGCCGCCGAGCTGCAGCTCGCGCTTGCCGAGGAGGACGCGCACCGGAGCCTGCTGTGGCCGCAGCCCTCCGCCCAGCAGACCTGGCCCCTGACGGGCGAGCTGGCGCATGCCATCCGCCGCGTCGCCGACGCGGTCGTGGCGCACGCCGCCGGCAGCGACGCCCGCGCGCGCCGCATCAATGCCAGCTACGAGACCTACCGGCGCATGGCACTCGGCGACGGCGCCTCCGCCTCGCGCGGCGATGTCGCCTGACGCAGCCCCGGGTGGCCTCGTCGCCAGCTTGCGTGCCGCAATCGTCACACAGCGCCGCTTCTCTGCTAGGAACGCGCTGCGTCCCGCGCAAAGTCCGTGTTATCGTGCCTTTCTCAAGGGGTTCGTCGCGGCGGTCGGGCCAGAAAATCCAATCCAAGTTCGCTGGGATTCCCCATGAACATGACATCGATGCCCCCGTTTCCCGAGGCGACGCGGAGCGAACCTGCCGACGATCAGATGGAGCAGATCCGCGAGCTGCTCGTCGGCGATATCCTGCGCCGCACCACCGCGCGCGCGGACATGCTCGAAGCGCGGATCAAAGACCTCGAGTTCGATATGACGCGGCGCTTCGAGGCGCTGCTCGTGCGCATTGAGGCGCTGGCCGGCGAGATGACCTCCGACAGCCGCGCATCGTTCGATGAGCTGGCGCGCGGCGTGGTCGAGCTCGGCGAGCGCATCCGCCACCTTTCGAGAGGCTAGTCGCTGCGAGCGCGCAGCGTCGCTTGGGCCGCGAAAGGCTTCCGATGGCACACGACGTCTCCCGGCTGAAAGAGCTGCTCTTCGAGAGCGAGAGCCGCACGCTGTCCGATCTCAGCCGGCGCATGGACGCCGTCTTCGAGCGCGCCGGATCGCGCGAGCGCTTCACCGCAAGCGTGGCCTCGGTTCTCGACACCGCGCTACGTCAGGCCGAGGTCGAACACCATGCCGAGGTCGCGCAGGCCATCGCGCCGCTCATCGTCAAGACCATCAAGACGGAGATACGCGGCAGCCAGGACGAGCTCGCCGAGGCGCTCTATCCGTCCATGGGCCGCATGGTGCGGTCGTACGTTGTCAGCGCCTTTCGGGATCTGACGGACGAGATCAACCGCCGCTTTGAGGCCAACCGATTCATGCTGCGCGTGCGCAGCCTGCTTACCGGCCGGCCGATCGCCGAGCTGGCGCTGGCCGCAGGTCGGCGGCAAGAGGTCGAGGAGATCTATCTCATACGCCGCGGCTCGGGCGAGCTCGTCGGACATTGGCCGCAGAGCAAGAGCGAGGGCGATGCCAGCCTGCGCGAGCACACGCGCAGCGGCATCCTGGCGGCCATCAACGACGTCACCACCGAGGCGTTCCTCGCCGAGGAGGGCGCGCTGCGGCGTATCGATCTCGAGTCGGCGCTGGTCTACCTGCGCGCCTCGCCCGCTCACCTTCTCGCCGTCAAATGCTCCGGCACTGCGCCGCCGGCTATGGAGCAGGAGATCGACGAGCAGTTCATCGCCACCATCGAGCGGCTGCACTCGCAAACGAACGGCGCCACCCCGGAGGGCACAGGAAGCCTGCTCGCCGGCCTGGCATCCCGCCTCGATGCCACCTTCGCCGAGCAGCATGCCCGCCGCGTGGGGCGGCACGGCGGAGTGACGCCGGCCGTGATCCTCCTGTGGGGCTGCATGCTGCTGCTTGCGGCCTGGGCAGCGTGGGGCGGCTACACCAGCTATCTCACCGCGCGGACACGCAGCATTGCCGAGACGATCATCAACGGCGACCCAGCGCTGCGCGGCTATCCCGTGCACGTCGACGTCGACGCGCATGGACGCCGCTTGGCGCTGCTCGGCCTGGTGCCGACGCCGGCCACCGCGACGGCGACCATCGAACGCCTGCGCTCAGCACTTCCCGGCGCGCAGATCGCCGATCGCACCTCGGCGCTGCCCGGCGGCCTCGATGAGGCGCGCGCCCACATCGACAAGCTGCAGGCGTCGCTCGACCGGCTCGCCGCCGACACCGCGCGGGCCGATGCAGAAACACGCAAGATGGCCTCGCTCGACGCCGAGCAGAAGCGAGCCGAGATCGAACGCGTCGGCGGCGAGCTTGCGCGCCAGCACAGCGACACGCAGGCGAGCCTTGAGGCGCTGCGTGCCGAACTGGCGCGTCTGAGCCAGACGACGCCGCGCCAGCAGCTCGAGCAATGGGCCCGCACGCACGCGATCTTCTTCGACAAGGACACCGACTATCGCGACGCAAAGGCATCCACCGCCGCGCTCGATGAGCTGGCCGGTCTCATCAAGCAGTCGGACGCTCTCGTGCGCGTCGTCGGCCATACCGACGAGAAGGGCGGCCTCGAACACAACTCGCCGCTGTCGCTCGCCCGCGCCAGCAAGGTCGTGGCCGAGCTCACTGCCCGCGGCGTGCCGGCCGGATGGCTGGTGGCGGTGGGCCGCAACGACGTCGCCAACCTGAGCCCGGCGACGGGAGATGCGAGCCCCAACCGGCGCGTGGAGTTCGAGATCGGCTTCGAGGGCGAGCAGAAGCCATGATCCCGCGCAAGATCATGCTTCTGGGCGACATTGGCGTCGGCAAATCGTCGATCGCCCGCCGGCTGGTGTTCGACGATTTCGACGCGAGCTACAAGCCGACCCTCGGCGTCGACATCTACAGCTACGAGGCCGAGCCCGGCCCGCAGCCGGGGGCCAGCGCCAAGTTCGTCATCTGGGATACGGACGGCAACTTCGGCGACAGCATCTTCTCGCTCGTCTACATTCGTCACGCCGCGGCCGCGCTCATTGTCGGCGATCTCACCCGCCACGCGACGTTGGAATCTATGGTCGAGACCGGCCGCAACTTCCTGCAGGCGATGCCCGGCCGCTACTGCGGCTTCATCATGAACAAGAGCGACATGGCCTGCGAATCGATCAACCTACCGTCTCAGGTCGCCCAATTGGCGATCCCGATCATCCGCACCAGCGCCAAGACGGGCGAGAACATCAAACATGCATTCCTCGAAGCCGCCGATGCCATCCGCCGGCGCGGACTCTGATCTCGAGGCAGCGGAGCGCGCGCAGGTCGGCACCATGCTGGCGTCGCGCGGCGTCTACGGCCTCGTGTGGCTGGACGAGGATCTCCTCGTTCGGCGCCGCTTCGGCACGATCGTCGCCTTCGTGACAGTGGGGGCGCCACTGGTGCAAAGCATTCCCGCGTGCATCGGCCTGGAGGATGAGATCAAGACCTTGCCGAATACGCGCGACGGCGCCCTGCGGCTGCCCAACGTGTCGATGATCGGCGCAGACGGCCCGGGCCCGCGGCTCAACCTCGCCTTCTACAGCATGGAGCGCGGGCGCGTGATGGTCGCCGCCCACGCCGGCACCGGCACCACTCTCGAGATCGAGCTCGGCCGGCAGATCCGCGCGCGGCTCATGGCGGAGGCCGCCGTCGCCGCCAAATCGCAGGAGCTTGCCCGGACCAACGCCGACTTGCGCATCGCCAACACCAAGCTCGAGCAGTTTGCCGCCATCGTCACCCATGATCTCAAGGCGCCGATGCGTGCGCTGCGCTACATGGCCGACGACATCCATGCCGCCATCGGCGCCGGCGACGACCACGCCGCGCGCAGCAAACTCGACGAGTTGCGCCGACAGAGCACGCGCCTCTCCACTATGCTGTCGGCGCTGCTGCGCTATTCGAGCGCCGGGCCGCGCGAGGTGGCAATCGAGCGGGTCGATACGCGCGCGCTCGTAACAGAGATCGTGGAGTCGCTGCCCTCCAACGGCATCGGCGTCGATCTGCGCGGCACATGGCCCAGCCTCGACACGTTCGCCGCGCCGCTCGACCTCACCCTGCGCAACCTCATCGACAACGCCATCAAGCATCACGATGGTGCCCGCGGCCACGTGCTCGTGGCCTGCAGCGACCACGGCGACGCGCTTGAGTTTTCCATCGCCGACGATGGCCCGGGCATTCCGCCCGAGCATCAGGACAGCATTTTTCTTCCCTTCCGTTCGCTATCGAGCAACAGAGAAGGGATGGGGCTGGCCATTGTTCAGAAAATGGTCATTGCTGTCGGAGGGACAGTCACGGTCGCCTCGAACCCGGCCGAGCGGCGCGGCGCCACGTTCACGGTCCACTGGCCGAAAATCGGTCTTTGAAGTCTGCGAATTTGATCGTGAAACATGCAGGCCCGCGCTGCGAATAACTTGTAGCAGACTGGCTGACGGGATCGAAAAAACGATTACGCTAGGTTGATGCCGGCAAAGATAGACACGCGGAGCGCGAGGCGGAAGGATCTTCGCCGGCCGGCCGGCAACGCCGCCGCCGCGCCCGAGCAGCCGACTGCAGGCAGCGGCCATCTGGCCAAGCGCGCCGACCTCGCGCACACCCGCGCCAAGCACGCCGCCCCGCAAAGCATTCTGATCATCGAGGATGAGGCCCTCGATGCGGAACGCCTCACCGCCACCCTGCACGTCCTATTTGGCTATCGGGCCGAAATCCGCTGGGCCTCTTCGCTGAGCGAGGCGGTCGGCGCCATCATCGAGCACAAACCGTGCGTTACGTTCCTCGACGACATCCTCAAGCCGTCGGACAACGCCTCGCAGGCCATCCCGCAGCTGCGGCGCGCCGGCTATAAGGGTCCTATCATTGTCGTCAGCGGAGAAGTGACACACACGCGCCGCTCGCGGCTGCTCGCCGACGGCGCCAACGACGTGATCCACAAGGACGACGTCGACAGCGTCCGCGTCGCCGAAGCGCTGGCCCGCGTGCGCCTCGCCCCTACAGGAAAAGAGCGCAGCACTTGAGCACACAGGTGCCGACTGCCCAATCGTTTGGCGCCGGCTGAACTTTTCCATGTGGTGACCTGTCGCACTCTCTCGATCGTCACGATTTTGCTGCATCGCGCTGCGTGATGATGCGCTTGCTCATTTCGTCGCTCGAGAGGGAAGTCATGAAGAGATCACGCGTCGTTTTCGTGTGCGCTGCGCTGTCGGTGAGCCCCATGGCTATGGCCGAGGATTTGAAGCTTCCGCCGGAGGTTACCCCGGCCATGCGCGCGGCTTGTGAAATGGACGTGCGCCGCCTGTGCGTCGGGCCATCGCCGACGTTCGACAAGGTCAAGCGCTGCGTGGCCGCCAAGTTCCTGCAGCTCGGCAAGCGCTGCCAGATCGAGCTGGCTTCGGCCGGATTTTCCGTCGCGTCGTCGACGCGCTAAGAGCTACGCGCGGCCCGCGCTCAGGCCGCCTTGGCCGTCGCGGGCCGTGCCGTTTCCGAAAGATAGGTCATCGCCGCACCGACGCCGCCCTTCTCGTGCGGTACGCCGGCGAGCTCCAGCCCCATCTCCACGCCGCACAGGGCTCCGAGCATCGTCAGCTCGTTGGTGTAGCCCAGATGGCCGATGCGGAACGCCTTGCCGGCGAGCTTGTTGAGGCCCGTGCCGAGCGACATGTTGAAGTTTTCCAGCACCAGCTTGCGATAGGCGTCGGCGTTGTGCGACTCGGGCATGGCCACCGCCGTCACCGCCGGCGAATGCGATTTGGCATCGCGGCACCACGTCTCCAGCCCCCAGCCGCACACGGCGCGGCGCACGGCCTCGGCCAGGCGCTCGTGGCGCGCGAAGACGTTGTCGAGGCCTTCCTCGAGCAGCATGTCGATCGCCTCGGCCAAGCCGAACAGGTGGCCGATGGCGGGCGTGTAGGGGAACGTGCCGCTGGCGTTGATGGCGATCATGTCATCCCACGACCAATAGGAGCGCGGCAGCTTCGCCGTCTTGCTTGCGGCGAGCGCCTTCTGGCTCACCGCCGTGAACGACAGGCCTGGCGGCAGCATCAACCCCTTCTGCGAGCCGGAGACGGCGACGTCGACGCCCCACTCGTCGTGGCGGTAGTCCATGGCCGCCAGCGAGGATACGGTATCGACCATCAGCAGCGCCGGATGGTGCACGGCGTCCATCGCCTTGCGGATCTCGTCGATCCACGTCCGCGCGCCCGTCGAGGTCTCGTTGTGCACGACGCACACCGCTTTGATGTCGTGCGACTTGTCCTTCTTGAGCCGCGCCTCGAGCGCGTTGGCATCGCCACCGCGGTGCCAGTCGGTGGGCAGCACCTCGGGCTTCAGCCCGAGCCGCTCCGCCATGTTGCGCCACAGCACCGCGAACTGACCGGTCTCAATGACGAGAATGCGGTCGCCGGGCGACAGCGTATTGACCAGCCCCGCCTCCCAGGCACCCGTGCCGGAGGACGGGAAGATGATCACCGGGTTCGAGGTCTTGAAAATGGTCTTGGCGCTCGCCAGCAGGCGTAAGCCGAATTCCTGGAACGTGGGGCCGCGATGATCCAGCATCTGCCGCGACATGGCATTGAGGATTCGCTCGGGGATCGGCGTCGGCCCCGGTATCTGCAAGAAGTGGCGGCCGGTCTGGCTCTGAGTGTTGGCCATTGGCATTCCCTCGGGCAATGCGTCACGCATTTCGCAGCTTCTCACTCCAAGGTGCCACTCCCGGTCGGAACCGAGCACGAGGCACCCTTTGCGGGTATTCTTTTGTCGGCGAAGCCAGCAGCTATAGGTAGGAAAGCGAAGGCACGTCAAGCCGATCTGCAGCCGGGGTTGAGGAGGAGGCCGTCGATCGCTAAGGGAAGGGGAAAAGCCGGGCCCTTACAATGCCTCCGCCGCCGTTCGGCACGGGTAAGGGGCCGGGGCGCCACACTCCTTGCGAGGCCGCGACGAGACCATGAGCGACCGTCATCTGACCGATCCGACCTCGCTTAGCGCGATAGCCGCCGCCGCGGCGATCCGCGCCGGCGAGATCACCTCAGAGGGGCTGGTGCACGCCTGCCTGGCGCGCATCGCCGAGCGCGAGGATGATGTGCGGGCTTGGACGCATCTCGACCCGGAGCTGGCGCTCGCCCAGGCGCGGCAGGCGGATGCGGCACTGCGCTCCGGCCCCGCCATCGGGCCGCTGCACGGCGTGCCCATCGGCATCAAGGATATCTTCGATACCGCCGACCTGCCAACCGAGCACGGCTCCCCGGCCTTCGCCGGGCGCCGTCCGTCGCGCGACGCCGCTTGCGTCGCCCTGTTACGCGAAGCCGGTGCCGTCATCATGGGCAAGACGGTGACGACCGAGCTCGCGCTGCTGACGCCGGCAAAAACGCGCAACCCACACAACGCCGTGCACACGCCCGGCGGCTCGTCGGCGGGCTCGGCCGCAGCCGTCGCCGCCGGCATGGTCCCCACCGCCGTCGGCAGCCAGACGGCCGGCTCTATCATCCGGCCAGCATCCTTCTGCGGCGTCTTCGGCTTCAAGCCGACGCTCGGCCTCATCCCGCGCGGCGGCGTTCTGATGCAGTCGCACACGCTCGATACCGTCGGCGTCTACGGCCGCTCGGTCGACGACCTCGCCCTGCTCGCCGACTGCATGGCCGCTTTCGACGCCGACGATCCCGTGAGCTACCAGCCCAGCCAGCCCGCCCTTCTGGCCACGGCGCGCGAGGCACCGCCCGCCGCACCTCTGTTCGCCTTCGTCAAGACGCCGGTCTGGCCCGACATCGACCCGCTGACGCACGCAGCTTTCACCCGGTTGATCGAGCGGTTGGGGAATCGCGTTCGCGCGGTGGAGATCCCGTCACTCGCCGACGTCATCGAATGGGCGCGCATCGTGCAACTTGCTGAGAACGCCCATTACTACGGGGGGCTCCTGACAGAGGCGCCGCACCATCTCTCCGCCGGGCTCAAGCAGCGGCTCGAAGACGGTTTGAAGGTCAACGTCCAGGATTACCTGCGGGCGCTCACCGCGCGCGAGCCGGCCTACCGGGCCATCGCCGGCGTGCTCGACGACTACAGCGCCATTCTCACGCCGGCTGCCCTTGGCCCCGCGCCCGCCAGCCTCGAGGCCACCGGCAACCCCATCCTCAATGGCCTGTGGACCTATCTCGGCATGCCGGCCGTATCGCTGCCGTTACTCGAGGCGAACCGAATGCCGATCGGCGTGCAGCTCGTCGGCGCGCGCCGTGACGATGGGCGGCTGTTACGCTCCGCCCGCTGGCTCACGACCGAGCTATCGGGCGGCTGACGCAAGCCGTCTCAGGGAGACTTTGACTAAGGGAGACTTGGACCATGTCAACTCTGCGCTGGCTGGCGCTTGCCATCGTCGTCTGCGCTGCCACCATGCCTGCGGCGGCGGCTGACCCACAATCCGGCCCGCTCACCATCGAAGCCGCGTGGGCGCGCCCGTCGATCGGTGAGGCTACAAACTCCGCCGCCTATTTCCGCATCGCCAACAGCGGCGACGCCGCGGACCGCCTCCTCGCCGTGAAGTCGGACGCGGCCGCGCACGTCATGCTGCACGAGAGCCGCCTGGAGGGGACGGTCATGAAGATGCTGCCCATCGACGGCGGCATCGAGGTTCCGGCCCACGGCAGCGCCGAACTGAAGCCTCTCGGCGCGCACGTGATGCTCGTCGGCCTGCACGGCCCGCTCAAGGATGGCGACACCGTGCCCCTGACGCTCGTCTTCGAGAAGCAAGGCGAAGTCGCCATCGCGGCCAAAGTGCAGAAGCAGGCGCCGGCCGGCGATACCGCCCCCGGCGCCCATGAGCAGCACTAGCGCTGCTGGATGCCCTCACTCGGCCGGAGGCCAGGGCGCCCACGGAAACGGCTTCATGTCGGCGGCGCAGGTCAGATAGCGCGCCGCATCGGCGAGCCAGCGCGACAGCGACTTGCCGAACTGGGCGAGGAGATTGTTGGCCTCTCCCGCAAACAGCAGCCACAGGAATTGCGCGACCGCCGTCACGCACAGCAGGCTCTGTGCCACTCCGAAGGCCAGCAACAGAAGCAGCATATAGAGGCCGCGCATCCACACGGCGGAATTGCCGAAGCTCACGCGGCGTTGGTCGGTCGTCTGCTCGATGGGTTCCATTTGCAGTGCTCCTCATTGCGCCGGACCGCCGCCTCCCGAGCGTGATCTGAGCGCCGCCTCACACCGTCCCCCTTCGCACGTCTCCCGTCACTCGTTGCCGTTTACTCACCCCACGGGTTGCTCCCGTGTGGGCAATCGTGCCTTACGCCAGCTTGAACGGCAACTCCTTGCCGGCGAAGAACGCATCGATATTGTCGAGCGCCTCGAAGCCCATCTGATTGCGCGCCTCGATGGCCGCTGAGCCCAGGTGCGGGAACAGGAACGTGTTCGGCAGATCGTAGTAGCCCTCGTTGATCTTCGGCTCGCCGGCGAACACGTCGAGGCCGGCATACGCCAGGCGCCCGGACTTCAAAGCTGCGATCATGTCCTCGTCGTTGACGAGGTCGCCGCGCGCCGTGTTCACCACGATGGCCCCCTGCGGCAGCTTCTCGATGACGCTCTTGTTGAAGAAGTAGCGGGTCTCCGGCGTCGAAGGGGCGTTTATGGAGAAGAACTGCGAGACCTTGAGAAGGCTGTCGAGGCTGTCGTGATAGATCGCCCCCAGCGCCTTTTCCTTCTCGGGCGGCTGGCGGAATATATCGTAGTAATGAATTTCCATGTCGAAGCCGCGCGCGCGCTGCGCCAAGGCCTGGCCGATCTTGCCGAACCCGTAGATGCCGAGCTTCTTGCCGTCGAGCCGCTGGCCGACGAGCTGCAGCGGCGCCCAACCCGGCCACGCGCGGCTGCGCAGCATGCGCTCGCCTTCGGAGGCGCGGCGCGCCGAGCCGAGCAGCAGCAGCATGGCGATCTCGGCCGTGGCGACGGTGACCCCGTGCGGCGCGTTACCGACCGTGATGCCGCGCGCCTTGCAGGCGTCGAGATCGATGTGGTCGAAGCCGATGGAGAATGTCGAGATGCACTTGATGTTCTCGGGCAGCTTGTCGATCACGTCCTTGCGGCACTTCTCGTTGAGCGTGATCAGCAGCGCGTCGACGTTCTTCGCCGCCTCGAGCATCTCGTCGATTGTGATCTTGGGGTCGTCGCCGTGCGCGATGACATCATAGGACTCCCGGGCGCGGGCCATGACGGCCTCCGGCAGCGGCCAGGTGATCAGAATTCGTTTTTTCATGTGTGGAAGCGCTCCCCGGACTTGTCTTTCTGGGCCCCTCGGCTGGCGGCCTGCCGCTTGTGCCGCAAGGAGCGCTTTCTGACAAGCGCGCGATACGCTCCGCAACCCTTTATTCACCAAGCCTGAGCAAACTCCACCCCTTCCGCGGACGCAGGCCCGGCAGGCCAGCAGGGCGTTTTTTCGGCACCGTCCGCGGCAGGAAGCTTGCCATGATGAGAGCCCTCGTCGCCGTGCTCGCCATACTGGCGGCGGCAAAGCTCTGGGCCCAGGACCGGCTCTACCGTGAAGGTGCGCAGGATGCCCTGATCCGCGCCTACCGCGAGCGGGCCATCGCCGCCTGCCAGAGCCGACCGAACCCGCGCGGGGATGGGCAATCGCCGCTATGGACGCGTCCCGCTTCCGTCGATCTGGTCATCGGCAGGAGCAGCGCCAACGTGCGCATCTGGCAGCTCGACAGCGACTTGTGGCCGGCGCGCTTCAAGCATCCGCACGTGGTGCTGACGGTGATCGATGGAGCGGTGCCGTCGGTGTGCGAGTACGACGTGATAGAGGGCCGCGCCTACGTCACGCCGATGTGAGCCGGCGCTGAAGCGACACCGAAAAGGGTGAGGGCCCGCGGGAGATCCATCCCGCGAGCCCCTGTCCGTCGAGTCCGGCCGTGCTCTCAGCGCCGCCGGAAGAGGTCAGTACCTCAGCTTGACGCCGCCGTAAGCCGTGATCGGCGGCGCCGGCGTAATCGTGCGCGCGTTCGTAAAGAAGTCAGCGCCCGTCGAGGGATTGGCAGCCGACGCGCTGTTGGCGCCCTCGAGGTCGAAGAAGTTTCCAAACAGCCCGTACTGCGAGTTGAACAGGTTGTAGACCAACCCATAGAGCTGCAGGTTCTCGGTCACGTCATAGAAGGTATGCAGATCGACCTTGGCGTAGCCGCCGAGCGGCGCATTGTCGTTGCCCTCGTCGCCGAAGAACACCTGGCTGCTGGCGGCAACCAGATCGGCACCGAATTTCCACTGCGGCGTGATCATGTAGTCGAAGCCGGTCTTGAAGCGGTTCAGCGGGATGCCTGGAATGGTGTCGCCCTTCTCGACCTGCACGCAGATCGGCTCGGCGGCGTCGACCGGCGGTCCGGGCGGGCCGTCGGCGCAGTTGAACGCCGCGGCCGAAGGATTGTTGGGCGATGCGACGATGAAGTTGCTCTGGAAGGTAGCGTCGACGAGGGCGTAGTTGGCATACAGCATCCAGCGTGGATCGGTGTAGCGGACGCCCGCCTCGATGCCCTGGCGCAGCGTGTCGCCGGCATTGGCAAAGTAGCCGCGGCCCGAGATCTGGTCTGCAACCGTGATGATGTCGTCGGAGTTGAGCGCACGGAACAGCCCCGCACTCCACTCCAGCCGCTGGCTTTCATAGGAGGCCAGCTTGCCCCTGAGGCCCAACTCCCAGGTGTGCGACACGACCTGCTTCAACGGCGGGTCGGCGGTGAGGAAGCTCTCGATGAGGCACGGGTTGTCGGGATCGGCGCAGGCGAGCTCGGCCGGCGTCGGCGCACGATTGGCTTCGGCATAGCCGCCGTACAGCGTCAAACCCGGGTGGATGAGGTAGGTGGCGCCGACCATCGGATTGAAGCGCTGGTAGGTGCTATCGCCGTTGAGCTGCGGCGCCTCACCCGTGTCGTCGATGATCTGCACGCGGGCATAATTGTAGCGGCCGCCGGCGGTGAAGGCGAGGTCGGTCGTCAGATCGAGCGTATCTGAGAAGTAGACGCCGTAGTAGTCATTGATCGTCGTGAGCGCCCGCGGCGCAATCTCGTCGGGCTCCGTCAGCTGGACGTCGAGACTGTTGACGACAAACTTCGGCGCGAACGAGCCGAGGGTCGATGCGGCACCATAGCCGACGTTGCCGTGATCGTAGCTGGCACCGAGCAGGAACTGGTTGCCGTGCCCATGAATTCTCGATTTGTCGACGCCCTGCAGGGCAACGCCCCAGCTGTTGGCGAGCTGTGACGTGTTGTCGAGCGAGCCGAGGGGGGAGGCGATGTCCGATGGAATCGAGCCGTCAGCATTGACGCCGGGCCCGGTGCCGAACAGCTGCTCGGCGTCATCACCCTCGAGGCACAGCACGGTCGGATCGCCGGCGCATTCCTCCGCTTCCGAGATGTTGCCATCGACGTGCGACTGCTTGAACCAGCGATAGTAGCCGACGCCTGAGAACGTCAGGGTCGGGCTTGCCTCCACCGAGCCATTGAGCGACGTCATGGCCACCTGGTTCTTGGTCGTCTGCGGCGAGGTGAACGTATTGCTCCAGCTCTGGTCGAGCAGCTGCACCGGCGCGGCAGCCGTGACGCCGACGAAGTTTGCGGCGCCCGTGAAGTTCAAGTGGAACTCGGTCCCGTCGCCTTTGGCGCCCAGGTCCGTGTACATGCGGCGGATGCGCGAGGCGGAGAAGTCGCGATAGCCGTCGTCGTGAATGCCTTCCAAGGCCATGAAGCCGCCCCAGCTGCCGCTGTTGTGGCCGACGGCGAGCGAGCCCTGGTAGCGGCCGAACGAGCCGCCGCGAACGTCGACCTCTGCCCCCTCGTAGTTGAAGCCGTCGCGCATGAAGATCGTCACCGCGCCACCGATGGCGTTGAGACCGAACACTGGGTTCGCGCCGATGATCGTCATGCCGTCGATGGCGTTATCGGGCAGGAAATCGTAGTTGACGATGTCGCCGAAGGATTCGTTGATGCGCACGCCGTTCTGGTAGACGGCGAGGCCCTGCGGCACGCCGTTGACGGGCGAGGATTCGAAGCCGCGGTATTGCAGGTTGCGCTGGAACACATTGCCCTGCGCGTCCTCGAGGATGACTCCCGGCACGGTCTGTTGCAGCACTTCCGGCGCATACGTGTAGCCGGTGCGGTTGATGTCGGCGGCGCTGCCGCGACCAACGGCGCCCGGGAAGTTGCCGATCGGAATGGCGCTGCCTTCGATGGGCGACATCTGCACGCTGCCGCTGTCGATGCCGCCCTCGCCCGGCTCGTAGGTGGCCGGCGTGTCCAGCGGCGGCTGTGGCTCGGCCTGAGGAGCGGGCGCGACGGCCTGCTTCTTTTTCGGCGCCGCTTTGGCAACCGCCTTGGGCGCCGGCTGTACCTTCTTCTGGATGACC
>Ga0299912_10001701_pt1 | contig 17752 bp, 13 predicted proteins | sample RVTome_2_FD_207667 | JGI IMG/M metagenome (GOLD analysis project Ga0299912, IMG submission 207667) | Soil microbial communities from uranium-contaminated site in the Upper Colorado River Basin, Wyoming, United States - RVT95D214 (version 2) ... | reverse complement strand
GACGTCTCCTTTGAGGTCATGCGCGGTGAGGTGGTCGGGGTGATTGGCCGCAACGGTGCCGGCAAGAGCACTCTCCTCAAGATCCTCTCGCGGATCACCGAGCCGACCCGCGGCCGGGTCGAGGTGTGCGGCCGGGTCGGCAGCCTCCTCGAGGTCGGCACCGGTTTTCACCAGGAGTTGACGGGCCGGGAGAACATCTACTTGAACGGTGCCATCCTCGGCATGAAGCGCGCTGAGATCGAGCGCAAGTTCGACGAGATCGTCGCCTTTGCAGAGGTGGAGAGGTTCGTTGACACACCGGTGAAGCACTTCTCCACCGGAATGTACCTCCGGCTCGCCTTTGCCGTGGCGGCGCACCTCGAGCCGGAGATCCTCCTCGTGGACGAGGTGCTCGCGGTGGGGGACGTATCCTTCCAAAAGAAGTGCCTGGGCAAGATGGGTGAGGTTGCCAACCAGGGCCGGACCGTGCTCTTCGTCAGTCACGACATGACCGCTATCAGGCGCCTTTGCCAACGCGCAATCTGGCTGGACACTGGGCGAGTGGCGCAAGTCGACGGCGTCGGTGTTGTCGTGGATTCCTTCCTCAACTCGCTTGGTGGTCTCGGGGGGGCTACCAAAACCTGGCCGGTCGCCACTGCACCGGGTGACGACAGTGTTCGGATCCTCTCGGTGGCTGTGACAAACACAATGGGCGAACCCCGTGAGAGCCTCGCACTATCCGACCCGATCCTGCTGGTCTTGAGGTTCGAGGTCAACCAAGAGGGCATACGCCTGAATCCGGTCTTTGTCGTGAAGAGCACCCTTGGCGTCACGATCTTCTCAACCGCAAACTACGAGGATCCGGAGTACGGCCACCGGCTCTATTCAAGCGGCACATATCAGGCAACTTGCACCGTTCCCGCACATGTATTGAACGACGGGCTTTACGTCGTGGACGCTCTCTTGGTCGAATCGACAAGGTTCGTGCGCGCGGCAGCGGCTGGCGCCGTTTCGCTTTCCACCTACGACGATGGCTCAACCCGTGGTGACTACCTCGGCGATTGGGTAGGGATTGTCCGGCCAAGATGTCATTGGCGTGCAGAAAAACTCGGGAGGCTCCGTGACTAGCAGGGTGCCGGAGAGAATCATGCCCGGTGAAATCGCCTGGGAGATGTACTACTTGGAGCACCGACAGCGCTACGAGTTCGCTGCCGAGCGCTGCAGGGGGCTGGCGGTGCTCGATGTTGCCTCTGGTGTGGGCTATGGGTCCGAGTTACTGATGCATGCCCGGGCAAGGGCCGCAGTCGCCGCGGATCTCGCTTTAGACTGCATCGCAATCGGCCGGCGACTGTTCTCCGCGAACGGTGTCTTCTTTGCTTGTGCCAACGCTGTGGAACTTCCCTTCAAGGACGGGAGCTTCGACGCGGTGGTCTCCTTCGAGACCATAGAACACCTCCACCAAGTCCGTGACTTTGTTACTGCGGTCTGTCGGGTTCTTCGCCCCCAGGGACTCTTCATTTGCAGTTCTCCCAACAAAGAATTCACTATGCGGCGCGAAAAGCCTTCCAATCCCCACCACCAGATTGAGATGACGTACGACGAACTCGCCGAGACCATCAGGAGCGGCGGGTTTGAGATCACGGAGTTGTTCTCGCAGTCCCATTCGCCCTCGTACAGCCGCTTCTTGGACCTCCTTGATCAACTCGGACGTGTGGAAGAAGTCATCTGCTATAGCAGGTTCCTCGGAATCGAGAACGCGCTACGAAAGCTCCTTGGACGCAAAGTCTGGTCACTCCGACCCTCCTCCCCACTCCTGTCAAGAGCAGTGCACGGGGATTTTGTGATCGAGCCCCTCGCCAAGCCGTCGCCTCGCTCTGTGACCTACATCGTCTGTGCCAGAAAATGCAGTACGGACATCACCGGTTGAGCGAAATGAACATCTGCCTCGTGAGCCATGAGTTCCCACCGGAAACAGGTTGGGGAGGTGTCGCAACATACAGCTTCGAGTTGTCCAGGGCCCTTGCGCAAGCAGGCCACCGTGTATGGGTAGTCACGTGCACCAGCGGGAAAGAGAAGCTGTTTGTGGACTCCGGAGTGGAAATACACCACCTTAGGGTCTGGCGGTCATGGGACCACCTTAGGGTGCTCTGGAGACTTCCCGCGGCATGGCCCAGTTTTGCGTGGCGGGCAGCCTGTCGCGTACAACAGATTCACCGCACGGTCGGCCTCGATATTGTGGAGGCCGCGGAGTACGGTGCGGACAGTCTCTTCGTCAAGGTGTTCCCGCGGCGACCCCGGTTGGTCGTGCGTCTTCATTCGCCATCGGTCTTGCTGAACCGGTTTACCGGTGTGATCCCCACCTGGCAGCACCGTTTAGCCTACCTGAGAGAGAGGCTGGCAATTGCCGGTGCCGACGCCCTCTCGGCACCAGCGCGTGCCATTGTGGACGAGGCCTGTTCGTGGTTGCCGATCATTCGCACGAAACGTTTGTGCGTCGTTCCGAACGGGATCACGGCCTCGGACTGGGACGAAGGTCCGGGTCGTGCGGAACCACCTGAGGTGCTTTACGTCGGCCGCTTGGAACGCCGCAAAGGGATCGACCTGGTCGAACGGGTTATACCGACGGTGCTCAATGAGTTTCCGAATGTCACCTTCCGCTTCGTCGGCGACGACCGCTTCGACGAGCACCAGGTTTCGTGGCGCACTCGTCTCACTCGTGCAGCCCCCGAGCAAGCAAGGTCCCGTCTCGCATTTGATCATGTTCCACGAGAACACCTTCCCTCGCTGTATCAGCGGGCAACGTTGAGCATCATCCCGTCGCCCTGGGAGAACTTCCCGTACGTTGCGCTGGAGGCAATGGCAACCGGTTGCCCCGTGATCGCGACCAATGTCGGCGCTTTGCCGGAGATCGTGACACACGGGAGGACTGGTCTCCTGGTCCCGCCGGGAGACCATGAGGCGTTCTCGCGGGCAATTGCCACGCTGCTGCGTAGCCCAAGACAACTGGACAGCATGCGTGTTGAGGCCCGCCGATGGATCCGGGAGAAGTTCAGTTGGGAGCGGGTCCTCCCCCTGATGGTCGGGTTCTACCGGGCAGTTTGTGATGAGGCAAGCTGATCCCCGCCACCGGGATGCGCGTCGTGGTGTCACAGTCGCCATCTGCTGTCACAACTCGGCGGATCGTATCCGCATGTGCCTCAAACACCTGCTAGCACAACGCGGTGACCCCGCACTTCCTTGGGAAGCGCTTCTAGTGGACAACGCTTCAACCGACGCCACAGCCGAGGTCGCCCGTTCCGCTTGGCCCACGGACTTCCAGGTGCCGCTCCGGATCGTGCACGAGTCGGCGCTAGGCCTGAGCAACGCGCGTTGGCGCGGTTTCCTTGAGGCGTGCTACCAGGTGGTGAGTTTCATTGACGATGACAACTGGGTCTCGCCCGACTGGCTACGAACCGCCCACGAGGTCTTTGACAGGGATCCCGAGTTGGCCGCATGCGGGGGTTTCAACGAAGTGGCGTTTGACGGTCGCCCGCCCGCTTGGTTCGACGCCTACAAATGGTCTTTTGCAGTGGGACCGCAGGGTCCCTCACCCGACACTGCGGACACCAATGCACCGTCGTTGTGGGGCGCTGGCCTAACCGTCCGTCTCGCGGCATGGCACGGGCTTCAGCAGTGTGGCTTTGTCCCCCTTCTCCGTGATCGTACTGGCTCCGCACTCAGTGGAGCCGGCGACACAGAGCTCTGTCTCGCGCTACGCCTGGCCGGATGGCGGTTGCGCTACGAACCCCGCCTCCGGCTCACGCACTTCCTGCCAAGCTGGCGGCTCCATTGGAGTTACCTTCGGCGCCTACACCGGGCTTTTGGGGCGAGCACTGTTGGAACTGACCCCTACTACGCCGCCCTGGAGCCGATTCCGCCCAAAGGCAGGGCATGGGTCCGCCACACTTGGGAGTGGCAGTCGGCCGTGGTGCTCAAGCACTTCGTCACTCACCCGAAGACGTTGTTCCGCCTGTTCTCAAGGGCAGGAGAGGGAAATCCCATTGCACTCTCAGCAGAAGGACAGGTAGGTCGGCTGCGCGCTCTCTTGAAGACGCGTGGGGAATACAACGCCTCCTTCGTGCGGGTCCGCGGCGCGGCATGGGCCGCGCGTGACGACTCCTCCGACCGCGAACAGCACCGCAAGCCGGCACGATCCGATGGCATCACTAAGGTAGAGTGAGGGCGGTGAGGGTCACTTTCCTCTTGCCGGGGCCAGCCTCGGTGCCGGTAGGCGGGATCCGGGTCGCCTACCGCTTGGCCGAGGGCCTTGCGCTGCGCGGTCATGATGTCCGCATTCTGCACCCCACGGGCTGGGTCGGGTCGGACACCGCCCACCGGAGTTCTCTCCTGCGTGGACTTAGCTGGGTCAAGCACTGGATTCTGCGTGACTACCGCCCTGCGACGTGGCTCCCAATTCCGCAAGGAGTGCGTCTGCGCTTGATCCCTTCGATCTCTCCCAAATGGGTGGGTCAGAGTGACGCCATTGTTGCCACCGGATGGAGGCTGTTCTCCGCGATCGCGACCCTGCCGCCGAACGCCGGCGCAAAGGTTGCACTGGTCCAGCACCTCGATGCCTGGGACGGGTCCCGCGAGGATGCGGTCGCGGCCTGGCTACTTCCCATGCACAAGGTTGCCGTTGCGCACTGGATGGCCAGGGAGCTGCACGCCATCGGTCAGGAGTGCGATGTGGTCCCCAACGCCGTCGACCAGGACCTGTTCTTCCTCGAGACGCCGCCCGAGGAGCGCCGGGCACCGACGGTGGCCTTCATGGGCCACGATCAGCCCTGGAAAGGAACCGCTTTTGCCCTCCAGGCAGTGGAGAAGGTGCGGGAACAGATCCCTGGGCTCGAGGTCCAAATGTTCTGCACACGCCCGCTGCCGGCAGGCAGGCCAATCTGGATCCGCGAAAGGCTCAACCCTCCGCCCCGCGAACTGCGGGGCATCTACAACTGGGCTCAAGTGTTCCTCGCCCCCTCGCTGACCGAGGGCTGGGACCTGCCGGCGTGCGAGGCGATGGCGTGTGGAGCCGCGCTTGTGGCCAGTGACATTCCGGCGCGGGCAGAGTACGCCGAGAATCAGGGGAGCGCCCTCCTAACACCACCGGGAGACGTGCCCGCAATGGCAGAGGCGGCGTTGCGCCTCCTAGCGGATGATGGCCTGCGCGTGCGCCTTGCCCGGCGCGGTTTGGAGCGGGTAGGCGAGTTGACCTGGCCGCGATCGGCTGAACTCTTTGAGTTAGCCTTGACTCGGGCAGTGGCACGCCTATGACCCCGGTTCTTCCCGTCGACAAGACAGGACCGCGGCCACCAAACCAATGGGACTACCCATGGTGCTGATCCACCGACTCGCGCACGCGCTGGAGGTTCTTCGGGAGAATCGCTTTGGGATGCCCCTGGCCGAACGCCTGCGGCTCGGGCGTCTGCCGCGCTACTTGCCGACCACCACCACGTTCCTCAAAAGGGAACTCACTCTAGTCGATGCCAACAGCTTCCTCGTGGGCGTGGAGGAGATCTTCCGCAACCGACTGTACGAGTTCCCAGCCTCGAGGCCCAACCCTCTCATCATCGACTGCGGGGCCAACATCGGCCTCAGCTGCCTGTTCTTCAAAGAGCTATACCCGGCCAGTCGGATCATCGCATTTGAGCCCGATCAGGCGGTTTTCGCCGCACTCGAGAGCAACATTGGCGCTCGAGGCTTCTCGGGAATCGAACTCCACAACCGTGCCGTGTGGGTCCGCGAAGGACTGGTGAGCTTTTGGAGCGAAGGGGCGTATGGCGGGAGGATTGCCAAGCCTTGCGACGAGCAGGGCCTCGTCCAGGTTTCCTCGGTGCGCCTCAAGGACTACCTTGGTGGTGAAGTTGACTTTCTGAAGCTTGACATCGAGGGCGCAGAGGTCGAGGTAGTCGCGGACTGCGCAGACTTGTTGGGAAACGTTGAGCGCATGTTCTTGGAATACCACTCCTTTGTCGATGAGGAACAGAGGCTCGATGCCCTGCTGGGCATGCTTCGTACGGCCGGATTCCGGTACCACGTGAAGGAGGCCCTAACTGCCGAGGTCCCTTTCAGAGCGCGGCCACTGTCCTGCGGCATGGACCTCCAGCTGAACATATTTGCCTTCCGAACGTGAGGGTTCACTACATGTGCTCGCCAGCGGTCCATTCGGTGCTGCTGCTGGCAGAAAGCTACAAAACACGCTAGATTTCTGCGAGTGAGGAGGGCCGCCGCGTGAAGCTCGTCGAGTGCGTCCCCAACATCTCGGAAGGGCGGCGGCCGGAGGTGTACGAGGCGGCGGCGAAGGCCGCGGCGTCCGTCCCGGGGGTCACGGTGCTCAACGTGGACCCCGGCGCGGAGACCAACCGCACGGTCATCACGTTCGTCGGCGAGCCCGAGGCGGTGCTCGAGGGCGCGTTCCGGCTGGCCGTGAAGGCCGTCGAGCTCATCGACATGAGCGCCCACCACGGGGCCCACCCCCGGATGGGGGCGGTGGACGTCGTTCCCTTCGTGCCGATCTCCGGCGTCACGATGGACGAATGTGTGGCGCTCGCGCGTCGCCTCGGCCAACGCGTGGGTAGCGAGTTGGGCATCCCCGTCTACCTCTACGAGTCCGCGGCCTCGAACCCCGGCCGCCGAAACCTGGCGGACGTCCGCGCCGGCGAGTACGAGGGACTCGCCGAGAAGCTCAAGGACCGCGCCTGGAAGCCGGACTTCGGTCCCTCCTCCCCTGTTGCGCGCTCGGGGGCAACCGTAATCGGCGCCCGGAAGTTCCTCGTCGCTTTCAACGTCAACCTCAACACGCTGGACAAGCGCCTTGCCACGCGGGTCGCCCTCGACGTGCGCGAGAAGGGTCGCATGCGGCGGGACGAGCACGGCCAGCCGGTCCTGGACGACGCGGGCAACCCGCTGTGGGATCCCGGCCTCCTCAGGTCCGTGAAGGCGGTGGGGTGGGTGATCCCGGAGTTCGGATGTGCCCAGATCTCGATGAACCTCACGGACCTGGACGTCACACCGCTGCACGTGGCGTTCGACACTTGCGACGAACGCGCCCGCGAGCGCGGGCTGCGGGTGACCGGCTCCGAGTTGGTCGGCCTCGTGCCCAAGTCGGCACTGGTGGCGGCCGGTCGGTACTACCTCAGGCAGATGGGCCGTTCCGCCGGCGTGCCCGAGGGCTCCCTCATCCACGTGGCGATGCGAACCCTCGGCCTTTCCGAGGTAAAGGCGTTCGACCCCGCCGTGCGCGTCATCGAGTATCGTCTGGAAACCTCGGGGCGCCTGGTCTCGATGGCGCTGCAGGCTTTCACGGACGAGCTCTCCACCGACTCGCCCGCACCCGGCGGCGGTTCGGTCGCCGCGCTGGCAGGTGCGCTGGGTGCCGCCCTTGCCGCCATGGTTGCCAGCCTCTCGCACGCCAAAAAGGGCTTCGAGGCGCATCGGGACAGGCTCGACGCGATCGCGGTGCGCGGGCAGGAGATCAAGGACCGCATGCTGGCGGCGGTGGATGCCGACACCGAGGCGTTCGACTCCCTCCTCGAGGCCATGCGTCTGCCCAAGGGAACGCCCGAGGAGCAGACGGCGCGCGAGCGCGCGATCGCCGAGGCTACGGTCGCTGCCATCGAGGTCCCACTCGGCGTCCTGGAGGCATGCCCGGAGGTGATCGAGCTCTGCCGCGAGGTGGCCCGCATCGGCCTCGAGGCCTCCCGCTCTGACGCGGGCACCGGGGCCCAGGTGGCGCGCGCCTCGGCCGCGGGTGCCTATCAAAACGTGTGCACCAACCTGCCCGGGCTCACCGACCCGGTCCGGGCGAAGGCGCTCCTCGCCCGGGCCGACGGCGCGTGGGACGAGGTCCGCTCGTCACACGCCCTGGCCGAAAGGGAGATCCTCGAGGAGTTGCGGAAGGCCGCCCGGCAGTAGTCCCTCCTTGCCGCTGGCGCGGGTGGCCGGGTGACGTCTTGTTTTCCACTCCGTGGAGGTCTTGTTTTGCCCGGCGGGTGTGCGGCCGCTCGGCGCTTGTTCGCCCACGCTCGTGGCGCGCCGAGACTCCTCCGGCCACGACCCAGCAGTGTGTCCCGGGGCGAGGCCCCTCGGCGTTCGCATACAGCCGCGTCCCCGAGACCCCACCCCGGGTCCGCACGCTGGGGACCCCGTGGCCTCCGGAGGCATGGCCGCTCACACCCGCCAGGCGAATTGAAAGCCCCCCACCCAACGGGCCTCGATGGGAGTTGAGCAGGCCGCTGGCAGCTCAGGGGGTGGCGGTGAAATCCGCCCCGCGGGCGGAAGGAGCCATCGCGCCGGAGCCTGCGGGAACCGAGCGGGCGTCTCGCGGTGGGGTGTCGCTGGCGCGGCTTCAGGCGAACAGCGAGGGGCCCCGCCGCGGGACGTCCCTGCTCGGTCGCACGCGCAGGCGTGCCGGAGGGCTGGGCTCAACGCCCGGCCCGAGCGGCCGCTCCGAGCCCGCGGAGCAAAAAAATTGGTGGTGCGGGGCACCACCGGAAGGAGCGGCCAGCTTCCACCTTGCTCGACCACTCTCAAACGGCACCCCCCCCAACGCAATCCCACGAAAGTGGGATATCCGGACGGCAGGCAGGGGGCGGGGGCCGAAAGCCTTGAGTTAAGGACACTAACTCCGGACGCCCAAACCACGAGGTACAAGGGCCCGGGAGCTGCCCGGGCACTCATGCATCACGCCTCGTCCCTCGTGCGTGCTTTCTACACCTCGGCCTTGAGCTTCTTGATCTCCTCGATGAGTGGGGGGACGACCTGGAAGAGGTCGCCCACGATCCCGTAGTCCGCGACCTTGAAGATCGGCGCCTCGGGGTCCTTGTTGATCGCCACGATGAGCTTCGAGGATGACATCCCGGCCAGGTGCTGGATCGCCCCCGAGATGCCGCACGCGATGTAGAGCGAGGGGGAAACCACCTTGCCGGTCTGGCCGACCTGGTGGGCGTGGTCGATCCACCCGGCATCCACCACGGCACGGGAGGCACCGACCGCAGCGCCGAGCAGCTTGGCGAGATCGCGGATGAGGGCGAAGTTCTCCGGTCCCTTGATGCCCCGGCCCCCGCTCACGATGACGTCCGCCTCGGCGACGTCCAGCTCTCCGCCCTCCTTCGCCAGGATCTCCCTGACGACAGCGCGGATATCGCCGGCCACCTGAGGAAGCGCTTCGACCTCTGCTTTTCCCTCACCGATGCCGGCGGGAAAAACGTTGGGACGCAGCGTCACGACCACCGGCTTGCCGGCCCCGTCCGCCGTGGCGAGCGCCTTCCCGGAGTACACGGGACGCGTGGCGACCACCGCGCCCCCTTCGACCTGCACCCGGACCACGTCGGCCAGGCAACCCCACCCGAGGCGCGCGGCAACGCGTCCTGAGAGGTCACGCCCGAGTGCGGTGGCCGCCATGAAGAGCGCCACGGGTGAGGACTTCTCCACCGCCGCCCGGACCGCCGCGGCATACCCCTCGGTGGAGTAGCGCGCGAGCTTCTCCTCGTCCGCCACGAACACCTTGCCGGCGCCGTACTTCCCGAGCTCTGCGGCCTTGGTGCCGATCCCGTGGCCCACCAGCACGGCGTTGACCGCGAGCCCTGCTCCGGATGCCAGCCGCTTGGCCTCCGAGAGCGCCTCCAGGGACGCCTTGCGGAGGTTGCCGTTGCGCTGCTCGATGAAAACCAGAATGCCCGCCATGGTCGTCTCCTAGATGGCCTTCGCCTGCTCGCGCAGGAGGCGAGCCAGTTCCCGCGCGGCACCCGCCGGGTCCTCGTCGCCCTTCAGGACGGTGCCGCCGCTCTTGGCGGGCGGCAGCTCGAGCGCCTTCCAGCGGCAGGTCGCCTCAGCCGCCGCCAGCGCCCCCTCGTCGAGCCCGAGATCCGCAACGGCAAAGGTCTGGATGGTCACCTTCTTCGAGGCCATGATCCCCTTGAGGGACGGGTAGCGCGGCTCGTTGAGGCCCTTGTGCGCCGTCACGACGCACGGCGCCGGAGCCTCCACGACCTCGGTGCCGCCCTCGATCTCCCGGTGCGCGGTGAGCTTGCCGTCGCCGATCTCGAGCTTGACGACACCCGTCACGTGAGGGATATCCAGGAGTTCCGCCACCATCGCCCCCACGAGGCTGTTGTCGCTGCCGACGCCCTTGATCCCGGCAAAGAAGATGTCGAACGGCCCGACCTTGCGGATCGCGGCGGCGAGCACGCGCGCGATCGCGAGCGCGTCGCCGAAGGTCCCATCGCCGCCCTTCACGTGCACGGCTGCGTCCGCGCCCCGGGCAAGGCATTCCCGCAGACCCTGCTGGGCGCGCTCCGGTCCGTACGTAAGCACGGTGACCGCGCCCCCGCGGGCCTCCTTGAGCCGGATCGCCTCCTCGAGCGCGTACTCGTCGTACGGCGAGACGATCCACTTGATGTCCGTCTCGTCGATGCGATTGCTCGCGCCCGGGACCTTGATCACCGATGCGGTGTCGGGAACGTGCGCCATCAGCACACAGCTCTTCATCGGTCGTCCTCCTCAGCCGCCGGCGGGCGGCGCGTGAACGGAGACCTGCGTGCCGTCCCGGCGAGTCCGCGCAAGCCCGCGCCTCACCGGAGCTTGCCGAGCACTAGGCAGGCGTTGGTGCCACCGAATCCGAACGAATTGGAGATCGCCACCTTGACCTCGCGCTGCACCGAACGATGTGGCGTGTAATCGAGGTCGAACCCCTCGTCTGGGTTGTCCAAATTGAGCGTGGGTGGGACCACGTTGCGCGCGACCGCGAGCGCGGTGACCCCGGTCTCGAGGCCCCCGGCCGCGCCGAGCAGGTGACCGGTCGAGGACTTCGTGGATGAAATCGCGAGCTTGTACGCGTGCTCGCCAAAGACCTTCTTGACGGCGATGGTCTCCACCCGATCACCGTGGGGCGTGGATGTGCCGTGGGCGTTGATGTAGTCCACGTCTTCGGGCTTCAGCCCGGCATCCTGAATGGCGTTGGCCATGACGCGCGCCGGCCCGTCGCCGTCCTCCGACGGGGCGGTGATGTGGTAAGCGTCCCCGGACATCCCGAAGCCGAGTATTTCGCAGATGATGTTTGCCCCGCGCCGCTTGGCGAATTCCAGCTCCTCCAGTACGAGGATTCCGGCTCCCTCGCCGAGCACGAAACCGTCGCGGTCCCGGTCCCATGGCCGGGAGGCCTTCTCCGGCTGCTCGTTGCGGGTCGACAGTGCCTTCATGTTGGCGAACCCGGCGATCGTCAGAGGTGAGACGACCGACTCCGTGCCGCCGCAGATCGCCGCGTCGCAGTAGCCGTGCTGGATGTAGAGGTATGCGTCTCCGATGGCATGGGCCCCCGTGGAGCAGGCGGTACAGGTCGCGCTGTTGGGGCCCTTTGCCCCGGTGCGGATCGAGACCAGACCGGAGGTCATGTTCACGATGCTGCCGGGGATGAAGAACGGCGACACCCTCCGCGGCCCCTTCTCGACCAGAGTGCTGTAGTTGTCGCAGATCCAAGGGAGGCCACCGATTCCGGATCCGATGACGACCCCGACCCGGGGGGCGTTCTCCGCGGTAATCTTCAGCCCCGACGCCTCGAGAGCCATGTCGGCCGCGGCCAGGCCGTAGTGGATGAAGGTGTCGTACTTGCGCGACTCCTTCGGCTCCATCACGAGCCCGGGGTAGAAGCCCTTGACCTCTCCAGCGATACGTACCGAGAAGTTGCTGGCGTCAAAGCGGGTGATGGGGCCGATTCCCGAACGGCCGGCAACCAGCCCCTCCCAGGTCGCCTCGGTCCCGACGCCAAGGGGAGAGACGAGGCCCACGCCGGTCACGACGACCCGGCGCGCCATCACGACTCCTTCACGTGCTCCTTGAGGTACTTGACGGCGTCGCCCACGGTGCGGATCTTCTCCGCCTCCTCGTCAGGAATCTCGACCGCGAACTCCTCCTCGAAAGCCATCACCAACTCGACCGTGTCGAGGGAGTCCGCACCCAGGTCCTCGACGAAAGAAGCTTCCACCTTCACCTTTTCCGGATCCACCCCGAGTTGCTGCACGATGATGTCCTTGACCTTCTGTTCGATATTCATGCAGTGGTCTCCTTCGCGATCTCCGTCGTAGACAGCGGGCGCTTTTCTATCACACGGGGGCCCCTCATGCAAGCGGGGATCCCGGCTCGGCGAGCACTTTCCCCTTCCCGTCCAGGACCTTGAGCTCGAGCGCCAGGTTGATGCCAAAACGCTCGTGCACCCTCCCGGCCATCTCTGCGACCAGTGCGCGGACGTCGGCGGCGGTGGCGACTCCCGTGTTTACGATCACGTTGGCGTGGCGCTGGCTGACCTCCGCGCCCCCCCGGCGCAGCCCCTTGCAGCCGGCAAGCTCCAGCAATCTCCCCGCGTAGTCCCCGGTGGGGTTACGGAACACGCTCCCGGCCGAGGGCTCCGGGGGAATTGCCCTCTGGCGCTGTTCCCGGGCCTTGCGAACGTGCTCCCGCAGCACCTCGGGATCCTCTGCCCGGAGCGCCAGTTCGACCGAGGTGACAATCCGTCCCTTCCCGAGGACACTCCACCGATACCCCCCGTGCACCTCCCACCGCTCCAGCCGGCGGACCGTGAGGTCGTCCTCCACCACCTCCACCCACGCCAGAACGTTGAGGATCTCTTGGCCGTAGGCCCCGGCGTTCATGGCGAGGGCGCCGCCGACCGTGGAAGGGATGCCACCCAGGCACTCGACCCCTGCCAAACCGGCGCTCAGAGACTCGCGCACCACCCGTGCAAGCTGGGCCCCGGCGCCGGCGCGGATCCTCGTGCCCTCCCGCGAGATAGAGGCCAGGTCTCCAACCAGGGTGAGCACCACTGCATCGAGACCGTCGTCCGGTACCAGCACGTTGGCCCCCAATCCGAGGATCAACCAAGGAACGCCGGCCTCACGGACGGCCCGCAACGCCGCTACCACACCATCCCGGGTAGCACAGCGCAGGAGCACGCGCGCCGGCCCGCCGATCCGCAACGTCGTGCGAGGCGCAAGCGGCTCTCCCTCGACCGCCGTGACGCTATCTACAACCAGCGCCTCGCGTTGCCTGCGAAAAAGCTCCCAGTCGGCAGGATTTGGCATGTGGTTTGCTTCAGGAAAGGGTGCGGTCAGGTACAAACGGCCACGACCTGAACGCACGCATCCAACCTCCTCCTTCATCCTGGCGGGCCCAACCAGCCCGCCACCTTTTTGTTCGGGGGGCCCCGCGCCGCTCCACCCATCCAACCGGCGCTCTAGACCCCCCGCGCCCCCCTCGCTCGCGGGGAGTGAATCCCCGCTCGCTTGACTCGGGGTCCGAGGTCCGCTCCGCCCGCCCACCCGACGCTTGGAACCCCTGCGTCCCTCCGGGCACCGCGAGGAGTGTAGCTCAGCCCTTGCCCTGGCCTCGGATTCCAAGTTCACGCAGGTGGTAGAGCAAAGTCTGACGTGAGATCCCGGCCCGACGGGCGGCCTGCGTCCGATTGTCCCCGCTCTCCCGCAGGATCGCCGTGAAGTAGCTGCGGCGGAACTGCACCATTGCTTCGGGCCAGGCGGGCAGGCGGCGGTCGGTCGGAGCCGCCGGGACCACACCATGGAAGCGATCGGGACCGAGGATCTCGCCGGGACGTGCCGCCGCCACCGCCCTGATGATCACGATCTCCAGCTCGCGGACGTTCCCCGGCCAGGAACCGTGCCGGAGCAGCTCCACCGCCGCGGGTGCCAGGCACACACCGGGTCGTTTGAGGATGGAAGCAGAGCGTGCAGTGAAGTGGCGCGCCAGGACGTCGATGTCCTCCGCGCGCTCCCTCAACGGCGGCACTTCGATGACCGCCACGGCCACCCGGTAGTAGAGGTCCTGGCGAAAGGCTCCTGCTGCCGTTGCCGCCTGCAGGTCGCGGTTGGTGGCGGCGATGAAGCGAACGTCCACGGTGCGCGGGCGGGTGGCCCCAACCCTGCGCACCTCGAACCCCTGCAGGAGGCGCAGAAGCTTCCCCTGCAGCTCGGGGGGCAGCTCCCCGACTTCGTCGAGGAACAGAGTACCGCCCTCCGCCGCCTCAACAAGCCCGAGTCGGTCACGGTCGGCGCCCGTGTACGCGCCCCTGACGACGCCGAAAAGCTCGGCCTCCAGGAGTGACGCAGGGAGCCCCGCACAGTTGACGGGAACGAACGGGCCGGGGCGCCGGCTCTCGCGGTGAAGCTCGCGGGCCACCAGCTCCTTCCCGGTCCCCGGTTCGCCGACCACAAGCACGGTCAGCGGGAGCGGACCCCAGCGCGCAATCTGTTCGCGCACCGCCTCGAAAGCGGCGCTCTTCCCGAGCAGCTCGCCATCCGGCCTGCCGATCTCCGCGCCACCGTCCTCCGGGCGGGTGGCCAGGTGACGCGCGACGAGCCCGAGGGCCGCCTCGACCACGCTGTGCATCGGTCCCGCGGCGCGCACCCGGATCCCATCGGCGTCGAGCTCGACCGGCTCGCCCTCCGCCGTGCCCCACGACCCGAGGGGTGCTCCCGCGCGCGAGATCTCCAGCCACCGCAGGTCGAGCGCCCGCGCCAGCACCTCCAGGCGCGCCGCTGCAAGGGCATCGGTCCCGGCGTTCACGATACCGTCCAACGCACGCACCAGCCGCACCGGGTCGAGGCCGCAAGCGCCGCGCAGGATCGCCGCCCACCCCTCCAGCTCTGCCGCGGCAAGCGCCGTCTCGGCGGCCCGCTCGAACTCCGCCCATTCGGTCGGGAGGTGCTCGCCTCGGCTCGCAAGCAGTGCCGCGAAGCGCGCGAGCCCCACAGCGGCCTCCCGAGGGGTCCGCTCGATGGCGGACAGAAGGCGCGCCCGAGCGGCGGGCTCATCACCCCGGTGCCAGGCCGCCAGCAGCTGGGCAGTGATCGCCACGCCCCAACGCTGGGGCAGCCCGATCGGGGGATCGACCCCCTTCCCTGCGCGCCCGAGCGTGAGGATCAGCTCCCGTTCCCCGGCCTCCGTCCCGCCCGCGGTGGCCAGGGCGCCCGCCAGGTCTCCGCGGGCCAACGCCAGATGCACCTTCAGGGCGGCGAGCGACTGCACGAGAGTCGTGTGGTCACCGTGGCGCCGCACACCCTCGTCGAGCTGCGGGAGAAGCGCCTGCACCGCCACCACGTTCCCGCGCGCGAGTTCGGCACGCGCCAGCTCGATCTCGCCGAGCCACGTGGTTGCGTCATCGAGCGCGCCGCGCATGTCGCGGGCGGCGACCGTGAGTTCGCGGCAAGTACGCCAGTCGAGCCGGTCACATGCCAGCACTGCGCGGTTGGCCCTCACAAGGGTCACCGTCCGGCGCGACCCGCACCGCTCCAGCAGACCTTCGGCCAGCGCCAGGTGGCGGTCCGCGACCGCTCCTTGCTCCGAGAGGATCGCAGTACATCCGAGGTCGGCGTGGATCTCGCCGAGCAGACGGAGGTTCTGGCCGCTCGCGGTTCGCAGCGCAGCACGGAGCCCGGTGGCCGCAGCGGGGCAGCTCTCACGGTCGAGGGCCGCAAGACTCAGCAGTTGGAGCACCCGGGCCTTCTCGTCACCGCCCCACACCGCCGCACGCGCCCTTCGCAGCGCCCTCAACGCTGCCCAGCCCGACCAGGCGGCGAGGGCGAGCTCGGCATCGGGGAGCGGCGGCTCAATGGCCGCGACCGCGCGCTCCAAGTGCCGGTGCTCCTCCTCGCGATCGCCGCTCCGGCGCGCCAGCTCCGCGGCCACCAGCTCCAACCTGACCGCCAGGCGAGCCGGCAGCGCGCCGGTTGTCGCCGCGAGCTCCGCGGCCGCCCGCTCCGTCACCCCGGCTTGCTCCGCCCACCACGCGGCGAGGGCGTGCCAGCGGGCACCCCGCTCCCCCTGCGCCACACCCTCCAGGAGGTCCTCCGCGTCGGCCAGGCGGCCCAGGTTCAGTGCGGCCTCGGCTCCCGCGAGGCGCACGGCGGGGTAGACGGCGACCGCACACGCCACAGCCAGCGCCTCGCCGGCCAGGCCCGCCGCCAAGCGCGCCTCGCACCACGCCGCGGCTCGCTCCTCCTGGCCCAAGGCCAGCGCTCGCGCCACGACGCCTTGCGGGCTGTCCTCCGGCACGGCGTCGGCCATGGCCTCGAGCTTCTCGCGGCTCCTGCACTCGGCGATGCGCAGGGAGTGCCACGCACCATGCCGCATCCGGGCAAGCCCTAGGCGATCGAGCTCTGCAAGCGCCTCGGAGGACGCCCCGGCAAGCGCCTCGAGGTCGGCCTGCCCCAGCCCGACCGGTGCGCTCTCCAACCACGCCAACGCGCGCCGCGCAGCAGGAGAGGCCAGGGCCTCCCGTTCCCTGACGGCGGCCGCCTGCGGAGGACGCGAAAAGCCGTGGGTGGCGCTCGCTTCCAGCATCAAACGAGCCAGGGTCGGCCCCCCAACGCCGGCCTCCATCGCCGCGGCCGCGTGGGCGCGGCCGAGACCGCCCTGCCTCGCGAGGACCCAGACCGAGTCGGCACCACCCGCAAGGGGCAACGCTGCTACTCCCGGCAGGCTCAAGGTCGTGAGGATGAGACAGTCGTGACCGTCGGCGGCGGCGCGGGCGAGGAGGCGGGCCACGTCGTGCTCCTCGAACCCACCGGTCGCCACGGCCACGCCGCGACCGGCGGCCGCCAACTGCCCAGCGACAGTCAAGGCCGGAAGCAGCTGCTCCTCCTCGACCCAGAACACCCCCGCTTGGGGGAGCGCGAAGCGACGGGCCCAGAGCGACCGTCCCGCACCCGCCGGGTGGCGCAGCACCGTCTTGCCCCGCCCCTCGCCGAGCAGCACCTCCACCCAGGCCTCGGCGGCCTCCCATGCGGGCCGTGACGAGGCCGCCCGATCGAGCTCCGCGCCACGTTCCGGCAGAAGCGTGCGCAGCAGCGGCCCGACGACGGCCGCCAGCACGCTGTCCGCGGGCCCGAGCGCGACGCGCAGCCGCCTCTCCAGCGCGGCATCCTCCAGCTGGCGGCGCGGCAGTGTGGTCAGGCGAAACCAGACTCCGGCCTCGCCGCGCACCACCCGGGCGGTGCGCAGCACGGCGCGCGACGGGTACCACCCACGCTCGAACAGGAACGCCGCGGCGGCAAGCGTCTGCAGCGCGACCGCCGCGCGCTGCCCGCGCGGCCATTGGCGCACCCGCGCCAGCTCGACCCCGGGGGCGTCGAGGCCGAGCGTGACACCATCAGGCGTCACGGTGACGTCGGAGACCACGGGAAGAAACGACGCGTCCCAGGCGAGAAGCCGGGCAACGGCGCCCGCGGAGGACACGCGGATTTTCACGACCCCGCCCGCCCGATCCCCTGCCACGCGGCCCAGAACCCGGGCCAGGACTTTGCCACGCAGCCGGGGTCCGTGATCCGAACCCCCGGCACCGCACATCCCGCGACCGCGAGCGCCATGGCCACCCGGTGATCGCCGGCCGGATCGAGGACGTGGTCACCCGGCCATCGGCGGCGCGTTCTACCGCCACCAGCGAACCACGCGGCGCCGGCCTCTACTGCAAAACCCAACGTGGTCAGGTGCACGGTCATCACACTCAGGCGGTCGCTCTCCTTGGTGGCGAGTCCAGCCAGGCCCGTGAGCTTGCCTCCGACCGATGCGACCAGCACGGCGAGAGCCGGAAACAGGTCGGGGGTGTCCCGAAGATCCGCATCGAGCGGTCCCGTCGCCGGTCCGCCGACCACCACACCGTGGGAGGACTCGTGGATTCGGCACCCCGCGCCCGCCAGCATGCCGAGCACCGCAGCGTCCCCCTGTCGGCTCTCGCGAC